>TBL_comb47_HYPODRAFT_10008567_pt1 | contig 10417 bp, 9 predicted proteins | sample TroBogypolimnion_40_FD_10682 | JGI IMG/M metagenome (IMG submission 10682)
GTCGAGCGACACAACGAAGCACCAAGGCCCTACATCTGGACAGCCAAAGCCACCGACATCCTCGCCAAAGTCATCCGGGCCCGGGCTTCGCTCAATGCTCCAGGTATTTCGCGCGACCTACACTAGGTCCCCCGGCTCCGGGAGCTAGTCTCGGGGCGGGCCTGTCGGATCATCGTGAAACGAGGTATATTCCTGTACCCGTTTCCGGAGTCTTTGATGCTGAGCCTGCATTCCACTGCCCTGCTCCTCGTGGCCTGCGCCCTGGTGGCCCAGGAGCGTGCCCCCCGCTTCGTGAGTGCCCCGGATGTGCGCGGCGACCAGGTGGTCTTCACCTGGGAGGATGACCTCTGGCTCGGTTCCCTGAAGGGTGGCCCCGCGCGGCGCCTCACCACCCACCCAGGCCTGGAGACCTCCGCCCGCTTCAGCCCGGACGGCGAGTGGATCGCCTTCAGCGCCCAGTACGACGGCGCCACCCAGGTCTACTTGATGCCAGCCGGTGGCGGCGTGCCCCGGCGCCTCACCTGGTGCGGCTTCGCCACCGTGCAGGGCTGGACCCCGGACAGCCAGAAGGTGGTGTTCAAGGCCATCGGCGACCACAGCTTCCGGCCCGTTGAGCAGCTCTTCACTGTGGACCTGGCGGGTCATGAGCCCGAGCGCCTGGCCATACCCCGGGGCGTCCAGGGCAGCATGGCCCCGGACGGGGAGCGGCTAGCCTACAGTACCAAGGGGCGGCTGGAATACTACTGGAAGCGCTATAAGGGGGGCCAGCACCAGGACCTCTGGCTGGCGGACCTGAAGCGCGGGACCTATGTGCAGCTCACGGACTTCGTGGGGCGCAATGGGGCCCCCATCTGGGCCCAGGGCAAGGTGCTCTTCGAATCGGACCGCGGCAGCAACGGTCTCACGGACCTGTACTCGGTGGATCCGGCCACCAAGGCCGTGGAGCGGCTCACGAACGTGAAGGACTTCGATGTGCAGCAGCCCAGCACCGACGGCCGCACCGTGGTCTTCGTGCAGGGGGGCCACCTGCAGGCCCTGGACCTGGGCACCCGGACCGTCACTCCGGTGCCCATCACCACGGCGAGTGATGGGTGGAAGGCCGCACCCCGCACCCTCAACCCCAAGGACTGGATCCAATCCATGAGTCTCGTGGGCACCACGGCGGTCTTCGAGGCTCGGGGGGATGTGTTCCTGGTGCCCAGCGACGCCACCCAGGCCACCCGGAACCTCACCAAGACGCCGGGCGTACGCGAGCGCTTCCCTCGCCTCTCGCCAGACGGCAAGCGGGTGGCCTACCTCAGCGATGCCAACGGCGACTACGACCTCTACGTGCAGGCCCTGGACGGCGCTCCCGAGCGCCTGGCCACGGGCCTGAAGACGGCCCTCTACCACCTGGAGTGGAGCCCGGACGGCACCAAGCTGCTCTTTGGCGACAAGAGCTTCGCCCTCTATGTGATGGATGTGGCCAGCCGGAAGCTCACCAAGATCGATGAATCCCACGAGCTCAAGAACGACCAGTTCACCTGGGAGGCCAGCGACTACGCCTGGGCCCCGGATTCCAACTGGATCGCCTACAGCTTCGTGGAACCCAGCCACAACAGCCGCATCCACCTCTACAACCTGGCCACCAAACAGAAGGTCAGCCTCACGGATGGCTTCTTCGACTGCCTGAACCCCCGCTTCGACCTGGATGGCAGCACCCTCTATTTCCTCAGCTACAGCAACTTCCACACGCGGCTGGACCCCAGCCAGGACAACCATATCCAGCCCTCCCCCGTGGAGGTGATGGCCGTGAAGCTCTGTGCCGGCGAGGACAAGTCCGGCGCCTCCAGTGCCGCCAGCGCCTTCCGCATCGACCTCGCGGGCCTGGCGGAGCGCGTCGCCCCCCTGCCCGTGAAGGCGGGCAACTACTTCCACCTCAAGGCCGGCAAGGGCCTGGTGGGCTGGGATGAGGTGGACGGCTGGGACGACAGCGTGGTGGAGGAACTCTACGGGCCCCGCGGCGCGGAGAAGTGGAAGCTGCACCTCTACGATCCCGCCGCCAAGAAGGACAAGGAGGCGGTGCTCGCCGAACCCATCAGCGACTGGACCTTCGACGCCGCAGGGCGGCGACTGCTCCTCCGCAAGGGTGGCACCTACTTCACGGGGGAGGCTGCCGCGGTGTTCACGTCCAAGGTCCTGCCCGAGAAGCTGGATCTGGAGCGCATGACCATGACCGCCGCGCCCCGGGAGGAGTGGAAGCAGATCTTCGAGGACACCTGGCGCTGGTATCGCGACTTCTTCTACGACAAGGATATGAACGGCAACAACTGGGAGGCCATCGGTGCCAAGTTCCGGGCCTGGCTGCCGGACCTGAACACGCGGCAGGAGCTGAACTGGCTCCTGAGTCAGATGGTGGGCGAGCTGAGCGCCAGCCACACCTATGTGGGCGGCGGCGACAACGGCCCTGGCCGCCCGGCGCCCAGCCCAACGTACACGGGCCTGCTGGGGGCGGACCTCCGCGCCGAGCAGGGGCACTACCGCTTCGCGACAGTCTATGGCCCCACCGCCTACGCCCGGGACATCAAGGCGCCCCTGGCGGACCCTGAGCCCAAGGTGAAGGAGGGCGAGTACCTCCTGGCCATCGATGGCCAGCCCCTGTTGGCTCCCGACGCCATCGGGGCCCGGCTGCAGGTGGTCAAGGGCCAGAAGCTTCGCCTCACGGTGAACAGCAAGCCCAGCCTGGAAGGCGCCCGCAGCGTGGAGGTGGAGCCCGTGGCCAACGACTGGAACCTGCGCTACGAGCACTGGATCGCCGGCAACATCACCGCCGTGGACAAGGCCTCGGGGGGCCAGCTGGGCTACATGCACCTCACGGCCATGGGGGACCAGAACATCGGCCAGTTCGACAAGTACTGGCGCGCCTTCCGCTACAAGAAGGGCCTTGTCATCGATGTGCGCGGCAATGGCGGCGGCTGGACCGAGTACTTCATGATCGACAAGCTGGAGCGCAAGCAGGTGGGCTTCAACGTCATGCGCGGCATGGCCCCCTTCCGCTACCCCAACACCGCCTCGGATGGCCGCTACGTATTCCTCACCAACGAGCAGAACGGCAGTGACGGCGAGGCCTTCCTGTCCCACGTGAAGGCCCGGAACCTGGGCACCATCGTGGGCATGCCCAGCTGGGGTGGCCTGGTGGGCATCATCAACACCCAGTTCACCCTGGATGGTGGCACCGTGGAGCAGAGCAACAACGCCTTCTATGGCCGTGAAGGCCAGTGGTGGGTGGAAAACCACGGCGCCGAACCCGATATCACCGTGGAGAACGACCCTGCCAGCCAGCTGCAGGGCCATGACCGGCAGTTGGAAGTGGGCATCGAGACACTGCTGAAGCAGCTCAAGGAGCACCCGACCCCAGCCTTCCCGCCCGTGCCCGCCTATCCCAAGCGGTAGGGCGCACCGTTTAAACGTCCCCAGGGGAACTCAGCGCGGCTTGGGCAGAACCAGCATGAAAGATATTGAGGCCGCGCTGAGCTAGAAGAAAAGCTGATAAACACCAAGGCACTCTGAAAGGCAGAAAATCTAGGCTGGCCAAGCATTGCTTTGGGCCCTTTGTGTCCTTTGTGGTGAATTCCTTTTCCGCTTTTCGCACCATCCACGCTGCTTTCGCGGTTCCAGTTCTGAGGCTGAGCGGCTGGCGGTTTCGTTATCTGCGTCCTCTTCGGTTGACTGCTTTTCCGAAGCATTCTCGCCCCCTTTCGGCGAGTGAAGACTCCCCAAATCCGCGGTTCAGAAGGCAACCGCGTAGTCCCCATCCCGCATGAGGGCCACGGTGCTGCCATCGGCCATGGCCAGGTCCACACTCAGGACCTGCACGTCGGGCTGGGTCTCGGGGACATAGACGCGGTCGATGTGGATGACGGCCTCGGGGCCGGAGAACTGGCCGGGGCCCACCTGGCCACCGAAGTGGTCGCTGCGGCCGAAGGCTAGGTGCAGGCCCAGCTTCTCATCCAGGAGGATCTCGCCGATGGGCTTGAGGCCAAAGGCCGCCAGCACGCCCAGACCCAGTTCCGCCAGGTTGCCGTAGGCGGGCTCGGCGGCCAGGTGCGCAGCCTCCTCCTCTGATCTCGGTCCCTCGCTGAGCACGGCCACGGCCATGTTCTGCTCGATGCGATAGCGCACGATCTCGGTGCCGAATTGCACCGGCATGATGCCCTGGCTGCGGCTGGGATCGCCGGGGCGTTCCCCCTCGTAGGGCACGATGTAGGCTTCGCCTGAGGGCAGGTTGCCCGCCACGCCGGGCCTGGGCAGCAAGCCGCCGGAGGCGTGGCCCGTCCGGTGCCGCAAGTCCAGGTGAAGGTCGCAGGGGCCCGCCGGGGTCAGGAAGCGGAAGGCCGCGCCCTCGGCCCGGTCCAGCAGGTCCCTGAGCAGCTCCACCCGCCTGTTCACCTCCGTATAGTCCAGGCGCAGGGCGGGGATCATGTCCGCGCGGAAGCCCGGCATGGTGGCAGCGCGGATGGCGAAGGACTTGGCCGCCAGCTTCAGGGGGGCCGTGGCGGAGAACCTGGTGAGGGCGATGAGGATGGGATGCTGGGCGTAGAACTCAGCGAAGCTGATGGAACGGGCCGGATCCAGGTCCTCAGCGGAGGGCAGGGGGCCTCCTTCGTGGAGCCAGGCCCGCGCGGGCAGGTCGCCGTTGTTGGTGTGGACGTTCGGATAGAGCACCAGGTGCGTGGCGCGGCCCAATTGCTGGGCCAGGGCCGAGAGCTGAGCCACCCAGTCAGCGGCCATGGCCCGGCGCGCAGCCCAGGCCGCGTCGTCCTGCACGTGGGTGTCTGGCAGATCCACGAGGATCGCCACATCCCCCTCACTTGGTTGGGGTTGGAACACCCGCTGGACCAGGGCCAGAAGCTCCGTGCCGCTCAGTTGCTCGTCCATGGGGGCTCCTTCACCGGATGATCCTATCCCAGGAACAACCGGTACGCCGGATTCTCGCCCTCGTCCACCCAGGCGTAGCCGAGGTTATCGAGGTAGGCCTGGAACTCAGCGTGATCTTCGGGGGGCACCTGGATGCCTGCCAGCACTCGACCGTAGTCGGCGCCGTGGTTGCGGTAGTGGAAGAGGCTGATGTTCCAGCCGCCGCTCATGTGGTCGAGAAAGCGCAGCAGGGCGCCGGGTCGCTCCGGGAACTCGAAGCGCAACACGCGCTCATGGCTGACAGCAGGTGCCCGGCCCCCCACCAAGTGGCGGATGTGCAGCTTGGCCATTTCGTTGTCGCTGAGATCCTGGGCCTCCAGGCCGTCGGAACGGAGGTCTTCCAGCAGCTGCTGGGTTTCCTGGGCGCTGGTGACCTGGACTCCCACGAAGATGTGGGCCCGCTCCGGGTCCGAAAAGCGGTAGTTGAACTCGGTGATGGAGCGGCGGCCGATGCGCTCGCAGAAGGCCCGGAAGCTGCCGGGCCGCTCGGGGATGGTGACGGCCAGGATGGCCTCCCGGCGCTCGCCCAGCTCAGCCCGTTCGGCCACGAAGCGCAGGCGGTCGAAGTTGGTGTTGGCCCCCGAGAGGATGGCCACCAGGGCGCCGGGTTTCGGGCGCTCGGGGTGCTGGGCCGCCCAGGCCTTGAGACCCGCCACGGCCAGGGCCCCGGCGGGCTCCAGGATGGAGCGGTTCTCCTCGAATACATCCTTGATGGCGGCGCAGATCTCATCCGTGCTCACCAGCACCACTTCGTCCACGTGCTGGCGGCAGAGCTCGAAGGTGTGTTCGCCCACCTGACTCACGGCCACGCCATCGGCGAAGAGGCCCACCGAGTCCAGCTTCACGCGATGCCCGGCCGCCAGGGAGCGGGCCATGGCGTCGGCGTCCACGGGCTCCACGCCGATGATGCGGATGCCGGGGCAGAGGCGCTTGAGGTAGCCCGCGATGCCTGCGATGAGGCCGCCGCCGCCCACGGGCACGAAGACCGCCTCCATGCCCCGGGGCATCTGGCGGAGCAGTTCCATGCCGATGGTGCCCTGGCCCGCGATGACGTCCAGGTCGTCATAGGGGTGGATGTAGGTGGCGCCACCCTCCCGCTGGAGGGCCTGGGAGTGGGCGAAGGCCCCCTCGAAGGTGTCCCCTTGGAGTACCACCTCCGCGCCCCGGGCCCGCACGGCTTCGACCTTGATGCTGGGGGTGGTCACGGGCATGACGATGGTGGCCCGGCAACCCAGATGCTGGGCCGCCAGCGCCACGCCCTGGGCGTGGTTGCCCGCCGAGGCCGCGATGACGCCGCGCTGCCGGGCGGCTTCGTCCAGGTTGGCGATCTTGTTGTAGGCGCCCCGGAGCTTGAAGGAGAAGACAGGCTGCAGGTCCTCCCGCTTGAAGCAGACCTGCTCCCCCAGGCGCGCCGCCAGCTGCCGGGCAGGTTCCAGAGGCGACTCGATGGCCACGTCGTAGACCAGGGCCGTGAGGATGCGGTCCAGCAGGTCCCGGGAGGGGGCGGTTTCAGCGGAAACGGGGACTTCAGGCGACATGGAGACTCCGGGAGCAGCACGAAAAACCCCCCGACCTGTGGGTGCGGGGGGCGGCATGGAAGCGGTCAGAACCCGTCCTAGCCCCCGTGGGGGATGCTAATCATGGAAATGAAAACGGGGCAGTAGGACATGAAAACAACCTAGCACCGCCGCAGCCTGCCCACAAGCCGCCCTGGCAATGGCAGACTGAACTCATGCCGATGGCTTTCCCCCACCCGATCTTTTTTCCCTGCAAATCCGCGCAGCGGATTTGCAGCAGGCCGCGCCCATGGTGAAGCGCAAGGGGGGCTGGCTGCGGCGCATCTTGAAGGGGCTGGCCTGGGCTCTGGGCGGATTCCTGGCCCTCAACGTCATGCTGGTGCTGACCTTCCGCTTCGTGCCAGTGCCGGTCTCGGGGCTCATGATCCAGCGGCGGGTGGAGGCCTGGGGTTCAGACAAGCCCTACCAGTCCCATCACACCTGGGTGCCCCTGGAGGAGATCTCCCCAAGTCTGGGCGCGGCGGTCATTGCCGCCGAGGACCAGAATTTCGCGGACCACTTCGGCTTCGACTGGCAGGCCATCGAGAAGGCCGTGCAGCACAACGAGAAGAGCCGCCGGAAGCGGGGCGCCTCCACGGTTTCCCAGCAGACGGCCAAGAACCTCTTCCTGTGGAACAGCCGCTCCTGGACACGCAAAGGCCTGGAAGGCCTGGTTCACCCTCCTCATCGAGGTGGGCTGGTCCAAGAAGCGGATCCTGGAGGTCTACCTCAACATCGTGGAGTTCGGTGATGGCGTCTACGGTGCCGAGGCCGCGGCCCGCACCAGCTTTGGCAAGTCCGCCAAGCGCCTGACGCCATCGGAGGCCGCCCTCCTGGCCGCTGTGCTGCCCAATCCCCGGAAATTCCACGCGGCGGCCCCCAGCGAGTACATCCGCGGGCGCCAGGCCTGGATCCTCAACCAGATGCGCCAGCTGGGCGGCGCCCAGCTGGTCAAGGATCTGGGCGGCTGAGGAGCACTGGCCCCGGTCAATGGTCACGATTCCTGACCCTCTGGTTTTCATCTGCCTTACGCGGTATAGAATGAGGCCCATCTACCAGGAGGAATCAGCATGAAGCCCCCCGTTCGCGTGGCCGTAACCGGCGCTGCCGGCCAGATCGGATACAGTCTGCTTTTCCGCATCGCCAGCGGCGCGATGTTGGGTGAAGACCAGCCCGTGATCCTCCAGTTGCTGGAGATCACCCCGGCCCTGAAGGCCCTGGCGGGCGTGGTCATGGAGCTCAAGGATTGCGCCTTCCCGCTGTTGGCGGGCGTGGTCACCTCCGACGATCCCATGGTGGCCTTCAAGGATGCCGACTATGCCCTCCTCGTGGGCGCACTGCCCCGCAAGGCCGGCATGGAGCGGGCTGACCTGCTGAACGCCAATGGCGGCATCTTCAAGCCCCAGGGCCATGCCCTGAGCGAAGTGGCCAGCCGCAACGTGCGGGTACTGGTGGTGGGCAACCCCGCCAACACCAACGCCTTCATCGCGCTGTCCAACGCCCCCAAGCTGAAGCCCGAGCAGTTCCACGCCATGGTGCGCCTGGACCACAACCGCGCCATCTCGCAGCTGGCTGAAAAAACTGGCAAGCCGGTCACGGCCATCAAGAACATGACCATCTGGGGCAACCACAGCGTCACCCAGTTCCCGGACCTCTACCACGCCACCGTGGACGGCAAGAATGCCGCGGACCTGGTGAACGACCAGGCCTGGTATGAGAGCACCTACATCCCCACCGTCGCCAAGCGTGGCGCCGCCATCATCGAGGCCCGCGGCCTCAGCAGCGCCGCCAGCGCCGCCAACGCTGCCATCGACCACATGCACAGCTGGGCCTTGGGCACCCCCGAGGGCGATTGGACCAGCATGGCCTTCGTGTCCGACGGCAGCTACGGCGTGCCCAAGGGTCTGGTCTACGGCTTCCCCGTCACGGTGAAGAACGGCGTCATCAGCATCGTGCAGGGCCTGGAGATCAACGCCTTCAGCCGCGCCAAGATGGACGCCACCGCCAAGGAACTGGACGAAGAGCGCCAGGCCGTGAAGGATCTGGGCCTGATCTAGACTCCGCCTCCAGAAGGCAAAAAAGCAGGGGCTTCGGCCCCTGCTTTTTTTTGACAATGGCAAGACAAAACCAGATGCCTATCTTGAGAGCAGGCCCGAGGTGGACGATGTTAAGTCCTTTGGAACGAAGGCAGACCTGGAGTCGGATCATTGGCGTGGAGCGCCGCGCGGCTCCCCTCCAGGAGTTGCATGGCCAGCCCCTCCCGGATCCCACCCTCTTGGAAGACGAGGACTTCCCCTCCAAGCAGCAGCGGCAGGAGCAGGAACGGGAGCGCCTGGCCGAGCAGCACTGGTACGATCCAACGCGCTTCGAGTAGGCGATGCCGCGGGGTTCTTCATCGGAGCGAGTAAGATCAGAGAGCACCGGAACGGGGCCGCTGCACCCTGCAGAATCCGCTCCGGGAGGATGCCATGACCCGATTGACCCGCACGTTCATTGTCTTGCTGTTCGGCAGTTCCCTGCTCCTGGCCCAGTTGCCCAACCCTCTGGGACTGCCCGACCCCCTGGGCCTGTCAAAGAAGCCCGCCCCCTCACAGTCCGGTCGCCGCGAGGAGCGCAGGCCCGCTCCCCGCCACCGCAACCGCGGGAAGCACAAGGGCCAGGAGAAGCACGAGAATCGTGAGCGCGGCGAGCACAAGGGGCACGACAGGCACTAATTCTGGAATAGCTCCAGCACGAGCCCGGGATGGCTGCGCAGGAAGGCCTCCCGGCGCTCGGCGCTGATGACGGCCAGGAAGCAGGTCTCCGACGCCATGGCGGTGGCGCTGTGGGGCTGGTTGCGCAGGAAGGGCCCCAGGTCCAGGAAGCCGCCCGGGAGGTCCTCGGCCCGTACGGTGCGGGTCTCCGTCTCAGATTCCAGGCTGAGGGCGCCCATGGCCAACTGGAACAACTCGTTCGCCGGACGGCCGACCTCGAAGAGCCGCTCTCCGGCTTGGACCAGGCGGCGTTGAGCGCCAAGATCAAAGCAGGCGCGCAGATCCCGCACCTCGTCGATGGCCTCCCGCAGGCGCAATGTGAACTGGCGGCAGAGCAGGCGGGTGAGCCCGGGGTAGCCTGCGATGAGGGTGTCCAGGTGCGCGGGTTGCAGGTGCAGGGCCTGACAGCTGCCCACGGCTCGCACCGTGGCCGAGCGTCGGGCGGCGCCCAGGGAGGCCATCTCGCCGATGATGCTGGGGGTCTCGGGGTGACAGGTCAGCTGGGCCAGGGCGCGCTTCGTGCCGTCGGGCATGGCCCGCTCCACCACGAGGCTGCCACTGCGGACCAGATAGAAGTCCTGGCCCCCGTCCCCCTCCTCCACCAGGCACTCGCCATCCCGGAAGCGCAGAAGGGCAATCTCCGGACAGGTGGCGAGGAGGCTTTGCAACTCCGGGTCGAGGGCCAGGTCCAGGGTGGTGGCGTCCAGCAGGTCGGGCATGGGAATCCAAGGCAGGGATGGCCCAGCTAAACACAAATCCGGTTCCGGGGAAACTGAGGTTCGGGTGCGGCACATAGAAAAATCAAGCAAGTGGGGTGGGGGGGCGAAAAACAAGGGATGGATTCATCCATCGGTGGCCCTTGTGTGGGCTTATGCCGGTGGAGGTCGAGTTCAGCCAGCCGTCCTGAATCGCCCGGGGGGAGAGAAAATCCGCGAAGACAGGAAGACCACGAAGAAAGAAGAGGATCTTCTTCGTGGTCTTCCCGTCTTCGCGGGAATGCCTAGGTCTGCGGGAAGGCTCTAGCTGCAGCCGGTGGTGGCGCCGCAGGTCTGGCACTTCATGCAGGCCCCGTTGCGCACCAGCGTGAGGTGGCCGCACTCGGGGCAGGGATCCCCGGTGTAACCCTTCTCGCGAGCGGCCTGGGCGGCCGAC
>TBL_comb47_HYPODRAFT_10008568_pt1 | contig 10417 bp, 12 predicted proteins | sample TroBogypolimnion_40_FD_10682 | JGI IMG/M metagenome (IMG submission 10682)
GACAGATATCGATCCCGAACCAGGGACAGTTGAGCCTGGAAGTCCGGATATATTTAATTACAGTTTAGTCGATGCTACCGGCCATGGCAATGTGTATTTCTCTGAATCAGAAGCTGCCAATCTGCGTACCTATCTCGAAGGCGGAGGTTTTCTGCATGTCAGTGACAATTACGGAATCGATCTTTTTATCCGTCGTGAAATGAAAAAGGTATTTCCTGAACTTGATTTCATTGAACTTCCGTTTAATCACCCGATCTATCATCAGAAATATCTCTTTCCAAACGGACTGCCCAAAATTCACGAACATGATGGTAAGCCGGCACAGGGCTTTGGACTAATATACAAAGGTCGCCTGGTCTGTTTCTATGACTACGAGTGTGATCTGGGCGATGGATGGGAAGACCGTGCGGTGCATAACGACCCCGAAGAGGTCCGTCAGAAGGCTTTGCAGATGGGTGCAAATATCATCTCATACGTATTTAATCAGTAAGAAAACATTCTATGAAGGTTATTGGCATTAATGGTAGTCCACGAAGGGGTGGTAATACCGAAATACTCATCAAAAAGGTATTTGAGCAACTGGAGAAGGAAGACATAGAAACTGAATTTCTTCAACTTGGAGGAAAGCTGGTACACGGATGCACTGCATGTTTAAAATGTCGTGAAATACAAGATGGCTGCTGTCACATCAAGAACGACCATATAAATATACTGATTAAAAAAATGGTGGAAGCTGATGGAATTATCCTGGGCTCACCTGTTTATTTTGCCGATATTACTCCTGAAATGAAAGCTCTGATTGATGTATCCGGATATGTAACCAGCGGAAATGGTCATTTACTCCGTCGTAAAGTGGGTGCTGCAGTCATTGTTGAGCGACGCGGTGGAGCACTACATGCCTTCGAAACCATCAATAATTTCTTCCTGATCAATCAAATGATCATTCCCGGTTCCAGCTACTGGAACTTCGCGTTTGGAAGAGCACCCGGTGATGTTCTAAATGATGATGAGGGCATGCGAACAATGCGTACCTTAGGTGAAAATATGGCATGGTTACTTAAAAAGCTGGGGTAAGTATTATCCTCCTAACCAATCATTTTTGATACCGCTCTCATGGGGTAAATTTCATAAAAGTTTAATCCATTGGCTGGATCATTAGAGATCATTTCATTCAGCTGTTCTTCATTTTCAACTTCAACAACTGCAATCCCATATCCTCCGGCCGGATCGAATACTGGTCCCAAAACGATTACAGTACCATTATTCACAAAGGGTTTCCAGTATTCAACATGCCTTTGCATAATGTCTCTTTCCTCATTTGTCATGTCAATCATAAACGATGCTCTTGGAGGATTTAATTTCATATAGAATTGGATTTTTGCCATTTTGGTAATTTATTTATGGTTATAAAACCATATAGGAGTTAAAAGGTTCGCATTAACTAAATGTTGCCAAATGAGTTTCCAATGACTTTGAACTTGATTAATTTCAAAAATGCCTATAATTGGATAAGCAAAATGATTTCACAAACCCGACTTCAGCTTCTCTTTTAGCCTCACAAAACTGATCGTATCCTTATTGATTGTTTTGATATATCCACTTTCCTTAATGTGTTTGATGATCTTTTCGGCACGTTCTTTTGATTCGGGATGAGTGCTAATCCAATAGATCTGCTGGGGTATAACCTTGCTTTCATCACCCAGCCTGTAAAGGAAATTGGCAAATAATTCAGGGTCAATGCCTGCCTTGATCAGATAATCCACGGCAGTGAGATCGGCTTCGGTTTCAAGTTTTCGGTCGTAAGCGCTCGACGATACTTGTTTGATCACCGATTTTATCGATTCTGCCTGGCCATTCCCTGTTGACATCGAGATTAAGACCGATAAGCCGATTTCCTTTACCAGTTTATTCATCACGTGGTGCTTTTCAATGTGTACCAGTTCATGCGATATCACGCCACATAATTCTGCTTCATTTTCACAGGCAGTGATTAAACCCGAATACACCACCAGATGATTATTTGGCAGTGCGAATGCGTTGATCTCATCCTTTTGAAGTAAGTGCAGCTTTATCGCGCCCCGGTCGATTGAATTACTTGTACAAATCCTTGTCAGCATCGAATCAACAGGTCCAACAATTGTTTCCGTGGTGATTTCTTTCTCTGATTTCTTCAGCATATTCCAGAATAAATCACCTATCTTTTCTTCAGTGCTTTGACCAGTATGTTCAATATTTAGAAGCTTCATCCAGTCCACTTGCGACAATCCGACCCAGACAGCAAGTATTACTGATACCGTAATGACTAATTCAATAAGTATTTTTTTCATCAGGCTTTGCAGATTAAATTGGTAATTCCACCTATCACCCACCATTCCACATGCCGGCCTTTTCGGGTAACTATCGCCGAATAGATGGTCCCGATGAACTCGGCCAGGTTGAAGATAACAATGGTTATGAGATAGGCGATATAGGGTGAACTGATCTTCTCCGAGGTAAAGATAATGGAGATAGTCCACCAGAAACCTGCGCTGTTAAACGGTAAAAGAACGAATTGTGACAAGAGTGCCTGTGTACAATGCCAACGTACAAAGTAAGGTCCTCTTCGGTTGCCCAGGTAGAAAACAAAGGTAGCGATCAGGTTGATGATGGGTAAGGGTAATCCGCCCATGATGGCAATCAGCGACATCACGTATGAGTTTGAAGCTTTCTCTGCCTCATGTTCGCTGGGTTCGTAATGAAATTTAAGAGTAGCAATCATAGTCCTTTGTATATGTTCCAAATCCAATTCAGGATCACCAGCCCGATCAGCGGCAGAGCAATCCACTTCTGTTGCAGAATCCTTTCAGCACGATTATAGGCTCTGAATAAAGTATCTTTATGGCCTGCAAGATCATAGCCAATCCAGAGTGGTGTGATTATTAAGCCCAATGCCAATATCAATCCAAATGGATTCCAATACAGACTACCGGCAAAATCACCATGCAGAATCGACAGAACAGACCTTGTCGTGCCGCAGGAAGGGCAGGGGATAGTTGTAATGCGCTTAAACAAACAGACTCCCGGCTCAACTGTGCTGGAAATATTCCTGTGATAAGTTAGGATAAGCCAGATATATCCTGCTGCACAAGCTGATGACAAAAAGACATACAACTTGTCCCTGCTCATAGTTATTAATAAAGGAGTGACTGGATTTTCTTCATGTTCCGGTCACGGGTCAATCCCATGATCAGGAACCAATCCACAATAGTCCATATCCCTAATCCACCACAAGTCAGTAACTTGGCAATTCCTACACCGGTATCTCCGACAATAAAGCGGTCTATACCGAAATGGCCAACCAATACTGAGATGATCAGGTTCATGGTTGGGTCCTGTAATTGTACGGTAGATAGCATGGCCCATCTTGAATCATCGATGGCAATTAATCGTTCCCTGATCGCATTTATCTGATAGCTTTCGAAATACTTCGCATTTGACATGATGAACATATCGACTTTTTGTGCTTCCATAGAAATATTTTCTTTTAAATGTCCTACTCATAAGGCTTTTCGGATACGCCCCGTTTCATTAATGGTTTCTGGTCTCCAACAGCATAATGGAATATTAGCCTGCCTGCCAATCATTGGTTTATGATAGCCACAAGTTAGGATATTTTGTTTAAATGATTACTACATGTCTTTGTAATTAACTGTAATTCATAATAAATATAAATAAGGAAGACCCCTCAGGAATCTTTATAAACCCATTTCTTACCGTTGACTTGCTGCTGAAAAACCGAATGGATCCAAATAGTTATTGCAATTGAAGCAGCATTAAAACGTGGAAATTGATGGATCAGATTCCATCCTGTCCTTGTATTGATTCTAAAAACCATTGTCTGTTCAAGGTTAAAGTGTTGTTTGGTTCTCCCATTTACCGGCCAGCTAACAGGTTCTCAAATTATTCGAAACTTATTCATTAATTATTCGAAGCCTATTCGAAGATTATACGAATATAATTGAATCATCTTCGAATAACCTTCGAATAATCTTCGAATAACCTTCGAATAACGTAAAGAGGAATAGGCTCAATATAGGCGACACAACAGGGCAGAAACGCATTACATTTTGGGAAGAAATATTTTTGTAGATCACACGACACGAGGTTGGTGCATGGATATTGCAGTTTCAATTCAAATATCCTGGCACTTATTTTAAGATTAATGTGGTAATTATATTGGAAAACTGAATGTTATGAGCTTTTAAGCAGACCCTATTTATGACCGCTAATGCCGATTAATTCAAAACCATTCAGATTCACAAAGCGATAACCCAACTTCCGAAGCCTGGGTACAATCTTACGCATGGCTTCGCAGGTATTCCACTCCGGATGGTTAAGGTGCATGATTACAATGGCCCCAGGCCTGATGTTTCTCACAACATTTTCCTCAATAACTGATACTGGTGTGTTTGGAATTGCATCACCCGAAAGTACCTGGAAACTGATCGCCTGAATGCCCAATTCGTGCGCCATACGGGCACAAGCTTCGTCAATAAATGCAGTTGCCGAACGATAAAAGCGAGGCTTACGACCTGTGATCGCTTCAATTTTACGCGCGTTGGCTTCAATCTCGTCAAAAGCTTCAGCGGCATTTGCAGTACCACGAATGCCATATTTACTTTGCCCATTGATCGAACAAGGCTTATGGTTTAACCCATGATTCTCAATTTCAAAAAGAGGATCCCTTGACAAGTTTAAAAAATCATTATAGTGTGCATCAATCCATCTCCCGGTAATAAACAGGGTGGCCGGTACCTTTTCCTGCTGTAGAAATTCGATTAATTCCTTATCGAAACCGGTACCTTTTTCTCCTCCACAGGCATCAAAAGTAAATGCAATGCATTTTTCCGGCGTCTTAAGATCTTCAGAAACCCCTTTAACAAACTCACCCCACCGACCCGGTTGAGCGTGAATAAATTCATGAATAACCTTCTTCTTTAACCTCATGTAGGAGGAATCATTATTCAGCTTATCCAGAAAGGTATGATTTTGATAACCTTCGGCATTTTGTGCACAAATCGTGTTCAGGCTGCTTAGATAAGCAAATTGCATAAAAAAAGCAAATATGACGTATAGTCTGGTCTGCATTTTCCCTGTTCTTCTATATATATTGGAATGTGATTGTTCCAGAAATATAAGGTTGAAATAATGTCTAAATATACTTTTTTTCTGTTATAATACCTGTATCCAACGGACTTGCTTTTGTATTCTATTCTACTGCTGAAATCCCTGTTTAGATGTCAAATGTTTCAATTGTTATCTGTTATTGTTATAAATTGATACAATATCTGGTAAATTAACTTTAGATCGTTATTTTTGCGCCAAAATAATGATTATGAAGGAAGCTAAAGATTGTCAGAGCATCGGGGAAGTCAGGGAAGCCATTGATGAAATTGACTACCAAATACTTAAATCATTTTCCCAACGAAATGAATATGTTGAAGCAATTGTAAAATTCAAACACGACAAGCATGGAATCATTGCCGGGGAACGTCAGGTTGAAGTGTTGCAAAGACGGTCACAATGGGCAAATGAATTAGGTCTTGATCCGGGGACGATGAAGAAAATATATAAAATCCTGATAGACTCCAATATTCAAAAGGAACTGGAGATCTTCGGGAACCAGGAAAAGGCAAAAATATAATCCAATCTAATAATTGAATAATGTATAAAAGCGATATTAAAGTTGTCGATTGTACCGTACGTGACGGTGGATTAATGAACAAATGGCAGTTTAGCGACGAATTTGTTAAAGGAGTTTATGATGCCTGTGTCGAAGCCGGCGTGGACTATATGGAAATAGGCTACATAAGCAGCGAAAAGGCTTTTAGCCGCAACGAAGTAGGTCCGTGGAAATTCTGTGCTGAAAAGGATTTACGCCGTGTTGTCGGGGAGAATGCTACCAAACTGAAACTTTCGGCCATGGCTGATATCGGACGCATAGATTATGACGATATCCCATTGGCCTCTGATAGTGCTATTGATATGATGAGGGTGGCCTGTTACGTACACCAGATGGATAAGGCGGTGGAACTGGCCCATCATTGCATGGATAAAGGATACGAAACTACCATTAACTTAATGGCTGTTTCGAAGGTCAACGAGCGTGATCTGGAAGAAGCGCTTATGGATGTGTCCAAATCACGTGTTCCCATCGTCTATCTGGTCGACAGTTTCGGGAGTATGTACAGCGAAACCACTCAGTATCTGTTGAAGAAATACCAGGAAGCCTTGCCCGGAAAGGAAATTGGCATTCATGCCCACAACAATATGCAACTGGCTATGTCGAATACAATCACTGCCCTGATGGGCAGTGCAACTTATCTGGATGCCACCTTGCTGGGAATGGGTCGTGGAGCTGGTAATTGCCCTATTGAAATACTGATTGCCTTCCTGAAAAACCCTAAATATCGTTTACTCCCCTTGTTAAAGGCTATCCAGGAACAGGTACTTCCATGGAACAGGAAAATTGACTGGGGTTACCATGTTCCTTATCTGATTACAGGGGCATTAAACGAACACCCACGAAGTGCCATGGCCTGGATGGATTCGGAACGGAAAGACGACTTTGTCTCGTTTATGAAGGAAATGCACGATTATGAATTACTGGAATAAGAGATTGTAGCGAAAAAAGTATTAAAAACAAAAGAGAGCTTAATAGCCCTCTTTTGTTTTTAGATCCCCTCTATTCCTCTTTCTTCTTGATCCCAAATTCGGGTTTGACATTAATAAAGAATACCGGCATCATCCCGGGAATCATACAAAGCATCACCCAGACAAAGAAATGCTGATAGCCGATAATTTCCTGCAGCCAGCCTGAAAACATCCCCGGAAGCATCATTCCCAGGGCCATAAAGCCAGTTGCAATGGCAAAGTGTGCTGTTTTATGCTGCCCTTCAGATATGTAGATCATATAAAGCATATAGGCAGTAAATCCGAACCCGTAACTAAACTGTTCGAGTGTAACACATAGCCCGATTACGAGTTGATTTTCAGGTTGTGCAAATGACATATAGACATATGCCAAATGTGGAATATTAATGGCCAGGACCATCCACCAAAGCCAGTATTTCAATCCTTTGGTTGAGGCAGCAATTCCACCGAGTATTCCGCCAATCGTAAGCGCCAGTATCCCAAAGGTTCCGTAAAGTAATCCTACTTCTCCTGTCGTCAGTCCAAGACCGCCCAATTGCCGTGGATCTAACATGAATGGTGAGGCCATTTTTATAAGCTGGGCCTCTCCGACACGGTAAAGCATCAAAAAAGCAATGATTACCCATATATCTTTCCTCTTGAAGAAGGAGCCAAAAGTCCTGAAAAACTCTTTGAATAAATCTTGTCCCTGCCCAACAGCTTGCTTGTCCGATTTCGGATAGGGCAATATAAACCGGTGGTAAATGGAGAAAAGTACAAACATTCCGGCAAGTATTAAAAAGGTGATACTCCATGCCAGGTGAATGTTTCCCGAAGTTCCTTTAAATAATGCCTGTGTTGGCCTGTTCAGTTTCGGGTCGCACTGGAATAGAAGATATGCAGGTTTATCCTGATTTGATGCATTGAAAGTAATGCGTTCGCCTTCCAGCAAATGAATACTGTTATCCCCATTCCTGAATTTCACATTCAGTACCATCTCTTTGTTTTCTTGCGGCTTTGCAGTCAGCCGGATGGCAACAATGGCCACATTACCTGTTAAGGTCTTCCCGGAGATATTTGGCACCCTGGTCTGGAAATGTTCCTTCAGGAAATTCCCAAGAGGAGTAGCAATTGATTCTGACCACCATGATTCTTTTTCAACGGAGATTCCATTGACTGGATTTCCTGATTGAACGGCAACGAACCCATTGGTATGATTGTATTCCACGACTACGTTTCGAATAGAATCCATCTTTTCTGCCGGAATATTCTGTGTGGAAATTTCAACCTGCTGTGGGAAAACGGCAAAATAGGTCTTGCCTTCCATGGATGGAAGCTGTTGAGTGATTTCGGGAATTCTGACTTCTTTCGAAAAGGTGGGACTGGCTGAAGTAGCTATCTCTATAGGTGGAAGTCCGGTGGATGTCTCGAAGAATCCGGCCAGAATGATCAATAACCCTTGCCCGGTAATCATAGCAATGCGGTAAAATGTGCTGCGTATACCTACAAAATAGGCCTGCTGGTGTTCATTGAGCCCGAGCATGTAAAAACCATCCGCCGATATATCGTGCGTAGCTGAACTAAAGGCCAGAAGCCATAAAAAGATCAGGGTAATCTTGAAAAAACCGGGTAACGGGATAGCCAGGGCAACGCCTCCCAGGCCAGCACCAATTATCAGTTGCATGATCACGATCCACCAGCGCTTAGTCTTCAACAGATCAACTATCGGACTCCAGAGCGGTTTAATCACCCACGGAAGGTATAGCCAACTGGTATAAAGTGCGATGTCGGTATTCGAGATTCCAAACCGTTTGAACATGATCACTGCCACTGTCATGGCAACCACATAGGGAATCCCTTCGGCAAAATAGAGGGTCGGAATCCATGCCCAAGGGTTTCGTTGCTTCGGTACACCGGTTTGTTCGCTCATCGATTGTCTCTTATGTATTTTGGTTATTGAATATTTATTATTGGTCATTGGTCATTGGTCATTGGTCATAAGGAAAAGGGAAAAAGGAAAGAGGAAAAGGGAAAAAGGAAAATCACTGATATTATAGATTTCATTGCTAAACTCCTTATCCTGGTTTCCCATATTCACAAACAATTCGGTTCCTATTTCCCTTTTCCTCTTTCCTTTTTCCAAATGACTAATGACTTTTCCCAGTTATTTGTTTGCCAACAGCCTCTTAATACTCCTTCGAAATGTCTGCTCCACGAAAATAATGAAGTAAAATCTCATTGTATTTATACCCCTTGGCACCCATCATTGCAGCTCCGATCTGGCAAAGGCCAACTCCATGTCCCCAACCGGCGCCTGAAAGTACAAATTCCTGTGCAATTCCATCGATGATATTCACTTTATCAACCACAAAGGCAGAACTGTACAGATGTGATTCAGATAAGGTCTTTCTGATTTCGAGTTCTTTGCCAATGATCAAAGTCTGTTTGGTTCCCACTATTCTTAACTTTGTCAGTCGTCCCGATTTACCCCGCTCAACAGGGATCAAATCTACAATGGACCCGAAATCCCTTCCTGATTTTCGTGTAATAAGTTCAGCCAGATCAGCCTGATTGTAAGTAAGCTTCCAGCGATAGAAATCTTTGGTCTCCTGATCGTAATCATTCAGCACCTGCGATAGAATTTCCTCATCACGTGTATTACAGAAAGCTTCCGGCGTATTCCTGATCCATCTTTCAGCAGCTTCTTCATTCATAAGGTTCGTATCAAACTCTTCCGGGGGTTGTGGATTGTCAATAATAGATTCAAGATAAGGATGAACTTCAGGTTCCCATACGTTTTCGAAGCTTTCGGTCATGCCCCCGCAGCATTTTGAGAAGCGGGCATCACAGACCTGATCATCATACATCAGCATCATACCCCTGGTTTCGTTTACGGCCTTTTCCGCTTCAGGAGTAGATTGACGCGTAATACCCTGGTAACGCTGACAATGATCATCACCGCAAACATCAAAATTGAGATGATCTTCCCGGTCGTACCATCGGATATACTCTTCCGTTGTTTCCGAAATGCTCAGGTAATCCTTTTGTTCTTTTTTCAGTGCCTGCCTTTTTTTGATCTGGGCCATAAGCCACGAGCGCGAAATAATGGCATGGGCCTTTAACAGTTCCATATTGCTTGTAGCGCTCATTTCCGACGAAATAACACTCACCAGGTAATCTTCAAGAGGGATAATATTGACTGCAGTCAGTTTTTCATTCTCAATCCTGATCTCGAGAGAACCTTTAAACTGCTGGTCTTCCTTTCGTTCCCAATGAAAATCTATGCCAATGATTACATCGTTTAGTTCGAAAGATGCTTCATGGTAACGGACCGGATTAAAAACAAGGGTTTCTTCATCAGTCATTTCATCATTCAGCCAAATCATGCCATCACGGTATTCCACCTTGTGGATGCCTTCAAAGGGGACTCCATTGGGGGCAAGCAAATACCTCTGGTTCAGCCTGAAAATAATTTCCTGCCGATACATGATTCCAATGTGTAATTGTGGTTCGGTCATATTGATATGTTTTTAAAGATTCAGTTCCAGTACAGGATATACCGGTTCGCTGAATCCAAATTTGCGATAGAGTTTTTCACCGTCCTTCGAAGTGTGGAGTGCCACTTTACTGACTCCACGCCAACGTGCCTCGATCAGGAGTTGTTCCAGGATCATTGCTGAAATGCCTTTACGGCGGGCGGATGGAATAGTGTACATATTCAGGATGTCGCCTTCAAGATAAGAGG
>TBL_comb47_HYPODRAFT_10008570_pt1 | contig 10415 bp, 10 predicted proteins | sample TroBogypolimnion_40_FD_10682 | JGI IMG/M metagenome (IMG submission 10682)
TGAAATAGTAGATCATATTGCATCAGAGCGTCCCACAAATATGGAAAGAAGACCTTTTGCAGGCCTTCACCCCATTCACCAATCAGTGGGTTTATTCAATGGGATGGGCACTAAGGGCTGTTCGCTTGCCCCTTATTTTGGTAAACAATTTGCCGATTTTCTAACAAATCAAACTCCCATGGAACCATTAGTGGATATTGCTCGCTTCAACAATATTTTAAGTAGATAATTCATAACAAAAAATTAATTTAGCGCCAACTTCCAATCTTAAATACACTCCATGGGCAAAATGGCAACCGAAACTTTGAACAAAAACATAGCACAAGAACATCCTGTTTTGAATGCCATAGAACCTAAGCCAAACGAAGCTTTATATAATATCCCGCTTCATTATCGAAAGATGGAAAACTTGCATATTGTTTTCTGGCTGTTTAAAGATGTTGCCTGGTGTATGGTTTGGAGACCGTTGGGAATTATGATGATCTTCCCTACCCTAATCGTTTCTATTATTATCGCGTGGAGAACCCGACAATTTGTTTCTGAACTATGCCATAACCTTGCTATTACAGTATGGATTACTGCAAACTCTTACTGGATGCTAAGCGAGTTTTTTGGTTTCGATACGCATATTCTTTTTGGTAGCTATACCATGAAACATCTTGCTATTATTCCATTTAGTGTTGGCTTATTGATTTTAGGATATTATTATCTGTATTGGAAGCCTCGTCACAAAGACGAACTTGAAACAATGTAGCAAATTTCGACCTTTTTTTAGCTATTTTACCACTCTTCCTACATACTTTACCATTGGTATGAATGCCAGTCCCGCTAGACCTGTATCCCCTTTGAAGCAGACCCTGCAACGATATATCTTTACTGTATCAAAGAAAACGGAGCTAGTCTCCCAAACACATGAACCACTTATTGGAATTTCTTTTCGGACGTTGCAGACAGCGTGAAAACCCACCAGAAATTCATCGGCTATAAATCAGTCTAAAATCCCTCAAAAAATAATTATCTGACAGCAATAACCAGCAATAAGCAGGTTAACTTTAGCATCATTCTATATTTTGATGGTGGCCAAAAATTGGCCCGAGTATCAACCAAATTGAAAATTTACACTTATGTATACCATGAAACCAATCGTATTAGCGATTTTAGGAGGCGCAGCCTTATTATATTTAATTTCTTGTCAAGACCCTCAGCCAAATGAAGATGTAACTAACGAAGTAAATAAATCTGGAGCTATTGAAAGTTCTGTAAAAGTAGAACACTTAGATAGCTTACACGATATTCTTGTAACTACCCACGTAGTATGGGCACATGATAGTATCCTAAAAAATATTGTCTATCGTGATACCTTACCAAGTTTGGGCATACATAATACTTATGCAGAAAATCAGGATGGCGATACAAAAGCTGTTTCTGTAAAAAAGGATTATGAAATTTATATCACAGTTAAGTAAGTAACAATGAAGAAATCAAAATATATACAACTTGTATTAATTACCGCTGCTTTAGCCAGTTGTAATCAGGCCAAGAAACCCGATTGGGATGATAATGCCAAAATGCATATCCGCAGTGATTCAACTGCACCTTATACAAATGTGTATCATCACGGGGGTATTGGTACTGCCCTACTTTGGTATTATGCATTCAGACCTTATGGAAACTATAATAATGGCTATTATCAACGTGCAGGTTATTATTCCAGTGCCATCCATCCTAGTTCAAATATTGGGAGTAATGGTTTTAAAGCGGCAGTAAGTAGAGGCGGATTTGGCAGAAGCGGATTTAGTGTTTCTTCATAAAAAATTAATTAGTAATTAGATCATGCAAAGAAATCAGATAATAGCCAGAAATAATTGGCAAAACGAAGTTGAAAAATTAGGCTTTGGTTTTCATAGCACCAATGTTCCCTATTGGGACGAATCGGTTTATTACAGTTTCGAGATGCCAGAAATATTGGCCATCGAAAAAGCCACCAATGAATTGTGGAATTTATGTTTGGGTGCGGTGCAACATGTGATGGACAATAATTTGTATAGTCAATTTAAGATCCCAGAATGGGCGATTTCGATGATTGAAAAAAGTTGGACCGAAGACCATCCCGCTATTTATGGTCGTTTTGATCTTTGCTATAAAGATGGACAAATTAAATTATTAGAATTTAATGCCGATACACCAACTAGTTTATATGAAGCAGGAATTGTGCAGTGGTTTTGGTTACAAGATTTCGACAAAAACAAAGACCAGTTCAATAGTGTTCATGAAAAACTAATCAACTATTGGAAGTATTTAAAAAATTATTTGAATCCCGGTACTTTACATTTTACTTGTTTGAAAGAAACTTTGGAAGATCTAACAAATACAGAGTACTTGCGTGATTGTGCCATTCAAGCTGGTATTGAAACCAAATTGGTATTTATTGATGATATAGGCTGGGATAATGATGGAAAACAATTTTTGGATCTGGAGGATGAACCTATTAAAAATATTTTCAAACTCTATCCTTGGGAATGGCTTTTAGCAGAATCTTTTGGACAGAATATTCCTCACGATTCCAATAGAGCTTTATGGATTGAGCCAGCATGGAAAATGATTTTATCCAATAAAGCTATTCTTCCAATTTTATGGGAATTGTATCCTGATTGCCCTTATTTATTACCCGCATATTTTGAACAAGGAACACTTACTAATTATGTTAAGAAACCTTTCTTATCAAGAGAAGGTGCAAATATTGATTTAGTGATGAAGCATATTTCTTTAGCTAAGTCTCATGGACAATATGGCAATGAAGGATTTATTTTTCAAGAGCTGTTTACACTTCCTAATTATGCAGATCATTATCCTGTCATTGGATCATGGGTAATTGGACAGGAAGCAGCAGGCATAGGCATTAGAGAGGCCGACAGTTTAATTACAGATAATAAAAGCAGATTTGTTCCACACTTAATTCAATAGAAAATATTTAAGACCATTTTACCCTACTTGCCAGAACAGTTATACTAAAACCAAGTATGGCAATTATTGTAAATGACCATCTTAAATTGGAGTATTCTGCAATGGTGCCGATTAAAGGTGGCCCCATTAAAAATCCTATAAAGCCAATAGAAGAAATCGCAGCAAGTGCTGTTCCAGGCGACATAGTTTTTGATTTTCCGGCGGCACTATACACTAATGGCACAATCGATGAAACACCTAATCCAACGAACATAAAACCAATTCCAGCAGTAATGATATATGGAAAAATAACAGCAATTAATAATCCACTAGTGATACAAATTCCGCTTGCGATCAATACTTTTTGAATCCCAACTTTTTGTGTAATTCTATCACTCACAAATCTGCCGCTAGCCATCATTCCCATAAATAATAAATATCCAAGCGTAACAAAATGTACCGGAGCATGTACAATTTTTTGAAAGTAAACACCACTCCAGTCGAACATGGTTCCTTCGCAAACCATGCTGCCAAAAGCAATCAATCCATAAATCAAAATAAACCGATCTGGTTTATTAAAGAAAGAAGTATGTGCTGCTGTTTTTTGATCTCTGATCGTATAACGCGAAAAATAAATTGCTAAACTAGCTGCTAAAAAAAAGATAATCGAAAAATGTAGGAATGGATTCAAACCGAAGGCAATGATTAAGGTTCCAAGAGCCGCACCGCTAAAACCTGCTAAACTCCAGATGCCATGAAAAGAAGCCATAATAGTTTTTCCATACATTTCTTCTACTGCTATAGCTTGTGTATTCACAGATATATTCGAATAGTTTCCAAAAGTTCCAAAGCTGAAAAGTGCCAGTGCTAATTGCCATGGCTCTTGCACAAGACCAATCATTAACAAAGTAGTAGGATAAAAAAGGGCAGATGCAATCAACACACGTCTGCTTCCCAGCTTATTAATTACCCATCCAGTAAAGGGCAAACTTAACATGGTACCGATGGGCATAGCAAACAATATGAGACCTAACTTTCCATCACTCAAAGCTAAATGTCTCTTAATATCTGGGATGCGACTAGCCCAGCTTGCGAAACTAAGGCCTGCAATAAAAAAGAAAACCGCAATGGCTATCCGATAGGTTTTAGGGCTGATTGTACTCGAATTCATTCAATTAAAGGTAGTACAAGGAAGGGAAGTCGCCCAATTCGGTTATATTTGCGACCCGAAACTTTAGTAGTGTTTCGTAAAATTAAACATTTCAAATTCAAATTAGTTTATATGTATCGTTCGCACACTTGTGGTGAATTAAGAATCAGTGATGTTGGCAAGAAAGTAACTTTGGCGGGTTGGGTTCAAACCGTTCGGAAATTTGGTGCCATCACATTTGTAGATCTACGCGATCGTTATGGCATTACCCAATTGTTAATGGGTGAAGATTTGAATGCAGTGTTAGATGCAAATCCTTTAGGCAGAGAATTTGTATTGCAGGCTGAAGGCATTGTTGCAGAAAGAAGTAATAAAAATAGCCATATTGCAACTGGTGAAGTAGAAATTTCTATCAGTAGTTTTAAGATTTTGAATAAATCTGCAGTACCACCATTTACCATTCAGGATGATACGGATGGTGGAGAAGATCTACGCATGAAATATCGTTATTTGGATTTGCGTAGAAATGCAGTGAAAAAAAATATGGAACTCCGCTATGCGGTAAGTAGATCAGCAAGAAATTATTTGCATGAAAATAATTTCATGGATATTGAAACGCCTTTCTTGATTAAATCTACACCTGAAGGTGCCAGAGATTTTGTAGTGCCTTCCAGAATGAATACAGGACAGTTTTATGCATTACCTCAATCGCCTCAAACATTCAAACAATTGTTGATGGTAAGCGGTTACGATCGTTACTATCAAATTGTAAAATGCTTTAGAGATGAAGATCTGCGCGCTGATCGTCAGCCGGAATTTACGCAGATTGATTGCGAAATGTGCTTCGTAGAACAAGAAGATATATTGAATATGTTTGAAGGTTTGGTGAAACGTATTTTCAAAGACGTAAAAAATATCGATTATACAGAACTAGTGGAACGCATGAGCTGGGAAGATGCCATGTGGCAGTTTGGAAATGACAAACCAGATATTCGTTTCGGCATGAAGATTGCGAATTTGAAATCTGCTTTTTTGAAAGGTGGGAAAATCAGTGCTGTTGGTGAATTTATTAATGGGGCTGGTTTTGGTGTATTTGATAATGCTGAAACCGTTCTTGCTATTGCTGCTCCAGGTTGTAGTGAATACACTCGTAAACAAACAGACGAATTAACTGAGTGGGTGAAGCGTCCACAAATCGGCATGAACGGTTTGATCTATATTAAATGCAATGTTGATGGTACTTATAAGAGTAGCATAGACAAATTTTACACTGAAGAAAAATTAAAATCCATTGCTGATGCAGCAGGTGCAGTAGCTGGTGATTTGGTTTTAATTCTTGCAGGTAGAGAAGAAAGAACTCGGAAAGCTACTAGCGAATTACGTTTAGAAATGGGCAAACGTTTAGGTTTTAGAAAAGAAGATGAATTTAAAATGCTTTGGGTATTAGATTTCCCATTGTTCGAATATGCAGAAGAAGACAATCGCTGGGTTGCGCGTCACCATCCGTTTACTTCTCCTAAACCAGAAGAAATTGAAATCATGATTAACAATAATCCATTGATCGAAAACGCAGATAAATATTTAGAGCATCCTTATTCTAATATTAAAGCCAATGCTTATGATATGGTTTTGAACGGAAATGAAATTGGTGGTGGTTCTATCCGAATTTATCAAAGGGCTTTACAAGAAAAAATGTTTGCAGCTTTGGGGATGACCGAAGAAGAAGCCAACCATAAATTTGGATTTTTATTGGGTGCTTTTGAATATGGTGCCCCGCCACATGGAGGATTAGCTTTTGGATTTGACCGCCTTTGTGCTATCTTGGGTGGAAGTGAAAGCATCCGCGACTTTATTGCCTTCCCTAAAAACAATAGCGGTCGTGATGTAATGCTTGATGCACCAGGGCCAATTGATGAAAAACAATTTTCTGAATTACAGATTAAATTAGATATTAAATAAAATAATAATACTAACTTTTTTAAAGGGAAATCTCAGTAATTTGGGTTTCCCTTTATTTTTTTTATAGTATTTACATCTTTTTTATAGATATTTTCTAATAATAGCGAAATAAAATAAAATTATTCTTAATTTACATAAGTTGTTTGTGGGCCAAGCGGGTCAACAATTAACTTTTTTTGTAACTGACCATACAACTATTTCTTATGACGGGAGAGTTCCTTTTTAATCAATACCCTATTGCTTCCCATATATGGGATGAGATGAAAGGCGCAGAGGGTATCAGAAATCAGTATCATAGCATATACGAGGCCTGTCAAAAATTGAACCTTGACGAATTTTTACAAAAACATCAGTTGGCTGCCGAACTGTTTATGAGCCAGGGTATTACTTTTACAGTATATAGTGAGAATGAAGGCATTGAAAGAATATTTCCTTTCGACATCATTCCAAGAATTATTACAGGTGCTGAATGGGACCATATAGAAAAAGGGATCAAACAACGGCTTACCGCTTTGAACCTTTTTTTAAAAGACATTTATAATGAACAACAAATTGTCAAAGACGGAATTATTCCTGCTGATTTAATCGCGTCATGCCCACATTTTACCAGAGAAGTTTTTGGCATTCAGGTACCCTTTGATATTTATGTTCATATCGCTGGCATTGATTTGATAAGAGGGGATGACGGAACCTTTTATATTTTAGAAGATAATTTGAGAACGCCATCAGGTGTTTCTTATATGCTTGAAAATAGAGAAGTTACTAAACGGATCTTTCCAAATTTATTGGGAGATAGTAATGTAAGGATGATTAACAACTATCCCCTGCTATTACATGACAATTTAATTTCCTTTGCACCCAGGCAAATTGCAAACCCAACAGTTGTTTTATTAACGCCGGGCATTTATAATTCTGCTTATTTCGAACATACTTTTCTGGCACGTCAGATGGGTGTACAATTAGTAGAAGGCCGAGACCTTTTGGTGAACGATCATAAGGTTTATATGAAAACAACAGCTGGCCTTCGTCAGGTTGATGTAATCTACCGAAGAATTGATGATGAGTTTTTAGACCCATTAGTATTTAGGTCCGATAGTGCATTAGGAGTTCCGGGTTTAATTAGTGCATATCGCAAGGGAAATGTAGCGATTATAAATGCTTTAGGAAATGGTGTAGCCGACGATAAAGCAGTCTACGCTTATGTTCCAGCTATGATTAAATATTATCTCAATGAAGAAATTATTCTTCCCAATATTCCTACTTATCATATGAACAATGTTGAAGAAAGGAATTTTGTTTTCGAAAATATGCATAAAATGGTGGTGAAAGAAACCAATCAGTCTGGAGGTTACGGCATGGTGATGGGAAATAGTGCTTCAGATGAAACTTTGAAAAAAGCTAAAGAAAATATCTTGGCAAATCCACGAAACTTTATAGCACAACCCATTATACAATTATCAACGGTACCTTGTTTAATTGATGGAAAACTACAGCCGCGACATGTAGACCTTAGACCATATGCGCTTTGTGGACCGAATGGTATTAGTATTGTTCCAGGGGGACTAACCAGAGTTGCATTGAGAGAAGGCTCACTGGTTGTTAACTCGTCGCAGGGCGGAGGTAGTAAAGACACTTGGGTAGTGGATTAATACAACCATGTTTTGAAATAAAATTGAAGAACCAGCACAAATTTTAGTACATGTTAAGTAGAATAGCAGATTCATTATATTGGTTACACCGTTATATGGAAAGAGCAGATGGAATGCTGCGCTTAATGCATACCAGTTATATTTTATCTTTCGATAAAGTACAGGCTAGCAGCATGTCTTGGGAACCCTCTCTTCGTATTTTTACTGTATTGCCTAAAGAAGAAATCGATCGGATAAAAAAGGACAATGCAGCTGCATTACATTATTTATTTCTGGAAACTAAGAATCAGAATTCATTAAAAGTAATCATCACAAAAGCACGTGAAAATGCAAGAGGTGTGCGAGATCAGATAACTAAGGAAGTATGGGAACAAGTAAACTTATTATATCATCAAATTAATAAGCCTGGATTAAAAGAAAAATTAGCCGGACCAGAAGCGATAAGAACTATTGATAGCTTTATAAAAAGCAGCGATCAATTTTGCGGCATTACGGATAGTACAATGCCTCGTGGCCAGGGTTGGAATTATATGAATTTGGGGAAATATACAGAGCGCTGTTTAATGACGACTGAATTTACCCATTTTTACTTCAAAAAGTTGGATTTCGATTTAAAAGACGAACAGGACATTATTTTCTGGAGAAGCTTACTATTGTCGTTATCAGGCTATGAATTACACCTGAAAAATTATAGTAACCTCAAACATAATTACAATGTTTTACAGCAATTAGCTTTCGATAAGAACTTTCCGAGAGCAATTTATTATTCTTTAGACCGTGCTAATAGATATTTAACCGAAATTGCAGGTTCTAATCCAGTGGAGGGTAGCATTAAACTGCTCAGAACTTATGGAAGGCTATATAGTTCTGTAAAGTTTGCTGATATTGAATTAGTGGAAAGAGAAGGTTTAGAAAAATATTTGATTTATGTCCGAAATGAGTTAAATGAATTCAGCCAAGATTTAGGCAGAATTTATTTCTCTTATTCTTAAACAAAACCAAGAATGTCTGTTTTTACAATACATCACATTACAAAATACGAATACGATAGGCCAGTAAAAGAAAGTGTAAATGAAATAAAAATATTTCCATTTGCATCAGCAGAACAAGATGTTTTACAACATGATGTAATCATTACAGAACAGCCAGATATATTGATTTTTGATGATTATTGGGGGAATAAAACAGGTTGCTTTAACCTTCTTTCGCCGCATAAACATTTAGTCATAGAAAGCAAACTGAAAATTAGAAACTCGAAAGATCCCAATCCAACCTTTCCAATTGTTTCCTACACACAAGATTTAGATTCATTTATTTTAAATGATTTAAAATTGTTGGAACTGGCAAGAAGTACTGAAACAAAATCAATCGAAACCATGCGCAATTACGTGGATGGTTTTTATCATTCTCAAAAACCAATTTCTCAAATTGTTAAAGATTGTTGCAGTTTTATATTTACAGAATTTACTTACATAAAAGGGATTACAAATATCGAAACAACAGTTGATGAAATTGTAGAGCAGAAAGCAGGAGTTTGTCAGGATTTTGCACATGTAATGCTTGAATTATTACGTATGATTGGAATTCCATCGAGATATGTGAGTGGTTATATTTGTCCAAATAAAAACGGAATGAGGGGCGAAGGAGCAACCCATGCTTGGGTAGAAGCTTTTATACCACATTATGGATGGTGCGGGATTGACCCTACCAATAATACCTGGGCTACTAATAACCATATCATCTTAGCGGTTGGACGAGATTTTAAAGATTGCACACCCGCCAAGGGAACATTCAAAGGCCCTGCGCGTCAATTTTTGTCTGTATATGTTTCAGTTGGTTACGAAGATGGCCAAGTATTTGAAGAAGTGACAGATGTTCAATTACAAAAACAAGCAGGTGCTGAAGTAACTGAATTAATAATCGATAACTTTGCTGAACACCAACAACAACAGTAGTTCGTTTGCTTATGAAACAATTGACCCTCTTCCGATTCCTTACTTATATTCTTTTACCCTTTGCTTCATTCTTTGCTTTCATTGACTTAATCATGCTATTGAGTGCATTAGGGAATCCAACTTTATTGTTCGCAGTGTTTTTAATTGCCGCTTTCTGTATTTATGTTTTTGCTTATATCATTTTCTTAAAAAGGCATATTGATCGTAATCAACATGCTAAATCATCCTTAAGGGATTGGATAAAAGTAAATGCTTATGCAAGTTTGTTTTTAGGATTTCAATTTCTAATTACAGCAGTTGGCATTTTTTATATGGGGGAACACGATTTAAGAAATGTAGTTGATAGGTTTCTGGAGACTCAACCGAATATGCCGGGAGAAATCAATATTACATTATTTGTTAAAGTGATGAAAGGTGCCGCCTATTTCTTATTTTTCTTCTCTTTTATTTTATTAGTCCATATTACAATGGGTTTAAGAATTTTAAAGCAATATGCCTTCCTCTTTGCCGAAGAAGTAATAGACTAAGATAAAATTTACATATCTGTTTCATCCATCCTTTTTAGTACTTTAGAATGGTGAATCCATCTACACCTTTAGCAGAAAGAATTCGTCCAAATACACTAGACGAATTGATCGGGCAAGAACACTTGACTGGTAAAGGATCGATTCTAAGAACTGCCATTGAAAATGGCCGTATACCTTCTTTGATCTTATGGGGACCTCCTGGCGTAGGGAAAACTACTATCGCCAATATCAT
>TBL_comb47_HYPODRAFT_10008571_pt1 | contig 10413 bp, 14 predicted proteins | sample TroBogypolimnion_40_FD_10682 | JGI IMG/M metagenome (IMG submission 10682)
CCTGTCAGCTCACATTTAATTTTATAGCCAGGGCCACCGGCACCAGTCCCCTGCGGACATCCACCCTGGATCACAAAATTTGGGATCACGCGGTGAAACGTAAGTCCGTCGTAAAAACCCTTTTTCGACAGTTTTACAAAGTTGGCTACAGTTTCCGGTGCATCATTTTCGAAGAAATTAACCTTCATTACCCCCTTTACGGTATGAATTTCAGCTTGAATCATAATTGTTAAAATTTAAAACTGCAAAGGTATAATCTTTCAACCAAATCGCGATAAATTTTGGGACAGGCTTAAATAATAATCTGTTAATAGGTTATCTTTGCCGTTGCCATCATCAACAACCGATCATGGTATAAATAGATTTTTCGATGAGGAGTTATCTTAAACTACGCTATATTTTCTTTATATTACTGGCAGTTTTCATCAATTCATGTACAGTTTCAATGCGATATCGTTCGGCATTAAAATCTTACGAGATAGGTGAATATACCAAAAGCATTGCTTCAATGCGAAAAGTGTATGGCAAGACAAACGATAAGAACCGAAAAGCAATGATTCAGTTTAAGATTGCCGAGGCTTTCTATAAGACTGGTCAATACCGTCAGGCAGAGAGTTATTACAAAAATGCAATCAATACAAAAACAGGAGGAGCCATAACATGGTTGCATTATGCAGAAGTCCTTCGTGCAAACGGGAAATATGAGGAAGCAATCAAAAATTATAAAATTTATCTCGACTCGGTCCCTGACAACCAAATGGCCAGAAACGGGATTGAATCTTCAAAGGTGACGAAAGAGTGGCTGAACCTAAAAACAAGGTATATCATTGTCAATCTAAAAGATATAAACTCAATTTCAAGTGATTTTTCAGGGGCATATGCAGGAGTCCACGATAATGAAATCTATTTTACATCGACGCGAAAAGGGAGTACCGGTAAAAAGAAGAGCGCCATTACAGGAGAATACAATGCCGATATTTATAAAAGCACCTTTAATACCCAGAAGAAACGGTGGGATAAACCAATTTTGATCGACGAAAATTCACTAATCAACACTTTTGAGGAGGAGGGTGCGTCATCGCTCAATGCGACCGGCAATGTGATCTATTTTACTCGTTGTCCATATGACATTACAGAGGAAAAAGGGGCCGCCATTTATTCCGCATCGCAACTTTCGGGTGTATGGGGAAATCCTGTGAAAATTAACCTCTCCAGCGACAGCTTAATGGCAGCACATCCAACGATGAATTCAAAAGGGGACACGCTTTATTTTGTGTCTGACCGTCAGGGTGGTTTTGGAGGAAAAGATATCTGGTTTTCGGTGAAAAAAGGGGAGAAATGGGGCAAACCCGTTAATGCCGGACCGGAAATCAATACCCCCGGAGACGAAATGTTCCCATTTATACGTGACAATGGGATACTCTATTTTTCGTCAAATGGTCAGGTTGGGATGGGTGGACTGGACATCTTTATGGCGAGAAAGGATGTAAATAAAAAATGGATTGTCGAAAATATGAAGTCTCCGATCAATTCAACCGGGGACGATTTCGCGATCTCCTACCTTCCGGGCGAAGATCGCGGCTTGTTCAGCAGTAACAGGGCTGGAAGCCGAAAAGACGATATTTACAGTTTTGTATTGCCACCTAAAATTTATGAGGTGCAGGGAAACGTATTTAACAAAGAGACTGGTTCAAGAATCAATGATGCTGCGGTCAGGCTGATTGGTACTGATGGTACGATGCTCAGGATGAATGCCGAAAACGGGAAGTTCAAATTTAAGCTGAAACCTGAAGTTGAATATGTGATCGCTGCCTACAAAAAGGGTTTTCTGAATGCAAAGACAACTGCCTCAACGGTTGGAATGGACGAGGGCAAGCAATTTGAAGTAAGGTTGGACCTTACCCCTGCAGATGTACCAATCAATGTGGACAATATCAACTATGCTTTTGGAAAGTGGGACCTGCTGCCTGAATCAGTCACGGCACTCGACAGCCTTACCGCGATGCTCAAACTTAACCCGACCATTGTGATCGAGCTGATGTCCCACTCCGATTGCCGCGGGGATGACGAATTAAATTCAACCGTATCACAAAAGAGGGCACAGTCGGTTGTTACTTATTTGATTTCCAAAGGAATACAACCTGGAAGGCTTGTTGCGAAAGGGTATGGCGAAACGGCACCCAAAACAGTTACCAAAGCGATTGCCAAAAAATTCCCGTTCCTGAAACCTGGGGTAGAACTCTCATGTACTTATATTGAGTCGCTCAAAGACGACAAAAAAATGGAGATCTGCCATCAGATCAACAGAAGAACGGAGTTTAAGGTACTTTCTTCGGATTATAAGGAAAAATTCGAGAAGTAAAGTTTTAAACGAAATATAGAAATCCAATGGAAAATCAAGATATAAGGTGGGAACAACGGTTTCATAACTATTCCAAATCAATGCGCCATTTGGAGAACGCATTGCAAATACCTGATCCAGATATTGTTCAAAAAGCAGGTATTATCCAATTCTTTGAGATGAGCTTTGAGCTGGCGTGGAACATGGTGAAAGACTATTTGGAAGAACAAGGTTTTGTGGATATAAAATCCCCGAGGGGTGCCTTAAAAAAAGCGTTTGAAACTGGGATAATCGAAGATGGCCACGATTGGATGGATCTTTTGGTTGACAGAAATCTAACATCTCACACCTACGATGAACAAAAGGCTACAGACCTGGAGCAGTTGATTCACAACAAGTATTTTCCATTGATGAAAGCGTTGCTAATCAGTTTTAAGCGGAAGTTGGATAAAACGAGCCATGAAGAATAAGTTCGGACTTTTAGATTCTGATATAGAGGCAATTATACAGCTTTTGAGCAAGCACTCCAAAGTAGAATGTGCTTATATTTTTGGGAGTCGTGCCAAAGGGAACTTTAAAAACGGCAGTGATGTGGATATCGCATTGAAAGGTACCGATCTGGATTTTTATACCTTAAGCCAAATAAGTTACTTTCTGAATGAAGAAACCAACATGCCCTACAAATTTGATGTGCTGATTTATGAAAACCTTCGCGAACCCAAGTTAAAGGAGCATATAGATCGGGCTGGGGTTGAGTTTTACAATAGGGGGAAGGTAGATTAGATTCAATTTTTTCGAGACTGGTAATAAACATATTTTATTTTTTTGTAACCCTTTTCACAAATTTGCGTATAATCGTGAAAACAAATATAAATTTAATAATTTTGAAATTATGGGACAAAGGATTAAATATGAACAGCTTTTTGAAGCAGGATCAATTGAAATAATTGAAATTGATATTATTAATGGTGCTAAATACGAAATTGAGTTTGAAGATGAAATCAGTCTTGAAATCAATGATTTAGAAAATTTTATATCATTCGTAAAAGAAAGACAGATTTCTTCAAGAATTAATAGAAAGCCAATACGCTAATTTTTGTTTAACTAAAATTAATAAACTTATTATAATGAACTTAGGTAACTAACTCTATGAAAAGACAGGTAAATATCTTTGACCGAATTGGAACCTTGATACCTGGATACATGGGTTATCAGGAAAGAGAAGGCAGACGGGAATGTGACAGGCAGTTAAGGGAGCAAATTGCTGATCAACTGACATCCGTCGAGAAAATTATTAATTCATTGATAGAAAATACCCATTTTGAAAACCTTGGTGAGATTGAGAAAATCCGAAAAAAGATTAATAATCTGAGCAGCCTTATAAGATATTCAAGTTATGGAGCAACTGCCTTCTTTGCTGATGCAGTGATTAAGGAACCTGAATTAGAAAATATATATCAGCTTGATTTGGTTGTACTTGATGCAACCAACGATTTAATGCAGTCTGCAAAATCAAATGATTTAGATCCGATAAAGATTAAAATCGAATTAGTTGAAAAAGCCATTGGTGAAAGAAATCAATACTTAAAAGAGATATATTATGCCCGAATTGATGGAAATAATAGAGTTCCTCGACAATGCCGGAGAGACTATGGTACATCGGCTACCTGAAGAAGGAAGTGGTGAATTCAAATTTGGCAGTCAATTGATTGTCAGGGAAAGCCAGAAAGCGGTGTTTTTTCGCGATGGCAAAGCACTTGATGTTCTTAGTGCAGGCCGTCATGTATTGAAAACCCAAAATATCCCGGTACTGACCAAGATGGTAACAGGATTAGGATATGGGAAAGAATCTCCATTTAAGGCTGAAGTTTACTTTTTGAATATGAAGCTCTTCCGAAATCTTAAATGGGGCACTAAAGAACCCATCCTTTTCCGCGATACCGAGTTAAAAATGATCCGGTTAAGAGGATACGGGGCATTTTCTATTCAAATAGCAGAACCTTCCTTATTTCTGAATAAGGTTGTTGGGACCCAGGCAATATTTAAAGATGCTGACATTACAGATTATCTAAGGTCCATTATCGTTCAGAAATTGCATACAGCACTTGGTACGATACTTAAAACAGTTTTTGACCTACCTCAGAATTTTGATAATCTATCAATCCTTGTAAAAAGCAGTATCAACTTGGTCTTTGAAGGGTTGGGACTTGAATTGCACGATTTTTTGATCAATTCAATATCAGTTCCTTCTGATGTTCAAACCATGATTGACAAACGGTCCGGAATGGCGGCAATGGGCAATCTTGATGAATTCCTGAAATTTCAGGTGGGACAATCTATTGAAAAGGCTGCGGAAAATCCTTCCGGAGGTGCAGGTGAAGGAATGGGACTCGGAGCAGGGATGGGGATCGGTTTTATGATGCCGCAGATGATCAATCAGGCATTGCAAAGCAATAGTAACAAGCCACCTAAACAAGAAGACCCTTTTGAGAAATTAAAAAAGCTAAAAGAATTGCTGGATATTGGTGCGATTACCCTAAGAGAATTCAACGAAACTAAAAAACGACTTTTAACGATTTTGTGATGAATAAATTGACAAACACAATAATAGGTTTCATCTTGGCGGCATTAAGTTGTGGAATATTGATTTATGCTTTTGAAACCAAGCGTTCGTTTTTACAAATATTCCTGACTTTCTTTATCCTAATCCTTCCAATTACCTTTATATCAGCTATACAAGGAAAAGTAGCCATTTTCTTTTTTTCTTCTCTTCTGATCATAGGAAGTTACATCTGCTTAAAACTACAATGGTACGATTCAGGTCTTGGAGTTCTGCTTGCTGTAATACTCGGCGGAGCTACCCATATTTTCAGGGTTTCAAAAGCCAAGACATTTGATAAAGCGGAATATAAACGGACTCAAAAAGAAAAAAGAAATGGAAGATAAAATTGTACAGTATTTTATTGATGGGATAAAACTTGTACTCGGTGAATATTACATTGATGCCATACATAAGTTCAATATGCTTATTGAAGAATCTCCGCAAAGCGATTTGGCTGATGACGCCATGCATAATATTGGGCTTTGCTATTTCAGGATGAACCAGTTTGAGCTTGCTATTCAGACATTTAATCAAGCGATTTCCAGTTATCCGGCTGCAACGATTTCTGTTTACGATCATGAAAATGCCGTGGGTATGACCGCTGCGAAATGTTACTATGGAATTTTCTTGTGCTATCTTTCAGTGGGTAAAAGAGACCTGGCTGTTGAGATGAAAGACCGGCTTAATCAGTTTTCTGAAAATACATTTATCAAAATAGAAAATCAAAAGATAACCTATTCAGAACTTGCTTATAATCTGCTAATTACAACTAAATAATAAAATTATGAATTTAACCTGTGAAAGTTGTGGAGGAATAAACTCCTTGCCAAAAGGCAAAATTGAAATGTTCTGTTCTTTTTGCGGTGGGCATATCGAAGTTGTAGAAAAACCAATAGCACCAAGCAAAACCGTTTCCATAAATACAGGATCCGATAAAGATCAAATTCTGGCATATTTAAGAGGGGGGTCAAAGGGTAAGCTCGAATTGCCAATGGCTGATTTGAAAGGGATTCAACTTAAAGATGCAAATTTGAAGGGTGCCAATTTAAGTGGAGCAAACCTTAAAAAAGCTGACTTGAGCGGGGCAAATTTAAGTGGGGCAAACCTTAGTAAAGCCAATCTTGAAAAAGCTGATTTAAGCAAAGCGAATCTTAATGGAGCTAACTTAAGCAATGCTAACTTAAGTCAAACAGATTTAGATAGTACTAATCTAAATGACTCAGTTTTAATTAGCGCAGACTTAGAATACGCAAATTTAAGTGGTGCAAACTTAACAAGAGCTGATTTGAATACCTCAATACTGGATTATGCAGCATGTTCAGGAGCAAATTTTTGTAATGCAAATTTTGAGGATGCATCTTTGAAAAGTATAAAATTAACAAAGTCAAATCTAAATGGTTGTGATCTAAGTAATGCAAAATTTAATAATGATACTTTTTTAACTGATAGTGATTTGCGTAAATTACCAAAAAATAAGTTAGTTACATGCAATTTAGCATTTATGAATCTAAGCGGTCTTGATTTAAGTAATGTAATTTTAACATCTAAATCCCTTTGGGGAACAAACTTTAGTAACACTAACTTATGTGGAGCAGATCTTACTGGGGCAAATTGGGATAATACAACAAACTTTAAAGGAGCAAATTTAAAAGGAGCAAAAGGAATAAAAACCGGTGGATGTTACTTAACTACAGCCTGTGCTGAAGCTATGAAATTACCGGATGATTGTTTCGAGCTTCAGATTTTAAGGAGCTTCAGGGATGTGTATTTGGCTCAAACGCTTGCAGGCAGAAAAATGATTGAAGAATATTACGAAACTGCACCTGAAATAGTGGAAGCCATCAATGCTACAGGTAATAGAAATGAGATTTTTAAAGGGTTATATGCTGAGATAAACGAGATTGTGAGTTTGATAAAGAATGGGGAATCGGAGAAAGCAGTTTTGGCTTACCGGGATCTGACGCTATCGCTTAAAAATAAGTACCTTAATTGAATTTTTGCAATAAACACGCCATTAACATTTGTGAACAAAAGATGCTAAACCTTTAAAAATATATATTTATGAGTTTAAAAACGCACGATTTTGTGGAAAGCAATCTTCCAGCAGAAAATTTTTCAAGAATTCCTTTAGTACCAATTGTTATACAGTTCGATAATGGAAAACAAGAATTTCTAACCGGTTTAATAGATAGCGGTTCAGACAAGTCGTTTATCGGAGTTTATTATGCAGTAATGATCCGAGGAACAATTATAGATATGGCTACAATTGCTGGCATTACATCCCCAATTGAAACAAAACCGGTAATTGAAATACAGATTTCAACTGAGGCAATGGCCAAAAAATGGATAACTTTGAAAGTTGTTGTTACAGACATTCAACATCCAAATCATAACCTCATTTTAGGTAGAGATTTTATGAAATTATTTAAACAGATAACATTTGATTTTGAAAACGAAAAAACTATCTTAAATTATTAAAACCATGAACAGTAAAAATGTAAAAGAAGTCATTAATTCAGTTGTATCTAATGTTGTTGATGCAGACTCACAGTTATTTGAACATTTTAATAAGACATGGATGCCTTGTCTATTTGAAAAAGCATAACACAAAGTAGGTTAAATAAGATTAGGAAATGGAATACTTTGCTAAGGTGTATTACCCGTTGTAAAATATAATACAAATAAACTAAATATGTATACACCTGCTGAATTTGAATTTATCGACCGCCTTTTAAAATTGTCGTTAAAGAACGACTTGACATTCTCAGATATGGGAACAAAGCATAAACTTGACTATAATCTTTACGATAAATTATTTACACACATTAACAAGGATCCATATAGATTAATTGAATGTTATAACGAAAATTTAGTCATTACGCCATTAGGAAGACAAGTTGAAAGAATTGGATTTGAGAAATATCTTAATGAACAAAAGGAGAAAACCAATTTAGATGCTCGAATTAAAGCTGTTACTTTAAGAAATATTAAATGGACATCTATTCGTGGTTGGATAGCAATAGAGATTTCTTTATTAGCATTACTCATAGCTTCAATGACTTATATCAATAAAAAAGCAAGCAATAAAAGCGACGAAAATACTTTGCCTAGTAAGGCTGCAGATTCTCGGCCAATAAAAGAAATCTCTAAGGATAGTGCAATTGTTGATACTTCTGCGTCTGTAATAATCCATGACTCTATTAGTAAATAAACTTGGTTGGTACAGTTTTGAAATCTGCACCTTTTCACTACGGGTTTTTAATCCGCTTCATCTTTTCGGAAATCCAGTGGCATCGCATATTACATTGCATTACAGGTTTTTATAATTCAAGCCATGATCAACATTAAACTTTTTGAAAGTAAGCAAATACGGACAGTTTGGAATGAAGCCGACCAGAAATGGTATTTCTCTGTTCAGGATGTTGTAGAAGCACTAACAGATAGTGCTGATGTAAAGCAGTATATAAAAAGAATATTGAGCCGTGATGAATCGCTTAAAAGCAACTGGGGTACAATTTGTACCCCAGTTGAAATGCAAGCCGCTGACGGTAAAAGGCGAAAAGTTCAGGCAGCCAATTCAAAAGGACTTTTGTGAATCATTCAATCCATTCCATTACCAAAGGCTGAACCATTTAAGCAATGGTTGGCTCAGGTTGGTTCCGACCGGTTGGATGAATTGCCCAATGCAAAAGGGACACTGCCCCACCTGTGGTAGAATTAGCGCTGTCCGAAAACGCTAAAACCCTTGATGAAGTGATTAAAGAAATTGAAAATTAAAAAACCACAAAAAAGTACTAATTTTGCGGCATCTGATTTGAAAATTCAAATTAGTCATGACATTATTGCAAACCATTGATTATCAATATGGGTTCCAACAACAGATATGACTTGCGCGGTGTTTCGGCATCGAAGGAAGATGTCCACAATGCCATTAAAAACATCGACAAAGGGCTTTTCCCAAAAGCTTTTTGTAAAGTCGTGCCCGATTTTCTGGGAGGTGACCCCAACTATTGCAACATCATGCATGCCGACGGTGCCGGGACAAAATCTGCTCTGGCATACCTTTACTGGAAGGAAACCGGTGATTTATCGGTCTGGAAAGGGATTGCCCAGGATGCAATAGTGATGAACCTCGATGATTTACTGTGCGTAGGTGCAGTTGACAATATCCTCCTCTCCTCAACAATAGGCCGGAATAAAAACCTGATTCCTGGCGAAGTGATTTCGGCCATCATTGAAGGAACAGAAGAGCTTTGTGCTGAATTGCAGGAACTTGGGATCAATATTTACCCCACTGGTGGCGAAACCGCTGACGTGGGGGACCTTGTCCGTACGATCATTGTCGATTCGACGGTAACTTGCCGGATGAGACGGTCGGATATTATTTCGGCTGACCGGATCAAGGCCGGGAATGTCATTATCGGATTATCATCATCAGGAACAGCTTCTTACGAAAAAAGGTACAATGGCGGTATGGGAAGCAACGGATTGACCTCAGCGCGCCATGATGTTTTTGCCAAATATCTGGCTCAAAAATACCCTGAGAGTTATGACCCCGCAGTTCCTGAATCGCTTGTTTTTTCAGGAAATTGCAAACTCACTGATTCAATTGAAGGTGTTGACCTCGATGCAGGTAAATTGGTACTTTCGCCCACAAGGACATACGCACCTATCATTAAAAAGGTATTGGATCAATTCAGAAATTCAATTTCAGGAATGGTCCACTGTTCTGGTGGTGCGCAAACCAAAGTTTTGCACTTTATTGATAATGTGAATGTTATAAAAAACAATCTTTATGATACCCCTCCCCTTTTTAAACTGATTCAGCAACAAAGCAATACATCATGGCAGGAGATGTACAAAGTCTTTAACATGGGCCATCGCTTTGAAATTTATGCCGATCAAAATGCTGCAGAAAGCATTATTGCAATTGCCAAATCCTTTAATGTTGATGCTCAGGTTGTAGGATATGTAGAACAGTATAATGGTAAAAGGGTAACCATTCACTCCGAATATGGTACCTTCGAGTATTAGCTACGCTCTTTTGATTTCCAAATATTTCAGCGATAGCACTATTTCAACAAAATTACGTTTATAAAAATATGTCAGATAATTCATTATTGGAAAAATACGAAGGGATTAAGATCCGCTTCGACGAGGTAAGCCAGCAGATCTCTGATCCTGGTGTCATGAAGGATATGAAGAGGTATGTTAAGCTCAACCAGGACTATAAACAACTTGATTCGCTTGTCAAATCCTTCCAACGCTACCAGGGTCTTTTAAAGAACTTCACCGATGCCCGTGAGATTCTGGACACTGAAACAGACGAAGATCTTCGCGAGATGGCCCGTGAAGAGTTGGAGAACAGCGAAAAACAGATCAAGGAATACGAGGATGAGATCAGGTTCCTCCTTGTCCCTGCTGATCCCGAGGACAGTAAAAATGCAATCCTTGAAATCAGGGGTGGTAC
>TBL_comb47_HYPODRAFT_10008572_pt1 | contig 10413 bp, 10 predicted proteins | sample TroBogypolimnion_40_FD_10682 | JGI IMG/M metagenome (IMG submission 10682)
ACCTGGGTGTCGACGCCATCATCACGGACGACCCGGAGGCGCTGATCGTATTCTTGAAGGAGCGGGGCCGCAGGTGACTTGCTTTTTTGAAATTATTTTAATATTTTGAATAGTGTTATGAGTCCCTCCAAAATCATAAACTGCCTGCTGGTGCTGACGGTTGCGTTGCTCTCCGCCTTGCCGAAGCCGGCCGTCGCCGCGCCCAGCGAGCGCAAAGACGCTCCAGTCTACTTCAACTTTAATCCTCAGGACGTGCCGAAATACGACGCGGTGGTGGTCACCGCTTGCGGCCTGTACTTCGGGGATATAAAAAAGGCCATTCATGACCACATCTTCAGCACGGATAAGGCTGCGCCGTTGCCCGAGGATTCGGAGCATTCCCTGTTGCCCGACTCCTATGTGGAAGACGCCTTGAACGCCATGCTGACCGGCGCGGGCAAACACTACATGGTCGTGCCTCTGCGCTGGACCAGGAATCCGGAGAAGACCGCCGTCGCGGAGGCTCAGTTCCAGGATTGGCTGTCCCAGGTTTCCGCCGCGGCCCAAGCCAGCCATAAGCCCCTTTATGTCTTCGCCCACAGCTGGGGCACGGTGATCATGCACCACACGCTCGCGGTCCTGGCCGCGCAAGGTTCCCCGGTCCGCGTCGACAAATTGATCACGATGGGTTCGCCTCTGGCGCCCGCCAACCGGGCAATCCAGGAGTTCGACCGCATGGAACTGCCCGCCCAGGACTTCGGAATCCAGACGAGCAAGCCGGCCAACGTTTCGTCCTGGACGAATTTCTGGGCCAAGCGCGACATCTTCTCGAACGCCATCCCAGCAGCCGACCTCAATTACCGCGTGGATTCCGGGGCCGACCTCGACCAATCCCTGCTGGCAAAAGCCTGCCGGGATCCGAAGCTCACGGTAAGGGCGTTGAAGGATTTAAAAACTTTGGACAATTTCTCCTACTGGCACTTTTCCTATTTTTCGGGCTACCACGCGGCCTTGCCCACCATCGACTCACAGCTGGACTTGGACATACCCGACGCGGATATAATGCCGAACGCGTTCTGAACGCGGACTTTACCCGCCCTTATTTGACCGTGATGCGCAGTCCCGCCCCGCTCTGATCCTCCACCGTCAGCTGGGCGCCCGGCTCCGGAGCGTGCAGCACGGTGATCGTCACCTTCTTGCCGGCAACCTTCTGCGCGACCGTCCAGGGGCCGAAGCGCAGCCCCGCAACGTCGGCCTTCGGCGCGGCCGTGTAGCGCAGGCGCAGCCGGCGGGGTTCGGGCGCCGCCACCGCCTCCAGGCCGACCTGCGAGTCATAGAGCGCTTTGAGGAAATAGATGGAGGCGGCCATCTCGTCGGCCTGGCCCTTCGGCAGCAGGCGCGACGGCGCGCCGTCGCGCGGGTCGAAGTTCTCCCACAGCATGCCGCCGTGCCTCGCGGCCGCCAGCATCATCTTGACCATGCGCCGGCCCAGCTCGTTGGCGACGCGGAACTCGCCGCTGCGGCGCAGGCCCTCGTAGATGATGGCGTTGGAGAACACCCACACCGGGCCGCGCCAGTAGACCGAAGAGTAGTCCTGCAGCCGCTCGGCCGCGCGGCGGCCCGTCTCGGGCGAGCCGTAGGTGTTCGCGAACCATTTCGGCTGCATGAACTGCGGCGCCTTCAGCGAAACCGACGGCACCGGGAACTTCGTCCAGAACTCGGACGGATCGGTCAGGCGCGCCAGCAAGGCGGCGCGGCGGCCGGCGGGCATCTGCGCATCCCAAAGCGGATAGAATCCCTGGATGGCGTAGACCGGGATGCGCTGGTCGCCCTTCAGCGGGAAATAGAATTTGCCGCTGGCATCCCAATAACGATCCAGGCGCTCGCGCCAGACCTGCTGCTGCTTCAGCCAGCCCTGACGGTCGTCTTCCTTGCCGAGGAGGCCCGCGATCTCCGCCAGGCAGCCGGCGTCCGCGAACAGCTCGGCCGCCAGGTCCACGTGCGCGTCGGTCCCGGCGTCGAACGCCGGAGAATTGTCCATGCCGCTCTCGTCCGGCTGCTTCCAGAAGGGCAGGCCGTCGGGGCGCGTGCGGTTCTTGATGAACCAGCGGTGCAGCGCGGCCAGCTTGGGATAGGCCCGCTCCAGGAAATCCCGGCCGCCGTCGCTGGTATAGAGGCGCAGCGCCGCCCAGGAGATCAGCGGCGGCTGGGAGATCTCCGTGCGCGAGCGCGGCGTGGACCAGTGCGGGACCAGCCCCGTGTCCGGGTTCTGCTGGGCCAGCAGCGCCTCCAGCAGGCGGGCCGCCCAGCCCGGATCGGCGGAGCGCAGCACTTGCGCCACGAACGCCGCGTCCCACAGCCACAGGCCGTCGATGCCCCAGGGCGCGCTGGTGCCCATGAAGAACGCGTGAGGGATGTTGCCGGATGCGTTCTCGGCCAGCCCGCGCAGGCGCTCCCACATGATGCGATGGAACAGGTTCAGCCGCGCGTCATGGAAGTCGAACCGGGGCACGGCGGCGTAGAAGGCCTCCGATTGCTTCTGCCGTTCGGCGAGCAGCGCCGCGAACGGAGCCTGCGCGAGTTTGGGGTCGGCGCCGAAATCCAGCGAGAACTCAACGGTCCCCGGGTCAGCCGCGGGGGCCAGCCGCCAGGCATAGCGCACCCCCTCGCGGGTCGCGTCGGACGCCGGCGCATTGCGGAAATCCTGGAGGCGGCCCGTCTCGCTCTGCGCGACGATCCCGCCCATCAGGCGGGCCGTGACGCCCCGCGCGCCGGGCCCGGAGACCACCGCCCGCGAGCGGAACAGCCGCGCGTTGACGGCCAGCATGGTCTGCGTTACCCTCGTCCCGGGAAAGGGAGAGTACTCCACGGTGACGGCGTCGGACTGCATGCGGCTCATCCGAGCGCCGCCGGTGCCCGGGGTGAAGGGGGGGCAGAACTCGCGGCCGCCTTTGTCCCAGCAGAGATAGGCCGCCACCGCCGGACCGAAGCGCAGGATACCCATCATGCCGGTGACCAGTCCGTTGGAGCGCCACACGGCCGGGATGTTCTTGCCGCCGAAATCGGCGGCGTCGGGATCGAGGTCGAAGGCCGGATGGACCTCGGCGATCTCCGCGCCGCGGTTGCCGGCGACCAAGGGCAGCGCGAACGGCGTGACGTCGATCGCCGGCGCGGTCAGGGGAAGCCACAAAAGGGCTAAAGCGGCGCAGGCGGCCTGGCTCGGCTTTTTCAGTTGACGGTTCATAAGGTGTATTATAATATGTTGGAACCGGTCATGAGAGAAAAAGTCATCTGGCTCGCCGCCGCCATGCTCGTGGCCGGCCTTGCGCGCGGCCAGGATCCGGGCTCGCCTGCGGTCCAAGCCCCGGCGTCCCGGGCGCCGGCGCGGTCGGGCCCGCTGGGCGGCGGATACAAGGACGCCAAATGGGGCATGTCCTTGAGCGAAGTGAAGAAGCTCCTGCCGGGCAGGATCGAGTACGAAACCCGCCTGCCGAAGACCGATAAGACCCTCCGCTACAACCTGGGCGAAGGCAAGAAGCTCGTGTGCAGCTTCAACCATGACCAGTTCTATCACGCATTCTACAGCCCCATGGCGCAGGACGGCGACCTGGAGACCGCGCAGGCGGTCCTGACGGGCCTGCGCAAGAAATTCGGGCCCGGCAAAGTCGCGGACAATTTCGTGGACGGCCAGAACCGGCCCCTGATCGTCGTCACCTGGAACGACGGCGTCACGCAGATCGAGCTGCGCATGCCCGACCCCGCGTCATACGGGGCCAAAGAGATCAAGCCCTATCCCAGTTCGGCCGTCATGGTCATCTACACCGGCATCGAGCTCAACGCCCGCAAGGATCGGGAGCGGGCCGAAGAACGCCGGCGCGAAGAAGCGGATAAGATCCAGAAGACGCGCAAGAACGTCGAAAGCGACCTCTAAAGGCGGAGCCCGACTTCCCGCCACCCTCCCGGCGCCAGCCCTTGCAGGGAGATCTCTCCGATGGCGGCGCGCACCAAGCGCAACGTGGGCAGGCCCACGGCCGCGGTCATGCGCCGCACTTGGTGGTTGCGGCCCTCGCGTAAGACCAGCTCCAGCCAGGCCGTAGGCACGCTCTTACGGAAACGGATTGGGGGCAATCGGGGCGGCAGTTCGGGCTCGGCCTCCAGCAGACGCACCCGGCAGGGGAGCGTCGGCCCATCGCGCAGGGTCACCCCGCGGGCAAGGCGCCGCAAAGCCTCGGCATCCGGGACGCCTTCGACCTGCGCCCAATAGGTGCGGGGGTGGGCGAAACGCGGATCCGTCAGGCGCGCCTGCAGGCGGCCGTCGGCGGTCAGGAGCAGGAGGCCCTCGCTGTCGCAGTCGAGCCGGCCGGCTGGATACATCTCCGCGGGCAGACCGAATCCGGCCAAGCCGGGGTGGCCGTCCCGCGGCGTGAACTGGGACAGCACGCCATAAGGTTTATAAAAGGCAACGGCCCGCTGCGCGGCGCCGGGACGCCGGTTCAAGCGCGAGGGCGTTTGGAGCGCTTGACCCCGAAATGCGCGCCCGCGCCGCCCAAGGCCGCCAACTCCCTGAAGCGCCGCAACGCGTCGTCCGGATTGTTGTTCATGCCGTCGAGCTCGATGCAGAACAGGTCGCTCTTGGCGTTGGCCCGCGTGATGCCCACGATGTCCTTCAATTTCGCGACGAGGCGCCGCTCCACGCGTATGCCGAAGCATCGGGACGTGATAGGACGGACCTCCACGATGCCAGGCCCCAAGTCGAGGCCGTCAGCCGCGCGGTCCGTTTCGGTGTTCATGGCGTCTTCTACCTCCCTATGCGGCTGATGGCCGCCAGTGCCGTCACTTGACTTTACCCAGATGAGCCAGGATATCCTGGCTCTCCCGGAGCTTCTTCCTCAGGATCTCGGCGATCGGCCGCAAGACCTGGAAGATCGCGCGGTCGCGGATGAAGTAGTGCACCGTCGCCTTCTCCTGCCGTGAAGACAGGATGCCCGCCGCGCGCAGCACGGCCAGATGCTTGGAGATGCCGGATTGCTCGACCCCGACTGCCTTGACCAGCTCCCCGACGGATGCTTCCCGATCCTTAAGGAGTTCGATGATCTGCAGTCGGACAGGATGGGCCAAGGAGCGCAGGAAATCCGCTTTGATGCCGAAGACCAGCTCCGCGTTTACCATCTTTTTCAATCAAATGGTATCATATTTAAAATTCCTCGAATCCGTCCTCTTGACAATACCGCGCCCCGATTTGATATATATATCCTCCGTAATTTTTGCACGGCCATGATAACGGCGGTAAACCTCACCAAGCGCTTCGGCGAGCGCGTCGCGGTCGATCACGTGAGCTTCGACATACCCCGGGGCCAGGTGGTCGGATTCCTCGGTCCCAACGGAGCCGGCAAGACCACGACCATGCGCCTGCTGACCGCCTACCTCGGCGCCGACGAGGGCCGCGCCGAGCTGGCCGGTTTGAACGTGTCCGAGGAGCCCTTGGCGGTCCGCCGCCGCCTCGGCTACCTGCCCGAGGACAACCCTCTTTGGGAGGACTTGGAACTCACCGAGACCCTGCACTTATTCGGGCGGCTGCGCGGCCTCGCCGACGACGCGGCGCGCGCCGCGCGGGTCAAGGCCGTGATCAAGTCCTGCGGACTGCGCCGGGAGGTCGGCACCAAGGTCGGCGAGCTCTCCAAGGGCTTCCGCCAGAGGCTGGGCCTGGCCGCGGCCATCATCCACGACCCGGAGATCCTCATCCTCGACGAGCCCACCTCGGGGCTCGACCCCAACCAGGTCATCGAGGTGCGCGACCTCATCCGGGAACTGCGCGCCCAGAAGACCATGCTGATCTCGACCCACATCCTGCCCGAGGCGACCGCGGTCTGCGACCGCGTCATCATCATCAACGCGGGCCGGTTGGTGGCCGATGGGACGCCCACGGACCTGGCCGGCGAGCTCGCGGACAAGAGCCGCCTGCACGTGGAGCTGCGCGCCCCCCGGGCGGAGGCCGCGGCCGCCCTGGCCGGCCTGCCCGGCGCGGCGCGGGTCGTCGCGCCTGAGGCGGAGGGCGAGAGCTTCGTGGTCGAGTCCGCCGCCGGCACGGACCTGCGCGAGGCGGCGTTCCGCCTGGCGGTGCGCAACGACTGGCCGATCCTGTCCCTGCGCCTGGAGCGCCTCAGCCTCGAAGAGGTGTTCCGCGCCCTCACCCAGGACTCATGAAGAACGGACTCTTCCAGCCCCACGCGGTGCGGGCCCTGGCGGGCCGGACCTTGCGCTGGTACTTCGAATCGCCCTCCGCCTACGTGGCGCTCTTCGTCTTCTATCTGCTCAGCGGTTATCTCTTCGCCGCGCCGCTGTTCCTGCTCAAGGTCGCCAGCCTGCGCGCGCTGACGGAATTCGCGCCCCTGCTGCTGGCCTTCCTGGCGCCGGCCCTGACCATGGGCCTGCTCTCCGAGGAGCTGCAGTCCGGCACCTTCGAGACCCTGGCGACCTTGCCCTTGGAGGACTGGGACATCGTGCTGGGCAAGTTCCTGGGCTACGCCGCCATGCACCTGGTCTGCGTGGCGGGCCTGCTGTTCTACGTCCTGGTCCTGGCCGGCTGCGTCTCTCCTTCCGTTGGCTTGGACTGGGGCGAGATGCTGGGAACCTTGCTGGGCCTGGCGCTGCTGGGCTTCGCCTTCGGCGCGGCAGGGCTGTTCGCCTCCTCCTTGAGCAGGAATCAGGTCGTCGCCTTCGTCGCCGCCTTCCTGGCCTGCTTCGTCCTCTTCATCCTGGGCAAGAGCGCCTCTCTGCTGCCCGGCGCCCTGGGCTCATTCGCCGAATACGTCGGCATCGACTCCCACCTCGAGAACCTGGCCAAGGGCGTGCTGGACACCCGGGACCTGGCTTACTTCCTGAGCTTGATCGTCGCTTTCCTCTATCTGGCGGTCCAACGCCTGCGGACCCGGAGATTCTAGGATGCAAGCCAAGCTGCGGCGCGCGATCTTCTTCTCCTGGAGCGGGGGCGCGGCCTTGCTCGCGGCGCTGGTCGCGGCCAACGCCCTTTCCTATTTCTTGTTCCTGCGCGGGGATTTCTCCGCCGGCGGCGCCTTCTCCATCTCCCGCGGGACCAAGCAGCTCCTGCGCGGCCTCACCGACACCTTGACCGTCAAGGTCTACTACACCGCGGGCCTGCCCGCGCCCTACGGCCTGGACCGCCAGTACCTCAAGGACCTCCTGGCCGAATACAAGAGCGCGGGACGGGGACGGGTCCAGGTCGAGTTCCTCGATCCGGGCCAGGAGAAACGCCGCCGCGAGGCCATGGACGCGGGGGTGGCCCCCCTGCAGCTCAGCGTCATGGGCCGCGACAAGTTCGAGATCAAGGAATCCTTCATGGGCCTGGTCTTCCTGTACCAGGGCAAGACCGAGGTCATCCCGGTGCTCAACGGCACCTCCGACCTCGAATACGACATCACCCGCCGCATCAAGAAGCTCGCCTCGGCCAAAACCGGCACCGTGGGCTTCGTGACCGGCCACGGCGAAGCCGGGCCCGACAACAGGCAGTACCAGCAGATGTTCGAGGCGGTGTCGGACCAGGTCAACGCGGTCGCCGTCGCTCTGGACAAGCCCGTGCCGGCCTCGGTGGACGCCCTGTGGGTCTGCGGGCCGACCATGCCGCTCAAGCCCGCGGAGCTGGAACGCCTCAAGGCTTGGCTCGCCTCGGGCCGGTCCCTGGGCCTGCTGCTCACCAAGCGCGACGTGGACCTGCGCTCCTTCATGGCGCGGCCCCAGGCGACAGGCCTGGACTCCTGGCTGGCCCAGTGGGGGCTGGAGGTCCCGGACGGCTTCGTGGTGGACGCCCAGGCGCAGAAGATACAGATGGAGCAGCCCTACGGGCCTTTCCGATCCATAGTCATCGTGGACTATCCCTTCCTGCCGGTGGCGACCGACCTCGACCGCAAGAATCCCGCGATGCGCGGCCTGCAGGCCGTCAGCTTCCCGTTCGCGAGCCCCATCCGGCTCAAGACCGGCGCCAAAACCGGACTACGCTACATCTCTCTGGCGAATTCGTCGCGGGCCAGCTGGCTGAACGCCAGCCCCTCGGTCAATCCCAGGACGCCCCTGGAGGCCCTGATGACCAAGGAGCAGGGCCCCTTCTCCTTGGCCGGGGTCCTGGAGGGGGATTTCTCCCAGGCCGCGGCCTCGACCGCGACCGCCGCAACGCCGGGCCATCTGATCCTGGTCGGCACCGCCAAACAGCTCCAACCCCAGTTCGCGGGCAAGGCCTCGGACATGGCTTTCTTCATGAACCTCCTGGAATGGTCCCTGCAGGACGAGACCTTGCTCTCCATCCGCTCCAAAGGCTCGTCCTACCGGCCCCTGCGGCCCTTGCCTGGCGCCGCGGTCCTCCTCGTCAAATACTCGATCATCCTGTTCCTGCCGCTGGCCCTGGTGGCCGCGGGCTGGCGCCGCTACACGCGCCGGCAAGCCCTGCGGCGGGAACTGGCGCGCTCTTTCGATGAAGCCTAAGGTCCTCCTGGCCACGATCTTGGCGGCCGCCACCCTGGCGGCCGCGGCGGCCCTGCTCTTCTGGCGCGAGCAGCCCGCGGAGCCCTCCCGTCCTTTGGCTAGGCTCGCGGTGCCGGACCTGGCGCGCATCGAGCTCGACCGCGACAATGCGCACATCGCCTTGGAACGCGCCGGGGGCCGCTGGCGGCTGGTCGCCCCGGTCCAGGACGAGGCCGATGGCGAAGCGGCTGACGATCTATCCCGGGGCCTGCGCGGACTCAGCCTGGGCTCCGAGGTGTCGCGCGATCCCGCGGGCTACGCGGCCTACGAGGTCAACGAGGCGAGCGCGACCCGCGTCCGCGTCTTCTCCCGGACCAGCGCCGCCCCGGTCCTGGACGCCTTCTTCGGCAAGGCGGCCTTCGGCAGCGCCGTCTACTACCGCCCCAACCGCGAAGCCGCGGTGTTCCTGGCCGAAGGCGTCCCGGCCTCCCTGCTGGGCCGCGACGCGCAGGACCTGCGCGCCAAGGCGCTGGTGCCTCAGTCACTGGGCGAACTGGAAAAACTCGATTTCTCTTCCAAGGCGGGACGCTTTGCTTTGACGAGGTCGAGCGGCGCCTGGACCGCGTCGGGGCGCACGCTCTCCGCGGACCAGGCCGAGGCGATCGTCCTGGCGGCGACCAGCCTGCGCTTCCTGAGCTTCGCTCCAGCCGGCGCGCCGGCGGCGAAGACAGGCCTGGACCGGCCGGCCGCGGACCTGGTGGCCAGCGGCGGCGGGCGCAGCGAGCGCATCCGCATCGGCCGGGAAGAAACGGGGCGGCGCTACGCGGAGGTGGCGGGACGCCACGCCGTGGGCTTCATTTCCAAGTATGACGCCGACGCCCTGCTGAAGCTGCTTTCGGCTCGACCAAACCCCTAGAGCGTCCGGAGCAGTCCGTCGAGGGCCCGCCACACCTCGTCCACCGGGACCTCCCGGCCCCCGGCATCTATGAGACGATGGCCGGGCAGATGCGCGTAGCCGAACTTCCACGGCTCGGTCCCCTGGAATATCTCGACCGTCGGAACCCCTAAAGCCACGGCCAGGTGCAGGGGGCCGGTGTCTCCGGTGATGAAGGCGCGAGCCTGCGCCAGGGCGGAGGCGAACCGGCGCAAGGGCAGGGCGGGGGCCAGAAAAGCTCCGGCTGGGGTCTTGAGCCCGGCAATCAAGGCTCGCTCTGCCGGGCCCGCGAAGAGAGCGCAGCGTCGCCCCGATGACAGGACGCGGCCCGCCAAATCGAGAAAATTCCCGACGGGCCAGCGCTTTTCCGCGCGCGCGCCCACGAAGATGGCCACATCCCTCTCCGCCAGCCCCCACGAGGCCCACAGCGCCCGGCCCTCGGCGCGCTCCGCCGGGCTCAGGAAAAACTCCGGCTTGGCCGCGACGGCGCCGTCCGCCGCGCCGGGGACGGCATGGCGCAGCAGGCAGAGCAGATTCTCGGTGATGTGCAGGGACCCCTGCGGCGGCGGCACCAGCACGTTGAGGAACGCCCGCGCGTCGCCGCGGTCGAAGCCCACCGTCCGGGGGGCGCCGGTGAGAGCCGTGATGAGCGCGCCGCTCAAGGAGAAGGCCTGCGCGGCCGAGGCGTCTATGGCCAGGTCGTAGCGGCTGCGGCGCACCACGGCGAGCAGACGCCAGGGGAGGCTGGGATCGGGCCAGAACATGGCCTTGGGCAGGACCAGGAGGCCCGCGACATTGGGATTATAGCGGAAGACCTCGCCGTAGGCGTCCGAGATCAGGACGTCCGTGGCGGCCGCGGGGAAGGCCTTGCGGATGGCCTTCAAGAGCGGGGTCAGGAAGAGAAGGTTGCCCAAGCGGCTGTCCTGCCGGACGATGAGCACGCGGCGCACGGCGAAGGGGTCTAGCGGCGCGGCGGGAGGCGTAGGCCGGGGCAGGACGGCGCGCAGGAGCGCGCGCAGGGCACGGCT
>TBL_comb47_HYPODRAFT_10008573_pt1 | contig 10412 bp, 7 predicted proteins | sample TroBogypolimnion_40_FD_10682 | JGI IMG/M metagenome (IMG submission 10682)
TATGCCAATTGTTGATTTGGGAGCTGAAGATGGCGGCATGAAAATCACGAATTAGCGGCGGAAATATTTTTCCAAAGCCCATCTGTAATTCGATTTTTAGCGGCAGTGGACTTTTGGCGGTGCCGTCCCATTCCAACCACCCGCGTTATTAAGATTTTTTTGCAATCCGGGACTTTATAAAATCGGGAGAACGGATATATTACTACAGGTAATAATGATTGAATTCGGGAAACAAGCAGCCATGAGTATCAGGTTCCGGTGTAAAAAATGTAACCAAAAATATGAACTGGATGATGATTGCGCCGGCGATAATCTGGACTGTGTCAGATGCAACACCGAAATGCAGGTCCCGCAAGAATCGGAAATCGCCGCGAATGCTTCCGCTAAAAAAGACTCCACGCTGACCCATTTAGTTCCTGTAATAAATGCTCAAGACAAAATTCAGGAAATCAAGATTGCATCCAATACGGCAAAAAATAAAGCTCCCGACGATATTATTTTCCGCTGCAAAGTATGCAATCAGAAATACCGTTTGCCGAAAAGCATTGGCGGCCAAATCGCGGAATGCGCCAAATGCCATAAAAATATGATTGTTCCCAGGCAGTCGGATAATGCGCCGCCGGCGCCCAAAGAGGACGTTCTATTCTGGTGCAAATCCTGCGGACAGAAATACCGGCTGTCCAAAGAGCTTGCCGGCGAAGAAGGGGAATGCGCCAAATGCCATGATAAATTTGTGGTTCCGGCGGAATCAGAAGACCGCGCAACCGTTCTGGAAACCCGCAAGAAAATTGAGAAAGCTACAGCGATCGCAAGTTTCATCCCCGTGGTGGATAAAAATAAAGACAAAGTCCAGAAGATCAGCGTTCATTCCACCACGTCAAAAAACAAAGCTCCAGATGATATTACTTTTCGCTGCAAGGTATGCAATCAAAAATACCGGTTGGCAAAGGAATTCGGCGGCCAACTGGCGGAATGCGCCAAGTGCAAAAAAAACATGGTCGTTCCCAAGCTGTCGGATAATGTGTCCGCAAGCGCCGGCCCCCAGGAGAATGTCATTTTCTGGTGTAAATCCTGCGGTCAGAAATACCGGCTGCCCAAAGAGCTTGCCGGACAGGAAGGGGAATGCGCCAAGTGCAACAAAATTTTTGAAGTACCCGCACAATCAGAATCAAAATCTCCTGCAATAGCAAGCAATTTGACGCCGGCTCCGTCAAAAAAAGGGGAAATCAATCTAAAAGTACCTGAGCAGGCCGAAAAACGTTTTGAATCCAGAGACGATCTGCTCCATCCGCCAAAACATCTTTTGTCAAAAACACCATCGCCTGAATCTAAAAAAGCCGAGCCGTCCAAGCCTGCGACCGCACCGCCGGTTATTCCCAAAAGGGTGCAGGCAAAGTATCCGGAACGGGAGGCTGAAAAAACCCAGACCTCGATTGCCATGACAAAGACTGCGAGAACAATGGTAAAATATGTTCTTGAGATTCCGGAGCGCAATTTCTTCTTTGTGTGTTTTTCGTTGATAATCGACTGGCTGATGCAATTAAAATCGCTTGACCGACTGCCGCGAAAACTCGTAATATTCCTGTTTATTCTTGGAACATTGCTAACTGGACTTCTTACCTACAGCGGCATAAAAATATACGAGAAGAATGTCAAAGGCGGGCCGCTGGTAAACGTCATGTGCGCGAGCTGCAAATCTTGTGAGGCCAGACCAATCAAAAATATCTTTACCGCAAGATGTTCCAAATGCAGCGGGCCGCTAGGATTTCAGTGGAAATGCAGTTATTGCGGCGGCATTTTTACCCGCATCGAGAAAAAATCAGATGATAATCCGATTCAATATGATAAAATAGACACCCTGAAACCGCCCGTCTGCCCGTTCTGCAATTCCACTGCCGTAAAATATTTCCCGCCGCCGAAACCGGAGCCGCCGGGACCGCCCAAGAAAATTAATCTCCGCAGAAACAACTGATGCGGGTACTGCCCGCATACCGTAATTCAGGAGACCGTATCCCGCAGTTTTAGCAAAACTGGTGATTGGTGATTGGTGATTGGTGATTGGTAAAAAAAATAAGAAGTACAAAGTTTTCTCTGTGTCTCTGTGCCTCTGTGGTTAAAAGGAGTTTGTCAGAAATAAAGTTCTTTCTGGAGAACGGAAAGCGCGTTGCGTAGAAAATTGCCGCCGATGGAAGAGTATTTGCGAAGCCATACTGTGCCGGTTCTGCCTGGCGGCAGGTTCGCGCTGTCAGTCACGGCAATGTCAACCTTGTAATAAGGCTCTATCGGCTGAAACAGATTGCCGTCAGGAAGCGGATAACACATAATGTGACCTCCGAAATAATTAATTAACGGTGACGGCGCAAGAATAACCGGGACCGGCGACGCTGAAATAATTTTACCGCGATACGATTCGATTCCGTCTTCCAGGGTAATTGATACTTTTTCATCGCCGGAAATTTTTTTGAAATCAGTTTCCTTGATATACGCGGCGATAATCTGTTTGTCCGGCTCATAAACTTCTCCGATAATCTCGCCTTTGTGCAGCCATTTGCCCGGTTTCAGATGGAGGTCATAAAGGGCAAAAATACCGTCGATTGCGCCGGCGGTAGTTAAGAGAGATTTTTTATGCCGCAGTTCGTCCAGCGCAATTTCAGCATTTTTCAACGCTTGCAGTTTCATTTGGGAAAGTCCGAGCGTGGCGGTGCTGCTCTGAGCGAAATCCAGTTCAAAGGCGCCGATGGTTTTGTCCAGCGCGGCTTCTTTCAAATCCCATTCGATAAACGGATTTTCCTGCTTAAAAATAATATCGCCTTTTTTGACGCTGCCTTTGTCTTTAACGCAAAGTTCCTCAAGGAATCCGTCGGTGCGCGCATAAATCATGTTTGACACGGCCGGCTTTACTTCGCAGGGGATCGCGATATTCCATGGCAGCGGCACAAATAGAGTCAGCAGCAGGACCCCGACGCCTGACAGCGAAATAATGTAATTGCGCGTTTTTATCTTCTTTTTCAATACCAGAATCATTTTTGTTTCCATCGTGAAAGGCTTGACTACCAGTAAATAAACTTCAAGCATCAGCAACACGATGCCGATCGCTTTCTCGAAGTAATAATATACTATCAAAATGATTGAGGTATAGAGGAATAATCGATAAATGAACGAGGAAATCCCGAAAATAACTAGAAAATATTTTTTCCATCCCTGGGTGTTGTCGCCGGGTTTGTAGTCAATCCCGAGAAAATATTTCCGGAAAAGTTCGCGGATGCGCTCGGTTCCGCGCATCTGAAGATTATCAATGCCGACTAAGTCCATCAACAGATAATAACCGTCATAACGGATAAAGGGGTTTCCGTTAATCAGCGCCGTGCTGATGATGCTTACCGTAAAAATGTAATAGGCGACAGCTTGAGTCAAGCCCGGACCGGAATTAGCCCATGCCAGCGCCGCCCAGCCGCCGATAATGATTTCACTCAGTATTCCGGAGCCGTCAATCAGCAGTCTTTTATGCCGGTCGGGAATGCGCCAGGAGTCAGTAAGGTCAGTGTAAAGCCTGGGGAAAAATACGATGAAAGCCATCCCCATCCGCCTTACCCTGATCCCCACGGCTTTGGCGGTGTACGCATGAGCGAACTCATGAACGCATTTTATAATGACAACCGCAATCGAATAACGCACCATTCCTTGAAAATTAATGGTGCTGATAAATTCCTCAGTGAGCTTCTGCCACTGGACGATCAGGCAGACATAGCCGCAGCTCGCAACCAGGCCCAGCATCAGGAACGTCCACTTGTTGAAAATCGTCTTGATAAAGTTTATTGTGCGGTCGAGAAAGCGGTCCGGAGAAAGCAGCGGAATTTTAAAAAACAGGTAGGTGTAAAGGAGCAGATTGATAAAGTTCCGCCGTTTCATTACCTGATGCTTCTCAACCTTGTCCTCCGTCACCTTGTACATGGGGAGCATCAGATTGCTCTGATTCAAGAAATTCAGGACTTTGAGGATTTTATCTTTATCCGCATGGATTCCGCAATTTTTCACTTTTGCCAGAAAAGCATCCAACTCCAGATTTTCAGACATGCAGCCGATGATCTGGTGATCTTCTTCGGAAAGACGGAAATATTTGTCGCTGACCGGATCAAAAACGATCCAGGTGGCGCTGCCGTCGGTCTCCGGCTCGCCGCGGAAAAGTTCGAGATCGGCGCGCAATGTCCCGGTAAAATATTTCTTTTCCTGGGGAGGAGGACTGTCAGATGTATTGTCCATACTTTTTCAGGTCCTTGCGGTTTAAACCCGTCTCCACCACAGCACGAGATTCCGGAACAGATAATAACCGAGCGGCACCCGCGGCCCGGAAAGCCTGGCTACCCCGCGCATTCCGCAAAGCAGATTTGTTTTCTGGTAATCCATCGTCATCCGGATCATGTAACAGTAAACTTTTTTCTCGGTAAGAACCGGTTTCGGGCTGATGGATTCGATTTTGCCGGTTATCGGCATTTCCGGCATGGTATGCAGATACAGCGTGATCTCGCACTGACCGTCCAGCACGGAGGCGTTCTGCTCGTTCAAAGCAATCAGGGCAATCAGATTCTCCGTGGATAGTATTTCAAACAGTTTTTCACCGGCTCGCACGGCCTTGCCTTCAAGCTTGTCCTTGTCGGCGATGTCCAGAATTCCGGCCTGTTTGGCCCGGACCGCGCTTTTTTCGATAAACCATTTATTGCGCTTGATGCTGATTTCCGCTTTTTCCCTCTGCAACTCAAGCATCCGGACTTCGCCGCGTTTGGAAATATCTTTGAACGATTGCTGCTCAATCAGATCCAGTTGGGCCGAAATTTTATTGCGCGCGTTTTCCGCGCCGGCCAGTTCAAAAGCCCGTTCTTCAGTGTTGTAAGCCAGAATTATGTTGCCCGGAACGACGCTGTTGCCGCTTTTATTGTTGTAGCAGGTTTCAATTACCCCGTCAAACGGGGCGTAGTAAAAATGCTCTTTTCCCGGCATGATTTCGAAATCCGCCGCCACATTCTGCCTGATCGGCATCACAAACAGGGAAATAAAAAATAAGCAGAACAGAACCAGCAATATCCGCGAAGGCTTTAACCATTTTTTGCGATCGATCACCCGGTGCATGATCTTCTGCTTGTCATGCAGCGTGAAGAAAAGCGCTTCTCCGTAGTGCTGGCATAACAGCGGCAGCAGACTGGCGGAGCTGGCCAGATTGGCGTTATCGGAAAATTCCACCACCCAGATCAGCAATTCGGGGGAAGGAGCTCCGGTATGAGAAGACGGACTGATTGGAATCAGCAGTATTTGAGGGAAACACCCTTTAAAGTATTCCAAAGCTTCGAAAGCGCTTGCCTTGGCGTTTTTCTCTTTAAGCAGCTCTTCTGTAACCACCACGACCTTGTCCAGCCCGTCGAGCGGCTGAATCAAATTGGCGAGATTAATACAGTATTCAGAGTTGGAATTAACGTCCGGCTGTCCGGAGACCCCGATTATTTTGGGCCTGCCGCCGCGCATGTCAATCAGCGCGGAACGTTCGTATGGAGCCACCAGCCGGCTGTTATTGACAATATGGTTAGCCAGTTGCTGAAGAGTTTGCTTCTCGAAAGCCTCATGACCCAGTTTTAGAACTATGGAAACGGCATTCAGCTTGCCTTTAAGCGCTAATAATTCTTTATGCTCTTTTTCCGCCATTATTTTTTCTCGCTGTTTTTGTCATATCGCTTCATCAATTTGCCGGACATGCCTGCCGCGAGTTTCCGGTCGCGGTTATCAAGCAGGACTTTTATTTCAAACGTCCGGCTGCCGGGGTCAATTTCTCCGGAAATCACATTGATCGTCCCTTCATGCTCGGTTCTGGTTTCATCAATCCAGACGCGCATGTTTTTGCCGATCGCCACTTTATTGATTTCGGAAGACGGCAGGTGCATCACCGCCAGCAACTGATAATCGTCAATAATATTGATCACCTGCTGGCTGGCGCGGACAAATTCATTTTCCTGCACCAGCTTTTTTATCAAACGTCCGGGAAACGGCGCCACCAGACGGCAGGCTCTCAAATCTAAATCCGCCATCTTCATATTCGCAACGGAAAAATGCAATTTTGAGGCGGCGATATCTCTTTCCAGTTCGCTTTTTTCCAAATCCTGCATCCCCTGAATGCCTTTTTGATACATTTCCTCGTTGCGCTTGAAATTCTTCAGCGCAAACTGCATCGAAGCTTCCGCTTCAAGCTGAGCGGATTTGGCTTTTTCGTATTTCTGCTGATAAACCCGGTCATCAAGCAGCGCAATAACGTCCCCTTCCTTGAAACACTCACCCTCTTTAACTTTATATTCTTTGACCGCGGTGTCCACTTCCGCCGAAATCACGGCCTGGCGAAAAGGAAAGATGACGACTTTGGTCGGGTATTCATCCGCCGGCGTTGACGTGTCATCATTCTGGGCAGACACATTTGACGGCACAATCCATAACATGCACAATCCCAACATACAACCCGCGGCATAAAGCCCGGAAGAATTGTAATTTTTCAATAATAACCGGAATAAATGATTCATTTCCAATACCTTTCTGTTCATGCGAAATCAGAATAATATAATCATTATTTATGTAAAATGCTTTAACTATTTAAAAATTATTGTTTTTTTTTAAATCCGCCGATTTGATGCCGGAATATTTATGTCTTCTGAATGCGTGATTTTTTATAAAAAAGTCGTTTGCAAATTAAATTTTTAATGTTATGTTCTAGATGTTTTATATATGTAGTAGAAAAGTCTTATTCTTTTTTAAGAATATAATTTAACCCAAAAATAGATTGTTTCAGGAGATAAAAATGGACAATATCAAAGAAGAAATCTTTGCCGACGGAATCGGGCAGATTCATTTTGCCGGCGGCATGGTAAGATTTGATTTCGTTACCCTGCAACCCGATCCTGACGGCAAAGGCGAGCCGCAACCCCTTTGCAAAGAACGCATTATTATGCCGCCGCAGGGTTTTTTGAATGCTTTCAATTCAATGCAGAATCTTATCGACAAACTTCTTGAAGCCGGGGTTCTTCAAAAAACCGATAACTCAGCGAAGAAATAAGGGTAGAGCTTATTTAATGTAGTCAGAAATTCAAGAGGCGGGGCTGTCATGTTAAAAGTATTTCGTTCAGTATTTGCTTTAGCTATAGCAATGGTGGCATTCGGATGTCATGATTCTGAATTTTACCGTCAGCAGCGCGTTGAAAAAGCCAACGAGCATTTCGGAAAAATCAATAAAAAAGTTATTCCCCAAGGCACGGTTTTTACACTGCCTGAATGTATTTCCATCGCGCTGAAGCAAAATCTCGACTTGAAAGTCTTTGACTTGAAAGAACGGATTGCCCAGGAGAAAGTTACCGCTGAAATGCTCGGCATGCTCCCCGACTTGACCGTTTCCGATGATGCCACCGGCAGAAACAACGAGCCGGGCTCAAGCAGCAAGAACCTCCTGACCGGCGCGCAGACTTATCCCCCGAGCAAGAGTTCGAATAAAGGTGAAAATGTATTCCGGGTTGAAATGGCGCTCAGCGTCCTTGACTTCGGGCTCGCTTATTTGAATGCCAACCAGGCGGAAGACAATGCGTTGATCGCGCTGGAACAGAAACGGCGCGCCGCCCAGAACTTAACGCTGGACGTCGTCAAGACTTACTTCAAAGTGGCGGCCACCCAGGATGCCATTGAGACCACTGAAAAGCTGCTGGTCAAATGCAAAAACCTGGAAAAAGTATTTTCCGAAATCAGCGATTCCAAATCCGTCTCCCCGTTGCGTCTCCTTGATGAAAGAAAAAGATTTATCCAGCTTGAAAAACGGTTGATGGAATATCAGCGCAGCTATCAGAATTCCTGTATTGAACTGCGGGCGCTGATGGGTTATCTGCCGATTGATGATATCAGGGTCGATACCAGGGCATTGCAGAAAATGAATGTTATTCAACTGCCTGACATCGACCTGCTGGAAAAAATTGCGTTGATGGAACGCCCGGAACTGTATCAGCTTGACATCGAAACCAGCGTCACGGTTACAGAAGCCAGAAAAACCATCATTATGATGTTCCCGAACGTCAAAGTATTCACCGACTTCAACAATTCAAGCAACTCGTTCCTCTATAATCAGAGCTGGTGGGAAATCGGCATGAGAGCCGCCTATAATCTGCTGAAACTCCCGCAGGAAATCGCCAAATATCGCACCATCAATACTGAAATTGATGAAATCTCGCTCAGAACGCTGGCCTTGTCGATCGGGGTCATGTCGCAGGTGCGCATTGCCCATGCCAACGTAATTGAAGTGAAAGAACGCTTCGACCTTGACGACAAGGTATATCAGGCATATGCCGAGCATCTGAAAATAGCACGCCAGAACTTCACCGCCGGCGGCGCGCTGTCCAAACTGGAGCTTGACCGGATGGAACTGGAAACGGCGGAAACCCAGATTGACCGTACCCTGGCCCTCGGTAATTATTATCTTTCCTATTACCGGATGCTTAACACTATCGGCGTTCAGGCGCTGGATCAGAAGACCCTTGACCGCCTGATTGAAGAAATTAAACTTTCCGAAGCCAAAGTGAGAGCGGAATCCGAACAGAAGAAGGCGGCGGCGGAGAAAGCCAGAGAAGAAATCAAGAAGAACGTCGTTTCATTCAACGGCGTGGTGCTGGGCAATAACACGATTCCGGAAGGCACCAGAGAGAAATTTGACATCATTGTTCCGGAAAAACCGGTGGAAGCAAAGAAACCAGTTGAACCCAAGGCGGCCGCCCCTGCCCCCGCAAACTAACGTAATTCATCCTTTTACAGCCAACAAGCAATGTTTCATCGAAACATTGCTTGTTTCTTTTATAGCCTGATTAGTAAACGGACGGAAGGCAATGTAGATGGAATAAGAAACAGTTCTTGCCTTATGCTTCCTGATAAAAAAAGGATTTCTCTGTGTCTTTGCCACGCCTCCGGCGGGTAAATATCTCTGTGGTTAATAACAGGCTGTTACCGGGGACTGAAGCTGCCGGTTTCGAGAAAACGCAGCGCCGCGCGGCGGACAGACGGAATAAACATCATCAGCGAATGCCCGGAAACAAGAATGATATGATCTTTCTGTTTCGCCAGTTGAGTCAGGCTGACATCCACTTTAAAGTCGTATTTCCCGGCAATCACGCCGATTTCAATGCCGTCCGGCACCGGCACGGAATGCACATAAGCGCTGATGTCGCTACTGAGTTCCGGCAGCGGTTTGACCAGTCGTCCGGATAGCGGGAGAAATTTAAGCCACCGCTTTGCGGAGTGTGAACCCAGATTGGGCGGCCCCATCATCACAACCCGCTTGATCCGGTCCGGCGTAAGCAATTCGCCGGTCCAGTCATTGCCGGATGCCAGATGACCGAGCGCTTCCCGGGTGACAATCCCGCCTAGACTGTGAGCCACTATATTGATTTTCACGTCCGGCGGACTTTCGCGCACAAGCTTTTCCAGGAACAGCTTAAAATCCCCGGCATGCTGGCTGATTGTCTTCAATGAAGTCTGGTAATCGTAAATATAGACCGAATAACCGGCCTTGCGGAAAAATTTGCCCAGCGAATACAGGAAAATGCCCCGCTGAATCAGCCCGTGAATCAATACCACTATTTCGTTCCGGTCGTTTTCCGGCGACGGCGGCATATAGAAAATGCACTTTTTCCCGGCAAAAAATTCCTTAAATGCTCTATACATTATTGATCTTCTCCTGAATTCGCGGGCGTTACCCGAATGAATAATCGTATCCGTTTTTAACAACCAAGTAATTTGAATATCCAATATTCAAGGTAAAAAAATACCGTTATCGCTCCTGCTTGTTTCTGGCTCCCAGTCCGTTGAGTCCGTTATGTCTGTTTCGTCCGTTATGTCTGTTTCGTCCGTGTCACAAATACCGTTATCGCTCCTGCTTGTTTCTGGCTCCCAGTCCGTTGAGTCCGTTATGTCTGTTTCGTCCGTGTCACAAATACCGTTATCGCTCCTGCTTGTTTCTGTTTGTATTTTGCCTTTCCTTCATCTGTTGGATATTTCCCGCATCCGCGGGATCCCGCCTTGCGGGACGGGATATTGGATATTCGTCTTTCTTAACCCGTAAATTCCAGTGAAGACCCTGCATTATTATTCTCCGCGGCCAGCTCTGCGGCCACTTTTTTCAGTTCGGTAAAATCAAGTTTGCCGCTGCCAAGCATCGGGATTTCTTGAATAAAATAAAAATTCTCCGGACGCGGAATCCACAGATTCGGCAAATCGCTGGCTCTCAACTCCTTGACCACAGATTGCGGATCAAGCGTCTGATCCGAGTAGATCACGACCAGCTTCTCTCCCTTTTTACTGTCTTCAACGCCGCATACGGCAATGCAGCGCGTTTCAGAGCGGATTATCTCATT
>TBL_comb47_HYPODRAFT_10008574_pt1 | contig 10412 bp, 11 predicted proteins | sample TroBogypolimnion_40_FD_10682 | JGI IMG/M metagenome (IMG submission 10682)
CCGGCTCGGGCACGTCCGGCAGGTCCGTGAGCTGGTCCCAGATCCCCCGCAGGTAGAGCCCCGAACCGGTCACCAGCACCGGGCTGGGCGCCTCGAGCCAGGTCCGGCACAGCTCGCCGAAAGCCGCCGGGTGGAGCCTGGCGGACAGGGGCAGCAGGCCGTAGCCCAGGTGGGGCGCGCCGCCCCGCTCCTCCTCCCGGGGCTGGCCGGTGCCCACGGGCAGGTCCCGGTAGGCCTGGAAGGGGTCGCCGTTGACCACGGAGCCCCCGGTCCGGAGGGCGACCGCCACCGCCAGGAGCGACTTGCCGGAGGCGGTGGGGCCGAGGATGGCGATCTTCCGGTCAGACATCGGGACTCCCCGGATGGGCCGGCGGCAGCATGACCAGGACCCGGGCGGCGGCGTCCCGGGCCAGCCGGGCGGCTTCCAGGGTGTGGCCCAGGGCCTCCTCCGGATCCTGGCCCGGGTTGAGCAGGGCCTGGCACTGGGCCCTGAGCCGGTCGAGGTCTCCGGCGGGGTCGGGGCAGTGCCGGTCCCCGGCCGCCTCCAGGATCTTCAGGAAGCAGCGGATCGCGGAGCAGGCGGAGGTGATGGCCGCAGGGGCGCTCCCGGGGCCGTGGGAAATGGCCAGGGCCGCGGCCAGGAGCCGGAGCCCGTCCTCGAACACGGACTGGAGCGGGCCCTGGGGCCCGGCCTGCTCGCTCATGGGCGGGCGACCGGCGGCGGCACCGGGTAGTCCCCGGTGAAGCAGGCGTAGCAGAAGCCCTGGCCGTCCTGGTCGCGCATGGACGCCGCCAGGTCCCCGAGGGTGAGGTAGCCGACGCTGTCGGCCCCGATGAACTCCCGGATCTGCTCCGCGTCCCGGCTGGCGGCCAGCAGGTGGTCCCGGCTGGGGGTGTCGATGCCGTAGAAGCAGGAATGGGTGGTGGGCGGACTGCTGATGCGCACGTGCACCTCGGCGGCCCCCGCGGCCCGCACCATCTGGACGATCTTGCGGCTGGTGGTGCCCCGGACCAGGCTGTCGTCCACCATCACCACCCGCTTGCCCTTCAGCAGTTCCCGCACCGGGTTGAGCTTGACCTTCACCCCGAAGGACCGGATGCTCTGCCGGGGCTCGATGAAGGTGCGGCCCACGTAGTGGTTGCGGATCAGCCCGAACTCGAAGGGGATGCCCGACGCTTCCGCGTAGCCCAGCGCCGCCGAGACGCCGGAGTCCGGCACCGGCACCACCAGGTCCGCCGCCACCGGGTGGCGCCGGGCCAGGAGCCGGCCCATCTCGCGCCGGGTGGCCATGACGCTGAGGCCGTAGACCAGGGAATCCGGCCGGGAGAAATAGACGTGCTCGAACACGCAGGGCTTGGGCCGCACCTGGGGGTGGGGGAACCGGGAACGCAGGCCGTCCCGGTCCACGATCAGCACCTCGCCGGGCGCCACCTCCCGCACGTACTCGGCCCCCAGCAGGTCGAACGCGCAGGTCTCGCTGGAGAACACGTTGGCCCCGCCCAGGCGGCCGTAGGACAGCGGCCGGAAGCCGTGGGGATCGCGCACCGCCAGCATCTGGGTCTCGGTCAGGAGCAGGATGGAATAGGCCCCCTCCACCTGGTCCAGGGCCTCCAGCAGCGCGTCCTCGAAGTTGTCCGCGGCGGCGTGGTTGATGAGCGCGAGGATCACCTCGGAGTCCGAGGGGCTGCTGAACACCTGGCCGCTGCGGATGAGCCGGGAGCGCAGCTGGTCGGTGTTGGTCAGGTTGCCGTTGTGGCACAGGGCCAGCTGGCCGAACCGGCCCTCCACCAGGAACGGGTGGGCGGCCGAGGCCACGTTGCCGCCGGTGGTGGAATACCGGGTGTGGCCGATGGCGCCGTCGCCGGGCAGCTGGTCGAGGATGGCCCCGGTGAAGATGTCCGCCACGTGGCCCAGGCCCTTGTGCAGGTGCAGCCTGCCTTCGGCCCGGGAGCAGATGCCCGCGGCCTCCTGGCCCCGGTGCTGCAGGGCGTACAGGCCCAGGTAGGTCTGCCTTGACGCCTCGAGCTCGGGCCAGATGCCGAACACCCCGCATTCGTCCTTGAAAGCCATGCTTCCCCCAGGAATCAAGAATAACCGATCAGGGGACTTCCTCGGTCTCCAGGGTGCCGGCGTCCCCGGCGGCGGCCTGGTCGGCCCAGTGCTGGAGCGTCTTCAGCAGCGCGGTGCCTTCCTCCGCCGGCGCGGCCCGGGGCCCCAGGGCCAGGTCGGACAGGTGGATCTCCAGGGACCGGACTTCGCCCTCGGGGAAGGTGGCGCTGAGGTAGGCCAGGGCCAGCAGCCCGGGGGCCACCTCCACCAGGTAGACGTAGGCGCCCACCTCGGGCGGGGTCTGCNCCTGCCACAGCCGGCACCAGCGGCCGCCGAACTTCATGCCCGTCGCCAGGGGCACGGCCTGGGGGGTCGGGCCGGAGAAATAGCACAGGCGCAGGGCCCGGGCCAGCAGCGCCCGGGACGGGGCCGCGCCCCGGGCCAGGGGCTCGATCTGCCAGCGCCCCATGCGCAGGCGCTTCACCTTGTTCCCGGTCACCAGGGCCGGGGTCGCGACCATCCGGAAGCCGCTGTCCACCTCGGCCGTCTCATCCCGCAGGCGCACCTTCAGCCGGTAGTCCAGGCGCGCATCGTCCGGTCCGCCCGCCAGCAGAGGTAGCACGGGGCAGGCCCAGGTGAGAAGACTCGAAAAAAAACCCATCCCGTTAGACTAGCTCCCGCCCGCCGGTCCTGCACCCCTTTTCCCCTGGAGCAGCTAGGATGGGACCATGCCACTCTGCTTCGATCTCGACGGCACCCTGGGACTTTTCGGCGGCGGCTACCTCCTGCTGCGGGAGGCGTTGGGCGACCTGTGGGGCGAGCCGCCATCCGCGGCCGACCTGGCCCTCTGCCACGGCTCCACCGACTGGGAGATCGTCGACCAGCTCCACGGCCTGCGGTTCGGCCGCCCCATCCCGGAACCGGCCTACGCGGCCTACGACCGGGCCTGCCTGGCCCGGTTCGCCGCCACCTTCCACCCCCTGGGGCGCCGGCACACGGCCTTCGAGGGCATCATCGAGGGCATGAACCGCCTGGCCGAAAGCCACCGGGTCTGGCTGGTCTCGGGCAACACCCCGTCGGTGCTGGACTTCAAGGCCGGGCTGCTGGGGGTGGCCCCGGGCATCCCGCGCCTGGGCAGCCTGCCCCACCTGGACCGGGCCGGATTGATCCGCAGGGCCCTGCTGGACTGCCCGGGCCCGCACCTCTACGTGGGCGACCGCCCCCACGACCGGCTGGCTGCCGAGCAGGCGGGCGTGCCGTTCCTGGGCGTGGGCGGCCTGGTGCCGGGCGACCACCCCATCCTGGACTCGGCGGCCGAAGCCGAGCACCTGGTGCGGGCGGTGGAGGCCCTGCTCACCCCGTGATCACTTGCCGGGCGGGGGGAAGCGCTTGAGCATCCCGTCGACGGCGGCCTTCACGGCGGCCTCGGCCTCCTGGGGACTGTCCGAGCCTTCCAGGGCCCGTTCCGCGGTGGCCTTCCACACCACCGTCCGGGTCCTGAAATCCTGGACCTCCAGGACCATGGAGCCCACCGCCTCGGCGCGCCGGTCGCCCACCGGCGCCCCCACCCCGACGCCCAGCGGCCCCAGCCCCAGGCCGAGCCCCAGGCGGACCTGGTGGGGCCGGTCCCGCTGGCTGACGGTGTAGTAGCTCACCAGGAAATCCGGATCCGCCGAGACCGCCTGCTCGAATCCCTTGGCCCCGAGCCCCGCCGCCACCGCGCGCTTCACCCGGGCGTTCATGATGGGGTTGTCGAACCCGCCCCCCTTGGCCGCGCTGCCCGCGGGCGCCGCATGCCAGTCATAGGTCTTGTAGGCGCTGAAGTTGGCCTTGACGTCGTAATCGTACTGGACGCTGGGGCCGGCGCAGCCCGCCAGCGCGGCCAGGACGCCGGCGAGCATCAGGGATCGAGAGAAACGCATAAACACCTCTTCCAGGAACCAGACCCTGGTCCAGGCCCGGAGGTTGAACGGATGCCGACTCGCCCGCATCACTCCGGGACGGCGGAAGCGGACGGCGCTTCGGCCAGGGCCTTGCGCACCACCGTCAGGGCATCCTTGATGCTGCAGGGCTTGGCCAGGAAGCCCGCCAGCCCCTTGCTGGCCAGGGCCGAGGTCGCCTCCTGCTCGCTGTACCCGCTCATGAGCACCACCGGGATGTCCGGGGCCAGCTTGCGGATCTCCGCGAACACTTCCTCGCCGCCCATGCGCGGCATGGTCAGGTCCAGCAGGACCAGGGAGATGGCCGGGCGGTGCCGGACGAAGACGCCGAACCCTTCCACCCCGTCTTCGGCCTCGAGCACCTTGAACCCGGCGATTTCCAGCCCCTGCCGGAGGATGGCGCGGACGGTGGGCTCGTCGTCCACCAGCAGGATGACCCCGGACACGCCGTCCGGATGCGCGCCCCCATCGCCGGGATCCAGTTCCGGCGCCTTCCCGGCCAGGGGGAAGTAGAGCAGCGTGGTGGTGCCGTAGTCCGGGGCGGAGACGGTGTGGATCGCCCCCTGGTGCTCCCGCATGATCCCCGCCACCGCCGAAAGGCCGAGCCCCTTGCCCGGCCACCGGGTGGCGAACAGGGGATCGTAGAGCCCGTCCTGGGCCTCCTGGGGCAGGCCGGGGCCGGTGTCCCGGACCTCCAGGCAGACATGGGGGCCGTCCAGCCCGGGCGCCGCGGCGTCGTTCATCTGCTTGATCCGCGTGCGCACGCGGATCTCCCCGCCGTTGATCCGGATGGCGACCGCGGCGTTGTAGACCAGGTTCATCAGGGCGTACCGCACCTGGTTCAGGTCCAGGTTCACCGGGGGCAGGTCCTCCTCCAGGTCCAGCTCCAGCTGCCCGCCCTGGGGGATCATGCTCTCGATGGCCGGGAGGCTCTCCCGGACCGCGTCGTTCAGCTGGCGCGGCGCGATCTGCAGGCGCCCGCTGCCGGTGTAGGCCACCATCTGCCGGCACAGCACCGTGGCCCGCACGACGCTGGACTGGATGTGCTCCAGGTTGGTCCGGAGCACGGCGGGATCCCCGAGCCGCTCCAGGGCGATCTCGGTGAAGCCCTGGATCCCCATCAGGGTGTTGTTGAGGTCGTGCAGCGCGCCGCTGGCCAGGGCCCCCAGGCTCTCGTGCTTCTGCGCCTGCAGCAGGGCGGCCTCGTAGGAGCGCTGCTCGGTGACGTCGTGGATCACGGCGAGGAACTCCGCCGGACGGCCGCTGTGGTAGCGGACGAAGACGCTCATCCGGCTCTGGAACCAGCGATAGATCCCCCGGTGGTCGCGGATCCGGAACGTCTGCTCGTGGACCTGCTCCCGCCCGCCGGCCTCGCCCGGCTCCAGGAGCTTCTGGTACTGGCTCTGGAGCATCGGCAGGTCCTCCGGATGCACCAGCGAGGTGAAGAACACCAGGCCGCCCTTGGTGAAATCCTCCTGGGCGTAGCCCAGCAGGTTGGCCACCGCCGGATTCAGATACAGGAAGCTCCGGGTGCGGGCCTCGATGATGACGTGGATGTCCTGGGAGAGGTCGGCCACCGCCTCGATGTAGCGCTCCCCTTCCTCCAGGGCCATCTCGGTGTCCCGGAGCCGCACCATCAGTCCCTTGACGGCCAGCACGCCGACGACGGCCATGGCGGCCACCCCCAGGCCGGGCAGCGGACTGCGCGGCCCCGGCAGGAACAGCAGGGCGCCGGCGGTGCCCAGGAACAGCAGACCGAACAGACCGAGCAGGGTGACCGTGGAGAACAGCTTTTTCATGGAGCGCGCTGACATGGTTCACCTCTGAGTCGTATTGACGTAAGGGGCGAGATCGATGAAACCATTTCACCAGCAAAAGCGGTCGGCCGGCGGCATATTTGTGCAAGCATGGGGGGCCATGGAGGTTGTCATGCAGGTCCCAGCCGTCGTACCGCCCGGGGAGATCCCTCCCGGGAGCCTGCTGCTCGATGCCCGGCCGGGCGCGGAAGCCTTCGCCGCCGGCCATCTCCCGGGCGCGGTGCACGCCGATCTGAACCGCTGCCTCAGCCTGGCCTCGGCCCCGGGGGCCGACCCCGCCCACGGCGGACGCCATCCCCTGCCCTCGCCCGCCCAGTGGGCCGCGCAGCTCGGGGCCTGGGGGATCACCCCGGAAACCTGGGTGGTGGCCTACGACGACGCCGGCGGCGGCAACGGCGCGGCGCGGCTCTGGTGGATGCTGAGGGCCTTCGGCCATGAACGGGCCGCGGTCCTGGACGGCGGCCTCCAGGCCGGCCTGGAGGCGGGCCTGCCCGCGCCGGGCGCGAACCCCGCCCCCGCGCCGCCCTATCCCTGCGACCGCTGGCTCCGGCCCACCGTCACCCTGGAAGAGGTGGACCGGCTGCGCCTGGATCCGGCCTGGAAGGTCCTGGACGTGCGTTCCCGGCCCCGCTACCGGGGCGAGACCGAGCCCATCGACCCCGTGGCGGGCCACATCCCCGGCGCCCTGAACCTGCCGTTCGCCGAGAACCTGGATGCCAGCGGACGCTTCAGGGACCCCGCCGCCCTGCGCGAAACCTACCGGGCCTTCCTGGACGGCACCGGTCCCGGGCGCCTGGTGGTGCACTGCGGCAGCGGCGTCACCGCCTGCCACACCCTGCTCGCCCTGGAGCTGGCAGGATTGGCCGGCGCGGCGCTCTACGTCGGCTCGTGGAGCGAATGGTGCCGCAATCCCATGCCGCGGGTTCCCTGATTTGTCCGCGGGGGGACCGCCGCGGGCAAAGCCCGCTCCGCCTCCCCCCACGGCGCATCAGTTCCAGCCCATTTCCCACATCGCGTTGACGATGCTCCAGCGCCCCGCGGCCAGGGCCAGGTGGACGTGCAGCACCCAGTCCCCCAGGACCGCCACCGCGCTGGCCGAGCGGGAGCGCACGTCCAGCACCCGCACCTCGAGGCTGCGCCGGGCCGGGGCGGTCTTGCTGCCGAACTTGCCCTGCAGCCCCACCACGTCCCGCACCACCTCCTCGGCCTCGGGACCGCCCCGGACCGCCATGAGCCGGTTCACGAAATCCGGGTGCAGGCACCGGGTCATGGCCTTGGCGTCCCCGGCGAACCAGGCCGAGGCGAAGGCGGCCACGTCCTTCTCGATGGCGGCCCGGTCCGCTTCGGCCGTGGCCCGACGCCGGGCCGCGACCGGCCCGCCCCCCAGCATCGCCGACCTCACGCCGGACTGTTTCCCGTGGCCTCGCGGCATTGTTCGATCCTCCCACACCTTGATGGACCCCCTATAAGTGCGACGGAAAGTACCCAGGTTTTATCCGACCGAAAATTAATAAGCCGGGCGCCGCGGGATGAAGCAAATGCAAATTCTTGACCGAATCAATCAGGAACATTATATTAAAGTGTTTCGACAGGACGGACCCCTTGAAGATTTCCGCGCGCGGCCGGTATTCCATGCAGGCGCTGTTCGATCTGGCCCACCACAGCCACGGACAGCCGGTGCCCCTCCACCTCATCGCCCAGAGGCAGGAGCTGAGCCTGCCTTTCCTCGAGCAGATCTTCAACCGCCTCAAGAAGTCCGGGATCGTGGCCAGCGTGCGCGGGCCCAAGGGCGGCTACATCATCACCCGCCCCTGCAACCAGGTCACGGTCGGCGACGTGCTCCGGCTCACGGACAGCGGCTTCTACGCCGCGGCCAAGGAGGATCCGGCCCAGGCCCAGTCGGCCCTGCGGGCCGACGTGAAGATGAACGAGCTGCTCTGGAAGCAGCTTTCCAGCCAAATCACCCACTTCATGGACACCATCACCCTGGCCGACCTCTGCGTGGAAAGCCACAGCAACTCATGCCCAAGCTGCACCTGCCCGGAATACACCCGGAACGTGCAGGACCAGCTCGATTCCGGCCAGCGCAAGCGCTGCGCGGCGCTGGACTGAGGCGAGGCCGATTTGAGCAATCCCTGCGCCCTGCCCAGCATCGCCCTGCCCCCGACCCCCGAAGAACGCCTGGCCCTGCCCAAGCTGGAGGAGCGGATCCGCCGGCGGGTGGGGGTGTGCATCCACGAATTCGGCCTGATCAAGGCGGATGACCGCATCCTGGTGGGCCTGAGCGGCGGCAAGGACTCCTGGGCCCTCCTGGACGTGCTGGAATCCCTGCAGCGCCGCGCGCCCATCAAGTTCCAGCTGTTCGGCGCGACCATCGATCCCGGCTTCCCCAGGTTCAACCCGGACCGGATCGCCGAAGTCTGCGAAGCCAAGGGCATCCCCCACGTGATCCTGCCGGCCCCCATCGACACCATGGTGCGCAAGCGGCCCGAGGTCACCCCCTGCGCCATGTGTTCCCGGTTCCGCCGCGGCGTGCTCTATTCCCACGCCCGGGAGCACGGCTACAACAAGATCGCCCTGGGCCACCACCTGGACGATCTCATCGAGACCCTGCTGCTCAACCAGTTCTTCGGCGGCCGGCTCGCCACCATGCCGCTCATGCTGCACAGCGACGACGGGGACAACACGGTGATCCGCCCGCTGGGCACCTGCGAGGAGGAGGACCTGCGCCGCCTGGCCTGGCTGAAGGGCTACCCCATCGTGCCCTGCGGCTGCCCCCTGTGCGGCGCATCGGTGCTGGAATCCCGCCGGGCCCAGATCAAGGCCCTGGTGGAGCAGCTGCGGGAAACCATCCCCGACCTCAAGTTCTCCATGCTCAAGGCGATGAAGAACGTCAAGACCTCCCACCTGCTGGACGCCAGGCTGCCGCCCATCACCTAGCCCTCCGTGGCGTTCGCGTCCCGACCCGGCGTCAGAGTCGTCGCTGTCAGTTCGCTGGCGCGAACTGCATCGACGGGACGGATTGCGGCATGGAGGTCGGGGCTTCGTCTCACCCTTCAGATGAGGCCTATCAAGGCAAGGGTGGGATTCAAAATAAAGTACTTCCTGACAAAGGCATACAGCAAACCGGTCGCTTCCGTCTCCCTCACGGAGGTGGAACAAAGGACCTTGCATCTCTGCCGTGCCCCTTTCCGTCGATGCAGTTCGCGCCAGCGAACTGACAGCGACGACTCTGATGCCGGGGCGGCAGACGGGCGCCCCAGCATGACTAGCTTGAACGTACCGGAGCGGCGGCCCGGACTCCCCGGAACGCCTCGATGTTTTCCTTGAGGTAGGCGTCCAGGGTCCGCGGCGCCCGCCCGGTGATGCGCCCGATGGTGCCCAGGGTCACCGCGGTGCTGCCGTTGGCCCGGAACATGTGGAACAGGGTGATGAGGGAATGGGCGAACCACCCGGACATGCCCATGCCGGTCATGGAGTTGTAGGCGGCGTCGTCGGGGACGTCCACGTACTTCACGGTCCGGCCCAGCTGGGCGCTCAGGCATTCCGCCACCCCGGCGTAGCTGTACAGCTCCGGCCCGGTGATCTCGTACACCAGCCCTTCGTGCCCCACCTCGGTGAGGACGGTGCAGGCCAGGGCGGCGACGTCCCGGGAATCCACCCAGGGGATGCGGGCCTCGCCCGCCGGGGCGAACAGGGTGCTGGTCCTGGCCACCGCATCACCGTACATCGGGGCGAGGTTCTGCATGAACATGGTCGGCCGGAGCAGGGTCCAGGCCAGCCCGCTGGCCTCCAGCTGCGCCTCGCACTGCCCGTGCGCCCGGATCAGCGGCGAGGCGGCCCAGGGCCCGGCGCCCACGGCGGACAGCCGCACCACCCGGTCGACCCCGGCCCTGGCGGCCTCCTTGAGGAACGCCCCTTCGACCTTCACGAGGTCGGGCTGGGGGGTGGTGAGCAGGAAGACCTGCCTCACCCCCTTCAGGGCGGCCCCCAGGGTCCCGGGGCGGCTGAAATCCCCCAGCACGGCCTTGATGCCCCTGGACTCCATGAGCGCCCGGGTCTCCTCCTTCCTGACCATGACCTTGAACGGGATGCCGTGGCCCAGAAGATCCTGGACCAGCTCCTTGCCGATCGTTCCGGTGGCTCCGGTGACGAGAATCATGCTGCCTCCTGCCTGGTATGGAACCGATTGCGTGATCCGGTGATGGAAAGGCGGCCGCGGACGGCGCCCTTCCTCCGGGGTTGCCGGCCGGCAACCCAGTCGTGAATCCCGTGGGCGGGGCCCGGGATAAGGGAGGACGGTGCAAAAATAAACATTTGAAATAATCAAGTCAAGGGAACCGAAAGGAATATTTTTTCAACCCCGCGGCCCCTGACCTATTTCATTTGCAAAGCCCATGACAGGAAGCCGGGGATGCGCATCTAATTGGCAGAGATCTCAGGAGTTGCCAAGGAAACGAGCGGCCCGCGCCCGGGCCCCGGGCTCGATACCCTTCGGCCAGGCCGAGGTCCGTGTGCTCCCCATCCGTCCATTCGCGCACCCCAACCCCTGGAGGTCACGTGCACATCCGAAGATGGTTTTTCGCCCTGGCGGCGGTCGCCCTG
>TBL_comb47_HYPODRAFT_10008576_pt1 | contig 10409 bp, 9 predicted proteins | sample TroBogypolimnion_40_FD_10682 | JGI IMG/M metagenome (IMG submission 10682)
ATTCAAAAGATGTGTGGGATTTTTTTTGAGCCATTCAAACCCAAACCCCAAGCCAAAGGTCAAGGTCAAGGTCAAGGTCAAGGTCAAGGTCAAGGTCAAGGTCAAGGCCAAGGCCAAGTTCAAACACAATCCCAAACCAATTTGTACTGAGCCATGAAAGAGTTTCAAGCCTGGGTTGGAGTCCCATTGCCCGCGAACGATGGGCGTGCGCGGGCCTTGGCCGAGGCCAAGAAACTCACCTTGAAGACGTCGGGGGGCAATTTGGTTTGTCACCACTGGGGGCCCTTGCAAAAGCGCCCTGAGCGCACCCCTTTGGTTTTGCTCCATGGAGGGTCGGGAAGCTGGACCCATTGGATCCGCAATGTGCTCCATTTGTCTCAAGAAAGAAGCGTGGTGGCGATGGACTTGCCCGGCATGGGTGAGTCCGACTTGCCACCGAACGCCCGAGATGCCGATGATTTGCCCACCACCTTGCTTGAAGGCATGGACCAACTCTTTCCCGCCCAAGTGGTGGATGTGATGGGGTTTTCTTTCGGTGCATTGACGGCGGGCTTCTTGGCCGCCGTGGCCCCACAGCGGCTCAAGCGCTTGGTGCTGGTGGGCACGCCTGGACTGGTTGCCAGAGAGGAGGCGCCGCGCCTGAGAGGGCTCACAGCGGCCATGGGCCGCGAGGAGATCTGCGCGGTCATGCACCATAATTTGCGCGTGATGATGCTCGCCCATGACGAGAGCATCGACCCCGCCACCTTGGAGATTCAGCGCGCCAATGTCAGCCGCGACCGATTGCGAAAGCGTCGATTGGCCAGTGGCGACGCGCTGAGCGCTTTGATTCCTCAGTGGGCCTGCGAGGTGCATTCGATTTGGGGCTCACTCGACACGCTTTATTTGAATATGAAAAAAAGCCCATTTGATTTGTGGGCAGGCTGTGATCACCAAAGTGAAACCGTGATCGAGAACGCGGGTCACTGGGTGATGTATGAAGCAAGCGAGGCCTTTCATCGGGCGGTGGATGGCATTTTGGTGGACTGAAATCCTGTGCCAAGCGCCGATCAAACGACTCGGCTGTGGTGAGACGTCTTGGGTTTCTTGCGCAGCAAGCGCGACACGCGCTATAGTGCTGACCATGCTCTACAAATTCAAATCCAAAGCCGCCGGCAACCTGATCATGTTTGAGGTCCACGGGGACCAAATATTGCGACTCATTGGCAAAGAGCCTGGACCCAAAGGGATTTTGACGGTGGCAGAACTCCCCAGTGCCATTGCGGTGCTGGAGCGCTTGAGGCAAGAGTCTGAAGTGGGCAGTAAAGGTAGCACGGGCAGCACGGGCAACCCGCAAGCCACCCGTGCCCCGCATGAGGTGAGCTTGGCGCAGCGCGCACAGCCCTTTCGCGTGATGCTCGAGCGCAGCTTCAAAGAGGGCCAAGAGGTGGTCTGGGGCGTATGAGAGGCCCAGATCTGGGCGCTCAAAATGTCCTCCACCCCTTTGCCAGCCTCACCCCTGAAGCGGTCTTGGATGCGGTGAGTGCGCTGGGTGTGGATGTGGATGGTCGACTGCACGCATTGAGCTCCTATGAGAACCGCGTGTATGAGCTCTGCTGCAATGAGGGGCAAGAGAGTGTGATTGCCAAGTTTTATCGCCCTAAGCGTTGGAGTCGAGCGCAGATTTTGGAGGAACACGCATTCGCCTTGGCGCTCGAGCGTGAAGAGGTGCCCATGGTCGCCCCCATGACAGTTCAGGGCCAGACCTTGCACGAGGTGAGGGTGGCAACCGCGCAGCAGGATGAGGACGGGCCACATGTACACGAACATGAACATGAACATGAACATGAACATGAACATGCAGAGTCGAACACGTCTGAGGTGTTTTTCATGAGCCTGAGCCCCAAGCGCGGCGGGCGTTGGCCTGAACTTGATGACCCCGAGGTTTTGACGTGGCTTGGACGACTCTTGGCGCGGGTTCACCAAGTGGGCGAGAGACAAGCCTTTGTGAGCCGCCCCAGTCTCGACATGGCGAGTTTTGGTTGGGAACCAAGGCTTTGGCTGCTTGAAGACTTCAGCTTGCCCGCCGAATGCCGTGAGGAATGGGCGCAGGTGAGCCAAGCCGCATTGGCGTTGGTGCAAGAGGCGATGTCGAGGGGGGGCGCGACTGCGTCAGCAGCGAGTTCGCCCTCAGGGGGCCCAGGCTTTAAAACGTTAAGACTGCATGGCGACTTTCATCCGGGCAATATTTTGTGGACCCCAGCCGGAGAGAAAACCGCCGGGGGGCCGCATTTTGTGGATCTGGACGACGCGCGCATGGGCCCGGCGGTGCAGGACTTGTGGATGCTCTTGAACGGTGAGCGCGCCGACCAAACCTTTCAGTTGTCTTGTTTGCTGGAAGGCTATGAAACTTTGCGAGACTTTGACCGCAGAGAGCTCGCCCTCATTGAGCCTTTGCGCACCTTGCGCTTGATTCACTACAGTGCGTGGCTTGCGCAACGCATGGGCGACCCCGCCTTTGTTCGCGCTTTTGACTGGTTTGGCACCACGAGCTATTGGCGCGACCAAATCGTGGTTTTGCAAGACCAATGTGAGCGCATGCGCGAGCCCCCTTTGGTGGCTTGAGCGTTGTAGGCCAAAGCTTCTCGTTGGAAGTTGTTGGAGCGTGCTGGAACTTGCTGGAACTTGCCAATTGCCGAAATGCCGAAATGCCGAAATGCCGAATTGGCGAATTGGGATACACCCCAAGGCCCCTAAAATACAGCAGCCGCACAAAGTCGGCGTCGAGCGTTTTCAGGCGCCTCGTTTTCTTCCCATCTTTAAGACACCACGCCCCATCATCCCATGACCACACCCACTTTGACACGGCTCAATAAACGCATGGCAGAGCTCGGCTTGTGCTCGCGCCGTGAGGCCGACGACTGGATCGACAAAGGCTGGGTCTATGTCAACAAAACCCCAGCCCACATGGGCATGAAGGTGCTCGAAGGCGACGTGATCGAGGTCAAGAACTTGGCCACGCAAGAGCAGTCTGAGCGGGTGACGATTTTGCTCAACAAGCCGGTGGGCTATGTCAGTGCCCAGGCCGAGGACGGGCACACCCCGGCCATGGCCTTGATCCAAGCACAGAACCACTGGACCCAGGATCGCTCGACTTGGCGTTTCCACCAAGGACAATTGCGGGGCTTGGCGCCCGCCGGGCGCTTGGACATCGACTCGGTGGGGCTTTTGGTGCTCACCCAAGACGGCCGAGTGGCGCGCCAACTCATCGGCGAAGACGCCGACATGGAAAAAGAGTATTTGGTGCGGGTGCAGTATGTGGGTGAGGGTAAGGGCCAGAACCCGGCCCAAAGGGGCTATTTGAAGGATTTTCCTGACCATGAGTGGGACGCCCAGCCTTCTTCCAATGTGGCCAAAACCAATCCGAACAGTGCCCAAGCACTGTTCCCCGCGGCCAAACTCTCCGTCTTGCGCCATGGCTTGAGCCTGGACGGCCAAGCCCTGAAACCCGCTGGTGTGGAGTGGCAAAACCCCGATCAGTTGCGCTTTGTGCTCAAAGAGGGCAAAAAACGCCAAATCCGCCGCATGTGTGAGTTGGTGGGCTTGAGCGTGGTGGGATTAAAACGCATCCGCATGGGCCAAGTGAGCCTGGGCGCCTTGCCCACCGGCCAGTGGCGATATTTGGGCCCCCATGAGCGGTTTTAGTGCTGAGCCTGCAAAATGTTTTCGGCAACAACAGGGCTTTGCTTTCATCGTACAAAAAGCACAAGTTGACGCATAAAAGTTGAGCAAAAAAAGATGCGACAACGGGTCTGAAATGGGTCACCGTTAGACCGGCGTGCACATCGAAAGAGGTTTCTGCTCGGTCAAGCACGGGGTTCTCAAGCGGCGGCCACAAGGTCAATGCAAGATCCCGCGAACCCCTCGCCGGCTGCTTTTAGAGTCCCTTGGATTTGGCCATGGGGAGCGTTCAGACCAACGCTGAAGACGGAAAAAGTGCATTTTTGGCCCCTTGAAACTCGGCTGGCCCGCCCTTATATAAGCTTGAGCAACGCTTCCTGAACACGTGCAGGAAGAGATTTCTTACTTTCTCCCTTTATTCATCGATCATGACCAAGCAAACCCATGCATTTCAAGCCGAGGTGGCCCAGCTCCTGCACCTTGTCACCCATTCCCTGTATTCCAACAAAGAGATTTTTTTACGAGAACTCATCTCCAATGCGTCGGACGCCTGTGACAAGCTGCGCTATGAGGCCTTGAACAAGGGCGATTTGTACGAAGACCAGCCCAATTTGGAAATCAAGGTAAGTTTTGACAAAGAGAAAAAAACCCTCACCATCCACGACAACGGCATTGGCATGAGCCAAGCCGAAGCGATTGACCACCTGGGCACGATTGCCAAGAGCGGTACCAAGGACTTCATGTCGCGATTGGAGTCCACCCAAAAAAGTGACGCCAAAGAGCAAGGTGCTTTGATTGGCCAGTTTGGCGTGGGTTTTTACTCGGGTTATATCGTGGCCGACAAAATTGAGGTGATCACTCGCCGTGCCGGCGCGCCAGCCAGCGAAGGTGTGTGTTGGACCTCTCCAGGGACAGGCGAGTTTGAAGTCGAAGCGATGGACTGCCCCGAGCGTGGTACCTCGGTGGTGCTGCATTTGCGAGACGACGCCCATGAGTATTTGAGCGCTTGGAAGCTCAAGGGCATCATCTCCAAGTACTCGGACCACATTTCCTTGCCGATTTTGATGCGCAAAGAGGAGTGGAAAGACGGCGAGAATGACCAGCCCGGTGAAATGGTGGTGACCGACGAGTGGGAAACCGTCAACAAAGCGAGTGCCTTGTGGACCCGCGCCAAAAAGGACATCAGCACCGAAGAGTACCAAGAGTTCTACAAAGCCGTTTCCCACGACTTCGAAGCCCCCTTGAGTTGGACCCACAACCGAGTCGAAGGCTCCACCGAGTACACGCAACTGCTCTACATCCCCGCCAAGGCACCCTTTGATCTCTGGAACCGGGAAAAAAGAGCGGGCATCAAGCTCTATGTCAAACGCGTGTTCATCATGGACGACGCCGAGAGTTTGATGCCGGTTTATTTGCGTTTTGTCAAAGGCGTGATCGACTCGGCCGATTTGCCCCTGAATGTGAGCCGCGAGCTGTTGCAAGAAAGCCGCGACGTCAAAGCGATTCGCGAGGGCAATACCCGCCGGGTGCTGTCCATGCTCGAGGATTTGTCCAACAAAGACACGCCCGCCGCGGACGCGAGCGACGAGGACAAAAAAGAGGCAGGCCAATACACCAAGTTCTACGAAGCGTTTGGTGCGGTGATCAAAGAGGGTCTTGGAGAAGACTTCAGCAACCAAGAAAAAATTGCCAAACTGCTCCGCTTTGCCTCCACCCACGACAGTGAAACCTTGGGCAAAGCCAGTGTCTCCTTTGCGCAATACAAAGCGCGCATGAAAGAGGGGCAAGAGGCGATTTACTACATCACCGCCGAGACCTTGGCCGCTGCCAAGAACAGCCCACAGCTTGAGGTGTTCAAGAAAAAAGGCCTCGAAGTTTTGCTCATGGCCGACCGCGTGGACGAGTGGGCCTTGGGCTTTTTGACGCAGTTTGATGGCACGCCGCTGCAAAGTGTTGCCAAGGGTGCGGTCGACCTGGGCAAGTTGCAAGATGAAGGCGAGAAGGCTGCTGCTGAAAAGGCCGCGGAATCTTTTAAGCCCGTGCTGGCCAAACTCAAAGAGGCCTTGAAAGACAAGGCCGAGGACGTGCGCGTGACCACCCGATTGGTCGACTCGCCCGCTTGTTTGGTGGTGAAGGACCAAGGCATGTCGCTGCAAATGTCACGCATGCTCAAACAAGCCGGCCAAGAGGCGCCTGAGGTCAAGCCCGTCTTGGAGGTCAACCCCGATCACCCCTTGGTCAAGAAGTTAGAAAGCGCCGAGGCGGCCATCCACTTCCATGATTTGGCGCACATCGTCTTTGACCAAGCGGTCTTGGCCGAAGGCGGTCTGCCCGAGGATCCAGCGGCCTATGTGAAGCGGGTCAACGCCTTGTTGGTCTAAAGCCCAAGGTGGCAAGGGGGCAAGGGAGCAAGGGGGCCGCGGTGAGTCTGCACACCGCGGTCAAAGAAATGGGCTCATTCAAAGCCGCTCTTGGCCCTGAGGGACGCATGCATGGGGCTGATGAGCTGCTGCAAAAAGGCTTGGGCCAAGGCCACTTGCGCACCCACGCGCGGCGCAGCATCGTCGGCTTGGCAGCGCACCACACTGTAGAGCGTCTTCAAGGCGTGGTCTGGCGGTAAAGGCTCGACCCACTGCACGCCGTGTGTTGCCAAGATTTCGGTTTTTTGTGTGCAACCCAAGGCCCCTGGACGGGCCTCCTTGGCCATTTGCGCCATGGCGGTCGCCCCATTGGGAAAACTCTGCAGCTTCGGGGCGCAGGCTTGCCACAAGCCCAAACGCTCAAGCACGGCCTTCACATGGATGCCGGCCGTGGACTTCTCCGGGTCGGGAATGTAGATCTGGCTGGCTTGGCGCAAAGTTTGCTGCAAGTGGGCATTGGGGTCGGAACCGGATTCGGAACCGGCTCCGGTTCCGGTTCCGGTTCCGGTTCCACTTGCCCGCCAGATGCCACTGTCGTCGCCACTGACTCGGGCAAGACCTGTGCTCACCAGTCCCAGGCCTTGCAAGGTGCTGGCTTGCACCCAGCCACGGTCTCCTAAAGACAGCAAAATGCTTTGCGAGGAGATCATCAAGTCGCAAGGCGTCGACCCCTCTTGCCCGCGTTCTTTCTCGAAAAGATCCACCATGGCACCGACCGCACCAAAACTCGCGTTCAGTTGCAGCCTGGGCGTGCTGGCACCTTGGTTGATGAGCTCGGTCAAGGACAGCACCAGGCTTTGGGCGGCACCGGCGCTGATGATGCGCAACTGGCCTTGCAGTGCAGGGAAGGCTTCGGGGTTGGAAGAGGTGTTCATGGTGCAGGCATAAGAGAAATCAAGGGACAAGCGCGCATCATAGGCGATGGACTTGGTGTGTCGATCTTGGAGCCTTAGTTTTGTTGACCCATTTTTTTGACCACTTCTTCCATGCGCTGAATGTCCAGACCCACATAAGCCTCAAACTCAGGGCTGTCCAAATAGGCCATGGGCGAGCCCGCGCCTTGGATGGCCTCGATCACTTTGGGGTCTGCAGCGGCGGCCTTGGCCGCCGAGCGAATTTTCTGCGCAATGGCCTCTGGTGTGGTGCTGGGAATAAAAAGCCCTGACCACTGTGCATACTCGGCATTGAAGCCCTGGGATTTGAGGCTCGCCAGTTCAGGCAAAGCGCTCAGTCGAGCCGTGCCCCAATGCCCCAAGACCCTCAATTTGCCCGCGCGAATGTGCTGCAGCACGGTGGCAGGACCGGTCGAGACGGCGTCAATTTGGCCACCCAAAAGAGACACAACCGCAGGACCCGCGCCCGTGTAAGGAATGTGGTTCAAGCGGATGCCGCTGGTTTGGGCCAAGATCTCCATGGGCACGTGCATGGTGCCGTAGTTGCCCGAGGAGCCATAGCTGATGATGCCAGGACGCTTCTTGGCGTCATCGATGAAGTCTTGGGCGGTTTTCCAAGGCGAGTCGGCCCGCACCGCCAAGACAGTGGGGTCGGCGGTGAAGCGGGCAATGGCTTTGAGCTCTTTGTGTTGGAACATGGGACTGCGCCCGAGCACCGTGTCGGCAGTGGGCAAAACACTCAAGGACGAGAGCGCCATGAGGAGCGTGTAGCCGTCCGCCCGGGCGTGGGCCACATGGGCCATGCCAATGCCACCTCCAGCACCCGGTTTGTTCTCGATCACAACGGCCTGGCCCAACTCTCTGGACATCGACTCGGCCACGGGTCTTGCGACAATGTCGGCGACACCCCCCGGGGGAAAAGGCACCACCATCGTGATGGTTTTGCTGGGATAGGCAGCGCCTGGATTGTTGCTTTGTGCCCAAAGGGGTGAAGCCAAGCCGGTCAAAAGCACCCAGGCAGCGCAAAGGCGCAAAGGAAGTGTGTGTTGCATCAAAGTGTCTTTCTAAAGAGCTGTCATTATCAAGTTGGAAATGACAGGCCCATATCGGTGGAAACAGGGGGGAGCAAAAGGCGTTGTGGCGTCAACCTCAAAAACCAAAGCTTAATTCTCAAACCGAATCGACAAAGGATGAAATTTTGATGACAATGCAGGGGAGAAGTTGATAAACCCATTCTGGGGGAACCAGACCCACAAGGGGCGGGTGTGGGACGTGTGAAACGTGTGAGACGTATGAGACGTATGAGACGTATGAGACGTATGGGAAGTCAGTGAAATAAGTGAAGTTAGGTTAGTCAGTGAAATATGGGACAAGTGCCCAGTCATTTAAAACAACAAAAGGGATCCTTCGACATGAAGAAAGACAACAGTTTTGCTCGTATGGGCTTGGCATGGGTAGGCTTGGCGTTGACGCTGGCCGTGGGCTTGGGCTTGAGTGCGGGGGCGGCTGCGGCTGAATACCCCAACAAGGACAAACCCATCACCTTGATTGTGCCGTTTGCTGCAGGCGGTCCCACCGACCGTGTTGCGCGCGACCTGTCCGAAGCCCTCCGCAAAAGCATGGGTGCCAATGTCTTGGTGGAAAACGATGCGGGCGGGCCTGGTGGCTTGATTGGGGCGAGCAAACTGCTGCGCTCCACCCCAGACGGTTATACCTTGATGGTGCACCACATTGCCATGGGAATTTTCCCCTCACTCGTTAGGAATTTGCCCTTCAAGGTCGAGACGGACTTTGAATATTTGGGCATGATCAACGATGTGCCCATGACCTTGATTGGTAAGCCTCAATTGCCCGCCAACACCTACAAAGAGTTGCTCGCTTGGGTCGCGGCCAACAAAGGCCACATCAATTTGGCCAATGCCGGCTTGGCCAGCGCATCCCAACTGTGCGGCATGCTTTGGCAGGCCTCGATTCAAGTGGACATGACTTCTGTGCCCTACAAAGGCACGGCACCGGCGATGACGGACTTGATTGGTGGGCAGGTGGACTTGATGTGTGACCAAACCACCAGCACCACCTCGCAAATCGAGGGCAAGAAAGTCAAAGCCTTTGGTGTGACCACCTTAAAGAGACTCAACATCCCGGCACTCAAAGACCTGGCCACCTTGGATGAGTTGGGAGACAAGGGCTTCCAAGTGACGATTTGGCACGGTTTGTATGGCCCCAAAGGCATGCCTGCCGACGTGATCGCCAAAATCAACGCCGGCTTGAAAGCCGCCTTGAAGGATCCCGAGTTCCTCAAAAAGCAAGAGGACTTGGGTGCGGTGGTGATCAGCGACAAACGCTCGGACCCGGCCGAACACAAGAAGTTTGTCGCCAGCGAAATCGCCCGTTGGTCCCCCGTGATCAAGGCCGCCAACGTCTACGCAGATTGATGATCCAAGGCCTTGGCACGGCAGGTGCGCGAGCTCAGATTTTGCGCCACAGCGAGCCTCGGTTTAAAATACGGGTGTTTTTATAAAAGTGCTGGCCGACCCTGTCGCTGGCACTTTTGTCTTTGAGTACCCACCCCTTTTTTACTGAAACTGAGTCCATGGTTCAAATTCAAGTCGTCGAATTCAACGGCGCCATTCATGATGTCGAGGCCCTAGAAGGTCAAACGCTCTTGCAAGCCACCCTGGACGCGGGGATTGACGGGTTTGCTGCCGAGTGCGGGGGCTGCTGTGTCTGTGCCACTTGCCACTGCATGGTGGCGCCCGAGGCCTTGGACCGCTTGCCCGCAGCGGCCAGCGATGAGGAGCAAATGCTCGACTTCACCGCCGAGCCCAGGCAGGCCAACAGCCGACTGGCCTGTCAGATCAAGATCACAAGTGACCTTGCGGGCATTCAGTTCTTGATGCCCAAGCGGCAATATTGAGCTTTTAACGGTTGTTGGATGGGCCGTTGGCGAGAGATGGATCGCTTGACCCAAGGCTTCCCAAGGCTTACCCAAGACCTTCCCAAGACCTTCCCAAGACCAAGGGGGCCTGGCTGCTGGGCAACCCAACCCTTGGATTTCAGTAGGCGTAAACGCCGTGGCCGGTTTTGCGGCCCAAGCGTCCGGCCGAGACCATTTCTCTGAGCAGGGGGGCTGCACGGTATTTGCTGTCGCTGTAGCTGTTGAAGTAAACCTCCATCACCGCCAAACACACATCGAGTCCCACCAAGTCGGCCAAGGCCAGGGGGCCAATGGGGTGGTTGCAACCGAGTTTCATGCCTTGATCAATGTCCTCGGCCGAGGCAATGCCCTCGCCGAGCACAAAAAACGCCTCATTGATCATCGGCACCAAGATGCGGTTGACGACAAAGCCCGGTGCATTTTTCACGGTGATGGGGGTTTTGCCCAAAGTGGTGGCAAAGGCATGGACCGCGTCGTGGCTGGCGTTGCTCGTTTGCA
>TBL_comb47_HYPODRAFT_10008579_pt1 | contig 10407 bp, 10 predicted proteins | sample TroBogypolimnion_40_FD_10682 | JGI IMG/M metagenome (IMG submission 10682)
GTGAGCGGTCTTGGAGAAAATCCGACGCAGTCCCGCCGGGTCCTGACTGGCGAGGCACGAGCCGTCTTCACCGCGCAACTGTCCCGCGCGCACCTGCTGCACAAACGCGCGCAAGCCGTCGGACGAACCGGTGGCCAGCGTTGTGGGCAACGCTGCCGCGGTCGGCAGCGCGGGCTTGGCCGGAGCGATTCCCGGCAGAATGAAATTCGCGGCGCTCGGCGCGACGCCGGCGACAGCTGGAGGCGTTGCACTCGGTATGCTGCCAGCGAGCGGCAGGCCGGCGGGCACTTCGGTTTCTGTTTTCGGCGGCAGGTTCGCCCCGGGAATTTCGTTGTAGAGGCGAGTCGCGATGGACGCGATCAAGTCAGGCGATAGTTCGCTCATAGATGGACCTCGCGGTTACTTTACCTTGGGCTTCCGGTGCTCGTAGTTGTGGTAGTAGCCGACCTCGACATTCTCCAGCACGGCCAGCGCGTCATCGGTCAGCACGGCCAGCGAGAAATAGAGCGAGAGCAGGTAGGAGGCGACGCCGAGCGTGTCGGTCTTCATGAGCCGCGCGGAAAGGCTCGGCAAAATTTCGCCGGGGACGCCGAGTTGATGCAGACCCACCACGCCTTGCTCCGTCTCGCCGACGCGCACGAGGATGATGCTGGTGGTGCCGCCCCACTGACTCACATTGGAGCGGCCCTTGATTTCGAGTTTGTCGCACGGGATGAGCGGCACACCGCGCCACGCGATGACCTGCGTGCCGAAGAAGTTCACGGTCGGCGGCGGCACTCCGCGCCATGTACACTCGCGGGCAAAAGCAGCGATCGCTTTCGGATGCGCAAGGAAGAAGGCGGGCTTTTTCCAGACCAGCGCGAGCAGCTCATCGAGATCGTCCGGCGTGGGCGCACCGTAGCGCGTGCTGATCCGCATCGCCGGCGCCGCGGAGTGCAGCAAGCCGAACTTGGTGCTGTTGACCAGCTCCCATTCCTGCCGCTCCTTGATGCCTTCGATGGTGAGGCGCAGCTGCTCGGCCAGCTGATCGTAGGGGCCGTTATACAGATTCGAGACGCGCGTGTGGACGCGCACCACCGTCTGCACCGAGGAGAGCGCATACTCGCGCGGCGTGGCCGAGTAGTCCACGAAGGTTTCCGGAATCTCGATGTTCTCGGCAAAGCCGGAGACCAGATCGATATTCCGCTCGCCATATTTATTGACCGAGGAGAGCAGCTCCAGATGTTCCTGCGTGACCTTCTTGAACGCCGCCGCCTGCGCAGAAGAACGCTTGAGGATGCCTTCCAAATCCTTGCGCGAGAGCGTCAGCAAAACGCAGGGCGTGAGCGTACGGACGGTCACATCGGACGTCCGGTTGGTGACCAGCTCGATCTCGCCGAAGTACTCGCCTTCGGTGAGCAGCGCGAGCCGCAGGTCGCTGCCATGCGCACCCTTGCTCAACACTTCCACCTGGCCTTGGGCGATGATGAAGAACTTGTTCTCTTCGCCGCCTTCCACCACCAGCTTGTTGCCCAGCGAAACCTGCTCGGTCTTGAACCCGGCGGCCATGTGCGCGATCAAGGCCTCCGGCAGTTGCGAAAAGACCGGCACGCTGCGCAACGCTTCCGCCGGGAACGTGGCGTTCCCTTCAGTCACCTTGACCTCGACCCGCTCCGCGCGCAGGAGTTCGACCCGCGTGCGATTGACCCGGTAGGTGCCGCCATCCACCTGCACCCACGGCAACAAACTCAACAACCAGCGCGGAGTGATCGAAAGCATCTTCGGGCTGGTCTTGGTCGTCGTCGCCAGATTGCTGGCGACCGCCGTCGTCACACTGCGCTGCAACAAATTATTTTCAGACATGATGTGCCTCATTCCTTTTGTCGGCGACCCGGACAGCGGCCGCCGTGGTTGCGTTGATCAGATGCCCGACCCGAAGTTGAACCCGCCGCGTTCGCGATGTTCGTAGTCGTGGTAGTAGGCCACTTCCACATTCTCCAGCACGCCGACCGCGTCATCGGTGAGCACCGCGAGCGAGGTGTAGAGCGAGAGCAGATAGGACGAGACGCCCAAGGTGTCGGTGCCCATGAAGCGCGCGGAAAGACTCGGCTGGATCTCGCCGGGGATGCCGGTCTGATGCAAACCGACCACGCCCTGATCGGCCTCGCCAACCCGCACCAACAAGATGCTGGTGGTGCCGAGCCAGCGCTGCGAACTGTAGCGGCCCTTGATTTCCAGCTTGTCGCTCGGAATGAGCGGCACGCCGCGCCAAGTGATCACCGGGGTGCCGAAGAGTTCCACCGTCGGCGGCGGGGTTCCGCGCCAGGTGCACTCGCGTGCGAAGGCGGCGATCGCCTTGGGATGCGCGAGGAAGAAGGCGGGTTTTTTCCAGACCAGCGCAAGCAACTCATCGAGATCATCCGGGGTCGGGGTGCCATAGCGCGTGCTGATGCGCATGGACGGAGCCGCCGAATGGAGCAGGCCGAACTTGGTGCTGTTGATCAGCTCCCACTCCTGCCGCTCCTTGATGCCTTCCACGGTCAGCCGAATCTGTTCTTCGAGTTGGTCATAGGGGCCGTTGAAAAGATCCGACACGCGCGTATGCACGCGCACGACGGTCTGCACCGCGGACAGGGTGTATTCGCGCGGCGTGGCGGAGTAGTCCACGAAGGTTTCCGGGATCTCGATGTTCTCCGCAAAACCGGAGACCAGATCAATGTTGCGCTCGCCGTATTTGTTGACCGTGGTCAGCAGCGCCAGATGTTCGTCCACGGCTTTCTTGAACTCCGCCCGCAGGTTGGGCGTCCCGTCCAGAATCGCATCCAAATCCGTCGGCGAGAGCGTCAGCAAGGTGCAGGGCGTGATCGTGCGCACCGTGACATCGGAAGTGCGGTTGGTGAGCAGCTCGATTTCGCCGAAGTACTCGCCCTCGGTCAGAAGCGCGATCCGCAGATCGCTGCCATGCGCGCCCTTGCTAAGCACTTCGACCTGTCCCTGCGCGATGATGAAAAATTTCTTCTCGCTGGCTCCTTCGACGATCAGATTATTGCCGAGCGCCACCTGCTCGCGCTTGAGGCGCGGCACGATCCGCGTGACCACCGCTTCGGGCAGATGCGCAAACAGGGGCACGCTGCGCAACGCTTCCGGTGCCAGCACCGTGGCGCCGGATTCGAGATCCACTTCGATCCGCTCCGCCCGCGTCAGTTCTACCTTGGTCCGGTTGACCCGATAGGTGCCACCGGTCACCTGCACCCACGGCAGCAGGTTCAGCAGCAAGCGCGGCGTGATGGACATCATCTTCGGATTGGTCTTGCTGGTGCTCGTCAGATTTCTGGCCACCGCCGTGGTCACACTGCGTTGCAATAGACTGTCAGACATAGTTCTTCCTTCCTTTGTGTTGTTACCCTTCGATCAAATGCAATAGTCGTACTCGACAACCTGATCCATCTGCAGGGCCGGCTCCGTCGTCCGCGGTTTGCCGACGACTTTGGCGGGAATGCCAGCCACGGTGGAATGCGGTGGAACGGCGGAGAGCACCACGCTGCCGGCGGCAATCTTGGAGCCATCGCCAATCGGGATGTTGCCCAGAATTTTTGCGCCCGCTCCGATCAGCACGCCGTGCCCGACCTTCGGATGCCGGTCGCCGGAATCCTTGCCCGTGCCGCCGAGCGTCACCTCGTGGAGCATGGAAACATGGTCGCCAACCACAGCCGTTTCGCCGATGACCACGCTGGTGCCGTGATCAATCAGAATTCCTTTTCCGAGCCGCGCGGCCGGATGAATATCCACGCAAAAAACTTCGGAGACGCGGCTTTGCAGATAGAGGGCGAGCGGCTTCTGTCCGCGACCCCAAAACCAATGCGCCACGCGGTAAGCTTGCAGGGCCTGGAAGCCTTTGAAAAAAAGAAACGGGATGGTCAGGTTGCGCGCGGCCGGATCGCGCTCCAGCACCGCCGAGAGATCCTGCCGGATGGCTTCACGAATATCCGCGGAAGCCGCGAACGCCTCGTCGAAAAGTTCCACGAACGACACCGCCGTCAGGTAGCGCGACGCCAGTTTCCCCGCGAGGAAAAAGGCGAGCGACCGCTCCAGCGAACGATGCTTCAGCACCGTGTCGTGCAGGAACCCGGCGAGTATCGGCTCCGCCTTCGCCATCTCCTCCGTCTCCCGATGGAGTCGCTCCCAAACGGGATCGGCACTGGTTGGTTGCGGTACGCTCATGCGGTTTTCGCTCTCTCAAGCATGCGTTCAGATGAACAAGGTTTGCCCGCCCTTGGATAGTTCGAGGAACGTGGCCACGCCCAGCACGCCCTTGACCTCGGGAATGAAATCGTCCTTGGTCAGGCCGAGCACGTGCATCGCCATTTCGCAGGCATAAAAATTCACGCCCAACGCGATGGACGCCTGGAATAATTCGGACAAGGTCGCCACATTGCGCCCCTTCATCATGCCGGTCATCAGCAGCGGACTCGCGCCGGCAAAGTTCAGGCGGCTCAACGGCAGGTTCTTGCGACCGCCCAGTAGAAAATTGAAAAAGCGGGCGAGCACGCCTTTGCCGATGAAACTACGACCGGTCTTTTTTTTGAGGTTGTTCAGGCCCCAGAAAGTGAAGAACAGATTGACCTCGTAATTCACCGCCGCCGCCCCCGAAGCCAGCGTGAAGATGGCGATCGCCTTGTCGAAGTCGCCGCTCATGCAGATGATGGATAATTTATTTTTCTCGGCCATGATGTTGTCGCTCCCGGATTGCCGCGTTGCTTGTTCCAGATACTGTCGTCGTTGCCGCACTCCAAGCGCCAATCCTGCGCCGCACTGCGCGCGCGGATCGGCGCCGGATGCCGTTCCTTATTTGAACGCCCAAGCGAGGCTGACACCCAGCGAATCCTCCGACAGCGTGGATTCGAAGTTGATGGCGTTGCCCACCGACGAGCTGGTGAGTTTCTCCTGGAAGACATGCGTATAGGCCGCGTTCAGCGTGAGCGCTTCGGTCAACTGATAGCCGAAGCCCAACGTCAGGTGCGACTGCACGATGGCCGGGAAGCCCACGTTGCGCAGCAGCTCATAACCAAAGGTCGGCACCTCTTTGCCCTGCACCGTCGAGATGCCTTGCGGATTCCAGCCGTTGTGTTCGTTGACCGGATTTTCGGCGTAGTTGAAACCGGCGCGCAGCGCGAGTTTGTCGGTCGCCTTGTATTGCGCACCGATGCCGAAGACCCACTGGTTCTTCCAATCGAAAGCGTCGTAGCCCTCGGCCTGACCCCACGCGAGATACTTGGCGTCGAATTCCACGAGCAACACAGAGTTCGGCTGCCACGCCACGCCGCCCGCATACACGGCCGGCTGTTCGAGCGTCAGATCATCCTTCGTCGTGTCGCCTTTGAAGGCGTCGAAGTTATAGACCTTTTTGAACGTCGCCTTCTGCGGTGTCGTGTAGCTGGCGCCCAGTTGGATGGAACCCAGTTTATAGATGGCGCCCACTTCCGCGCCCGCGCTCACGGCCTTCGTGCCGCCCTGCCCGAGATCCAGCGTGTTGTAATCGCCCTGCACAGCGCCGCCCAGAAAGAGGCCGTCGGTCACCTTGTAGGAAAGTGCCGGCGCGATTTTCAAACTGCTGAACTTGGTGAAGAGATCGCCCTCGTATCCATTGGCGGGATTGCCGTCGAGGTCCCACTTCTTGTCGCGATAATCAACGCCCAGCCCGGACACGCCGTAGACGCCCAGCCCGAAATTCCACTTTTCGCTCAGCGGCTGGCTATAGCCGAGAAACGGAATCGGCGACAACGGATCGTTGCTGCCGCCGGACAACACGCCCGCCGACGTCCCGATTTTCGTTTTCACATTGGGCTGGAAGAGCGTCACGCCCAACGACGCTTCCGACTTCGCCGCGTTCGGCGCAACACCCAAGCCCGCCGGATTGTTCACGATCGCCGTCAACCCATCCTGCGGAGCGGCCGTGCCGGTTCCGCCCAACGCCTCGGATACGGCGCCGATGCCTTCTAGGTTGTCGCCATTCGTTGCGAGGACGCCCTGTACTGCCAAGAGACCCACCGCCACACTCAGGCTCATAATATTTTGTTTGTTCATGATGCTTTCCACTCTGTTTTTGAAACTTGTTTGAAATTCGACACAAAAAATTCTGCACGATGCTTAACGCCCGGCAGCAGGTCCGCTCCAACTTCGTCGCGTTGTGTTTTGGTTCACGCGAAGGTGCAGCCTCCCGTCCCGCCGGGCCCGCTACAACAACAGCGCGCCCATCTCAACCGGACCGCGGACAGCACTTTTCCAAGGCTTGGAAACCCTGCGACCGGTTTTTTCCAAGCCTTGGAAAAGCTCTGCCCTCCACCGCGTTCTGACTCGTTTTTGCTCACGTTTTATTACCCTATTATGTCTATCGGCGTGGTGGAGTATATAGCGAAAACCGGAGCTGTCAAGCGTTTCGTGAAGATTTTTCACCGTTGCACCCGCCGTACCGCCCGTACGCGACCCAACGCGCTGCAACTAACGGATTGCCGCCGGAAATTGGCGCGGTATAATGGTGGTATGAAAATCAAGACATCCATCACACTCGAACGCGACGTGGTCAGCGCGATTGACCGGCAGTCCGACGCCTTCGGCAGCCGCTCGGAATTTCTGGAGACCGCCGCGCGCCAGTTGCTCGCGCGACTCGCCAAGACCGCCAAGGATCGCCGCGAACTCGACCTCATCAACCGGCGCGCCCTGACGCTCAACCGCGAAGCCGCCGATGTGCTGGACTATCAGGTAGGCCTATGAGACGCGGCGACTTCTATCGCGTGATGCACCCTTCCGCCGAGGATCCCAAGCGCCAGCGGGTCTTCGTCATCGTCAGCCGGCAGGTCGTCATTGACTCCCGCCTCTCCACAGTCGTCTGCGTCCCGATCTACACCGCGCACGACGGACTCTCCTCGCAGGTGCCCGTCGGCATCGAAGAAGGACTCAAACACGCCAGCGGCATCCATTGCGATGGCCTCGTCAGCCTCCCGAAAGCCCGCCTGACCCACTACATCGGCACGCTCTCATCCGACAAACTGCAACTGCTGAACGAAGCACTGAAAGTCGCGTTGGATATTGAGGAGTGAGCCACCAGGCTCCACGAGAATTCCACCGATCACCCGTTTCACACATTCCGAGACTCAACAACCCGAGCAGAGCCCTGGCCCTGGCCCACCGGGCGGCCGATGGCGGCGAGGCGGCCGCGGAGGCAGAAACTGCACTGCGCGCCGTCTTCCTTGATGCACGCCTTGCCGGGATAAATTTCGTAGAGAGCGCGATACTTCAGCGGCGTGACGTTCGGCATGACGATGTTCGCGCCGCGTTGGAGGCCGAGTTCGCGGCCCTGCGCAAGGTTGAGCGTGGCCAGTGCCGTCGTGCTGGGAATGTTCGCGCGCGGGCACATCAGGCGCGTGAGCGCGACCATCTTCAGCGTCATCAGTTCATCGGCCGGCGGCTGCTCTCCAGAAGTGGCACGGGCGTCCCGCCCGTGTTCCTGTTTCCCCAGCGGCGTATCGAGATGCGGAATGAACGGGCCGACGCCGATCATGTCGAGATCGAGCTCGCGGAACGTTTCCAGATCGCGCGCGAGGTCGGCGTAGGTCTGGCCGGGGATGCCGATCATCACGCCGCTGCCGATTTCGTAGCCGATGGCGCGCAGTTCGCGCAGCATCGCGAGGCGGTCGGAAAGTTTTCCGTTGGGGCCGACGGGATGGATCAGATCGTAGAGCGCGCGGTTGGAGGTTTCGAAGCGCAGCAGATAGCGGTCGGCGCCGGCCGCGCGCCAGAGTTTCCACTCGTCGGGCGTTCGCTCGCCGAGGCTCAACGTGACCGCGAGCGGCGTCTCGCTCTTGATGCGACGGATGACGTCGGCGATTTCGTCGGCGCGCCAGCCGGGATCTTCGCCGGCCTGCAACACGACCGTGCCGTAGCCGAACTTGAGCGCATCGCGCGCGGAGCCGAGCACCTCGTCGGGCGTCATGCGGTAGCGCACCAGTTCGCCGCGCTCGACGCGCAGCCCGCAGTAGGCGCAGCGGCGCACGCAGTAATTGGAAATTTCGATCAGCCCGCGCAGATGCACGGCCTCGCCGACGTGCTCGCGGCGGACGCGGTCGGCCTCGGCCCAGAGCTGCTCCAGGCGCTGCTCGTCCGTCTCGGTCAGCCACGAAATGAGTTCGACGGTATTCATGCGCGCAAAGGATGCAACGGGTTCGGCAAAAATCAAACGCGGACCTTGATGACCACCTTGTGCAGCGCCCCCACCCCGGCCAGCGGCGCGTGCAAATCTTCCGGGAAGAAAATCGCCATGCTGCGCGGCGGCGCGGGCAGCCAGACCACCGGCGCGCCTTGGAAAAAGCCGCAATCTTTTTGCGCGTTGAATTCGCCATCGGCCGCCGGCGCGTCCAGCAGCGAGCGCCAGCCATATTCTTCGTGACCGGATATCACATACTGGATGTCGGCATAATTCCGGTGCGCCTCCAGGCGCGCGCCGCTGCGCCCGCGTCCCTCCGGCCGCTGCACGAGCGCGAAAAGCTGGTCGCCATCGAGTTCGATGCGCCCATCCGGCAGCGTCGCCAGGTCCGCGCGCCGCAGAAAAGCGAACGCCGCCGCGAAGGCCGGATGCGTGCCCACATAGCGATCTGCATTGTCCAACAAGTCCAGAATCATGTTATCGTCTCCGCGTGTCGGCCATCGTTCTAGCAACTTTTTCGGCGCGCTACCAGCATGCGGCGTTCGGCCTGCGTTATCTGCAGGCGAACCTCGGCGAGCTGCGGACGGACTCCGCCCTGCTCGAATTCGACCTGCAAACCGCGCCCGCGGCCGCCGCCGAAAAAATTCTCGCGCTCGCGCCGCGCGTCGTCGGACTCGGCGCCTACATCTGGAACATCCCGCAGACCGCGGCGCTGCTCGCCGCCCTGCGCCGCGCCGCGCCGCAGCTCACGCTCGTCCTCGGCGGACCGGAAGTCAGCTACGCAACCGAAACGCATGTCCTGACGCCGCTCGCCGACCACATCATCTGCGGCGAGGCCGATCTCGCCTTCGCCCAGCTCTGCCGCGACGTGCTCGCCGGCGCGCCGCCGCGCGAAAAAATCATCCGCGCCGCGCCGCCCGCTCCCGCGCAGCTCGCGCTGCCCTACGCGCTCTATACCGACAAGGATCTCGCGACGCGCTTCACCTATCTCGAAGCCTCGCGCGGCTGCCCGTTCGGATGCGAGTATTGCGTCTCCGCCATCGAGCGCGGCGTCCGCCGCTTCGAGCTGGAAAAACTTTTGCCGGAGTTCGAGCGCCTCCTCGCACGCGGCATGCGGCGCATCAAGTTCGTAGACCGCACGTTCAACCTCGACGCCGACTTCGGCCGCGCCGTGCTGGAATTTTTCTACTCGCACGCCACGCCGGATTTGCAGGTGCATCTGGAAATCACGCCCTCGTGCCTCACGCCGGCGTGGCGCGAGTTGTTGCGCCGCGCGCCGCCGGGGTTGTTGCGGCTGGAAGTCGGGGTGCAAACGTTCGACGAGGCCATCAACGCGCGCATCGGCCGCCAGCAAACCGCCGCCGAGGCCGAGGAAGCGCTACGCTTCCTGCGACAGGAAACCAACGCGCTGATCCACGCCGACCTGATCGCAGGGTTACCGGGACAGACGCTGGAAAATTTCGCCGCCGATTTCGACCGCATGGTCCGCCTCCAGCCGCACGAGTTACAGGCCGGCATCCTCAAGAATCTGCGCGGCACAGCCATCGCGCGCCACGACGCCGAATGGGAGGTGCGCTGGAATCCCGAGCCGCCGTACGACCTCGTCGCGAACAAGCTGCTCGACGTGGCAACAGTGGAAAAACTCAAGCGCTTCGCGCGCTACTGGGAGCTGCTCGCCAACCGCGGACGATTTGAAAACACGTTGCCGCTGCTCTGGAGCGGCGCGGGCGACTCGCCGTTTTCCAAGGTTTGGAAACTCGCCGATCATCTTTTTCCAAGGTTTGGAAAAACCCACAGCATCCCCTTGTTCGATCTGGCGGCCGCGCTCTTCCAGCACATGCTCGCCGAACCCGGTCTCGAAAAAACGCGCGTCGCCGCCGCGCTGCAAACCGATTTGGCGCGCAGCGGCGCGCTCCATCTGCCAAACTGGCTCCGCACACCATGAAAAAAACTGCCCAACCGCTCGTCGTCAGTCTCGTCAGCCTCGGCTGCGCGAAGAACACCGTGGACTCCGAACGCATCCTCGGACGCCTCGTCGAATCCGGTTTTCTCCTCTCGGAAGATCCCGCGCAGGCCGATATCTGCCTCGTGAACACCTGCGGGTTCATCCACGACGCGCGTGAAGAATCTGCCGCGACACTACGCGAACTGGCCAAGCTGCGCGTGGGCGGGCAGCTCAAGGCGCTCGTCGCGCTCGGCTGCCTCGCCGAACGCGCGCTCGACGTGCC
>TBL_comb47_HYPODRAFT_10008580_pt1 | contig 10407 bp, 8 predicted proteins | sample TroBogypolimnion_40_FD_10682 | JGI IMG/M metagenome (IMG submission 10682)
GCAGCCGCGCGGCGCTCACCGGCTTGTTCAGGAAGTGCAGCACACCCGCCGCCAGCGCCGCGCGGGCGTCGTCATCCTTGCCGTAGGAGGTGAGCATCACCAGGCGGACCGGCGCGAGGCTCGGGTCCGCCTTGACCGCCCGGGCCAGCGCAATGCCGTCCATGCCGGGCATGCAAAGGTCGAGCAGCGCCACGGCATAGGGGTCCTCCAGCGCCGCGGCGCGCAGCATGCCGAGGGCGGCCGGCCCGTCCCCCGCGCAGTCGCCGCGCATCCCCCAGGAGCCCACCTGGTGCCGCAGCACGCTCAAATTGGTCGCGTTGTCGTCGACCAGCAGCACCTTGACCCCTTCGAGCCGCGCCGCGCCCGGGGCGAGGTGCTCGGCGTCGTCCGGGTGCCTTCGGAGCCGCGCCGTGAACCAGAAGGTCGACCCCTTGCCCAGCTCGCTCTCCACGCCGAGCTCCCCGCCCATCAGCTCCGCGAGTTGCCGGGCGATGGCGAGCCCGAGGCCGGTGCCGCCGTAGGTGCGGGTGGTCGAGTAGTCGGCCTGGGAGAAGCTGTCGAAGATGCGCGCCTGGGCCTCGGGCGCGATGCCGATACCGGTGTCGGTGACCGAGAAGCGCAGCAGCGCGTCCTCGCCCTGCTCCTCCACCAGGCAGACCCGCAGCATAACCTCCCCCTCGTGGGTGAACTTGATCGCGTTGCCCAAAAGGTTCACCATGATCTGGCGCAGCCGGACCGGGTCGCCCTCGACAAAGCGCGGCACCCCGTCCAGTACCAGCGCGGTCAGCTCGATCCCCTTGCGCTGCACCCCCGCGCCGAACATCTCGGTCAGCTCGCCGACCGTCAGGTTCAGGTCGAAGCGGACCGTTTCCAGCTCCAGCCGCCCGGCCTCGATCTTGGAAAAGTCGAGGATGTCGTTGATGATCGAGAGCAGCGACTCCCCCGAGCTCTGCACCGCCTGGGCGAAGGCCAGCTGCTGGTCTGCCAGCCCGCTTTGCAACAGCAGGCTCACCATGCCGAGCACGCCGTTCATCGGGGTGCGTATCTCGTGGCTCATGTTGGCCAGGAACTGCGATTTGGCGAGGCTCGCCGCCTCCGCGGCCTCCTTGGAGATCTGCAGCTTGGCGACCGTCTGGTTCAGCTCGCAGTTGCTGGCGGAGAGTTCCGCGGTGCGGCTCTCCACTACCTCCTCGAGCTGGTCGCGCTGAGCCTCGAGCCGCTCGTCGCGGTCCTCGATCTGCCCGAGCATCTCGTTGAAGCCGTCGATCAGGGTGCCGAGCTCGTCCTCGCCCTGCTTCCGGGCCCGCAGGGCGTAGCTCTTGTCGACCGTCACCGCCTTCATGATCTGCGCCAGGTGCAGGATCGGGTCGGAGATGACCCGCTGCAGCCTAGCCGCCAGGAAGTAGACCAGCGCCAGCCCCCCCAGCATGACGGCGACCACGACGCAGAAAAAGCGCAGCAGCCGGTCCAGTAGCTCGCGGCTGTCGGACTGGATCACGACCGTCCCGATCTGCTGGCCGTCCAAAACGATGGGCGACACGCCGTACAGGTCGAGGGCCAGGGCGAAGGGCGAACTCGCCTGGCGCACCGCCGTCGCGAGCTTGGCGGCATCGACCGCGAAGCCGTCCCCCCGGGGGAGCGCAAAGCCGAGCCTCCGGCCGTCCACCCCCTTGGCGAGGTAGCTCGCCAGCACGGAGCCGTCCTTCAGCATGACGAACGCCGCCATGATCTGCGGCTTGGCGCGCAGCCCGGACAGGGTATCGCCCGCCGCGACCCGGTCGTTGAAGGCGACCGCGGCGGAGGTGTTGTTGCCGATGATCTCCGCCAGGGCGGCCAACTCCGCGCGCGCGCCGGTCCGGAACATGGTCGCCTCATTGACCACGAAGGCGCTCGCCACCAGGGCAAGCACGATGAAGTTAGTGAGCAGCAGAATCGCGATCAGCTTGCGCCTGATGGATAGGTTATGTAAGCGGCGTACCATGGTTTATCTGCCTTTTTAGTTATTCCAGCACGAGCCGCGCCAATTTGAGAAGCTGAGAGCTAACCCGCAGCCGCACCCGGTTCGCCGCGGCGACGTTCACCTCAAACCCGACGCGGTTGTTGACGAAAACCAGGTTGATAATCCCACCCGCCTGGCAAAAACCTTCCTGGTCCGCCACCGTCAGGACCCGCGCGCTCTGCACCCCGCGCAGGATCTGGGGCAGGCGCCCCTTTTCTGAAGCGCAGACGAAAAGCAGGTCGCACTCCCGGACCTCTTCGATCCCGCGTAGATGGACGACCACGATCCGGCGCCCTTTGGCGGTCTTGTCCCGCACCTCGTCGAGCGCCTCCCCGAAGGGGTCCTTGCCCAGGATACCGATGGTCAGGGTCCCCGGATTGCTCAGCCCATCGCCCGGCCACTCGACAAACTTCATGAAGTTGTAGAGGAAGGCAGCCTTCACCTGGTATTCGGAGCTCGCGGCGTGCGCGTCCCTGGCCGTGCCGCAAAGGGCGCCGGCCCAGAAAAGCGCGAGCAGCACCAGGGCGAGCGCCGTCCCTTTCAGGGCGCCCCGGGGGGAGGACCCCGGGCATTTCGTGCGGTGGGCTGGGAACGTTGTCATGGCGCCCCTAGAACCGGTACTCGAGTTTCAAGCGAAAGCTTCTGCCGTCCTGCTCGATGGTGTCCTGGACATGGTTCGGCGACCCCGGGTCGACGTTGCGGGCATCAAAGAGGTTGTAGACGCTCGCTGACAGGCGCAGCCCGGGGAGCATCCCCCGGGAAAAGAGCGTCAGGTTGCTCAGGTAGCTCGCGCCGGTCCGGTCCCCTGCCAGGGTCAGGCGGGAGCTTTGGAACTGCTCCTCGAAAGCGCCGAAGAGCGCGGCGCCGTACAGCGGGAGGACCAGGTTGAGCTTGGCCAGGTGGTCGGGCGAGTTGGTCAGGGGCGCCCCGGTGTGGGCATCCTCGGCCTTCTGGTAGGTGTAGCTGACCTTTCCCTCCAGGCCCCCCTGCCATTTTCCCTCCAGCTCCATCTCCACCCCGCGCGCGTCGATCGAGTCGACGTTCACGTAGCGGGTCGGGGAATCCTGGGGATTCAGGGGGTCGACCGGCTCGGAGGTGATCAGGTCCTGGACCCGGTAGTAGAATCCCGAGAGCGAGGAGCGGTAGTGCTCGTGGAAGTACTGCTCGTAGATCAGCTCGTAGGTCTGGATCCTTTCCGGCTTCAGGCCGGGGTTGGCCAGGTTGTTCTTGCGGTCGTCGTAATAAAGCTCATAGGCGTTGGGTGCCCGGAAGGCGTTGCCGTAGAGCAGCTTCAGGATGCTCCCCTCCACCGGCTGGTAGATCAGCGCCAGGCGGGGATTGGTCGTGCCGCCGAAGCTGTCGTAGTGGTCGTAGCGCACCCCCGCGGAAAATATCAGGTGGTCCAGCAGCTGGATCTCGTCCTGGAGGTAGAGCGCCCAGATGGTGGAGCTGCGCCGGTCGTCCAGGTGCAGCAGGTAAGGGTCGGCGTCGTAGTTTTCCTGGTGCTGCCGGGAGTTGTCCCTGAACTCGGCCCCCAGGCTCACCTTGTTGCGCCAGGGGAGGGTCTTGGTGAGCAGGAGCTCGCCGCCCCACCAGGTGCCCCAGGCGAGGTCCTTGTTCAGGACTACCTGCTGAGGGTTCACCGGCGGCAGCGTGGTGTCGAAGTTGGCGGGTTCGCTATCGGTCGGGTAGTCGCCATGGTAGTAGTAATTATCGTAGAAGGCCCGGGCGGTCAGCTGGGTCTGCCCCCCGAATTCGTGGAGATATTTCACGTCGAGGAATCCATGGGCGTCCGTGGTCTGCAGGCGCGGATCGTTGAAGACGGTGCCGAAGGAAGCCGTCGGTATGTTCTTGGTCCGGGAGGCATAGGCGCCGACCAGGGTGAGGTCGCGCAGGGAGAGCTTGCCGTAGAGCTGGTAGTTCCGGTCGCCGTCGGCATGCCGGGCGCGGCCGCCGTCCAGGGCCTGGAACTCCTTGAAGTACAGGCTGTCCGGGCCGTCGCTGTGCAGGGCGGAGCCGGAGAGCAGCACGCCGAGGCCGCTCGGGTATTCCTTGCCGTAGCTGATCCGCCCCTCGTAGGTCTCGAAGCTGCCGCCGGAAGCGGCGACTTCCATGCCGTGCAGGTCGCCCGGCTGCCTGGTGACGACGTTCACCACGCCGAAAAAGGCGTTGGCGCCGTAGAGCGACGAGCTCGGTCCGCGAATCACCTCGATCCGGTCGATCAGGTCCACGCTCACCGGGAACTCGGACCCGATGGGTGCGGTGTCGAAGATGTTGTCGTTGATACGGTGGCCGTCCACCAGCAAAAGGACCCGGCTGTTGTAGTCCCCCGGCCGGCTGAAACCGCGCACGCCGATAAAATTGTAGTTGCGGTCGTAGGTGACGTAGATGCCACGCACGCTGCGCAGCGCATCGGCCAAGGTCCGGTAGCCGTACTTCCTGATCTGGTCCGCGGTGACGATGCTGACCGACGCCGGCGCCTCGGTGACCTTCTGCTCGTACTTGGAGGCCCCGTAGACCGTGGCGACCTCGACCGACATCAGCTGCTCAACGCTCATCTCCATCAGGTCGGGCTTGGGCTCCGGGGCCGCCGCGCCGCTCTCCGCGCGGCAAAGCGTGACCGGACCAAGTACCAGCAAGAGCAAGAGGACTGACTGAAGCGGGCGCCAGCAGCAGGCAGCGCCCGGTGCCAGCCGCCGGGACGCGGTGGGTGCCATAGACATACGGGAACCTCGAAGATTGCAGGAAAAATCCATACCATCTTCTCGGCCATCGTGTAGGAAAACTTGAGCGGAATTCGGCTCCCGTAACAGGCCGGCGCAGGCGACGCCTGCCCCCCACGCCCTCCAGGAGAGGCAGGGTGAGGGGATCCTCACGAAGCAAGAGCTATGAAATTGGAGATGACGGGCGGGAAAAGCCGGAATGGGCAGTTTATCTGGCGCTTTTTACGAAGATGGTCTTCATGGCGTCGGTCTCGACCAGCACCATCCTGGACAGGCGGCCGTACTCCTCCGGTATCCTGGCCAGTTCAAGCCGCCCCATGATGTCGGAGAAGCGCCGCAGTTCCTTGAGGCAGTTCTGCTCGATAAGCTTGGGCATGAGGGTCTGCCAGGCCAGGTGCATGCGGATCACGATACCGGAGAGCTTCTCTGTTTTCTTCGCTTCGGACCAGATCTCCAGCTCGCGGCCGTTGTAATCCAAAAGCGACACCTCGGTCGGCAGGGGCGGTTTGAAGGGGACCGCCACTGTCGCCGCGATGAGGGTGATCCTGTTGGCATAGCGCATGGTTTCCAGGCGGTCCTTGGCGCCGATGGCCTTCTCCAGGTCAACGATGGTGCGTCCCAGGCGCGGCAGCAGGATGCCGCTCGCCTCGTCCTGGATGTAGTCGAAAGCCGCCGCATTCTTTTTGAGTGCATCGAGCTTCTTGCCGGTGCGCTCCATCTTGCCGGCCTGGGCCAGGGAGAAGATCTCCTCGGCGTTTCCGGCCAGGGTGTCCAGTTCGGCCAGAATGTAATTGGCGCGCTGACTCCCACCGGAAGGCTTGGCCAGTTCCCTGACCGAGGCGGCGTTGCCGGCCCGCGCTGGGGACGGCACGCCCGGTATCAGGACGGTGGCCAGTAACAGCCAGCAAGGGATGCCCTGGCATGCGCTGCGAATGGTGACTTTTTTTCCCATGCGTGGAGATCCTCGCGTATGGCATCAGTAATAAGCTCGCGCCGCCATGGCAGCCCGTGCCAAGGGGACAGTGCAAACAAAGGGGACAGGCACCTCAAAGGGGACAGGCACCTGCGGAGCCAGTCCCCAACAGTCTGCCTGGGACCCTGGCGCCTAATCGTAGCACATGGTAGCAGGATCGCGCCTTTGGGGCAAGCCTTTGTCCATGGAGCAGCTCTCATGCGCAGGGAGCGCGCAGCGGCTGCGGCGGCGCATTTTTTGGCGCCGTTTTCGCCTTATTGACAGCAGGTTTCGGTGGGATGTTGGCCCATTTGGCCGGGCGCCGGGCATCGGGGCGGGTGCGAGGCCCGCCCCGAGCGTGGCACAGCGCATGGTAGGGACCTAGCGCAGGGTCCCCTCCCAATGCTGGCTTATTTCATAGTCGAGTACTGCATCAAAAGACCTTTGAGCCTCTTGGTAGCCGGCGACGCCTTGCCGCCGTGCTTGCCGGCCAGGATGTCAGCGGCGCGCAGGTCCTTCTTGCTGTAATACGCGGCAGTAGCGTCCTCGTCGATCAGGAGCGCGGCACCTTCCAGTGAAACACCGGCGAAAAGGCCGCGGCTGCGCGAGTAGGAGAGAATTTCCGATTTCAGCATGATGTCCGTCGCCGCTTCGGCGCTACGCCCAACCGGGCCAGCCGCCACGGAGGCATCGGCCCCCAGGGTGAACTTACCTTTCAGCAGGCCTTCCACCCCTTTGCGGTTCTTGAAGACGAGGATGACGTCTGTCGAGGTCCCGCCGACCTGCCAGCCGACACTGCCGCCAGTCAGGCTCACGAAGACGGGGTCGCTCCAGTGCCCGCCGGACTCACGCACCAAAAGCACGCCGGTTCCGTGGCGTCCGCCCACGATAAAGGCACCCTTGATGACATCCGGGACAATGACGATCGCCTGTGCGTCCCTCAGCAAGGCCGGCGGAATTCCCTTTTCGGGTATTTTCATGATGGTGCTCAGCACATTGGCCGAATCCTGCACGTCCTTGGTCTCGTTTTTGGCCAGGGCAGCGGCGCTGGTCAGGCCAAGCAGAAACAGAGATGCTGCTACAGTAAACAGATATTTTTTGATTTTCATAATGGAACCTCCTCACATACTTTTCCGGCAGCTACACAGTTCACACCCTGCAATCCGCTGTGGCCGCCTTTTTCCCGGCAGTCGCCGGCAAACAGTAGCGACAGTCAGTAGGAGTCAATAGCGTCCTCTGTGCCGATGGCGCTCGTCCCCCTGGTCGCCCAGAATATAGCCGGTTAAGGCGCCGGCGGCACCTCCCAAAACCGCACCGACTGCCGGACTGCCACCAGAGATCCCTCCGAGTAAGGCACCGCCCCCGGCGCCTATGGCACCGCCGCTCAGGGTACTTTGCTGCTGGCGCGACATGCCTACGCAGCCAAAGCTGAGGGCCGCCAAAAAGACAACTAACAGGCGTTTCATGAATCTCATGAGTATCCTCCTTATGAAGGCAGGTCTTTTACGTGACAGCCGTGACAGCTACTGGCCGCCCTGGCCGCTCAGCGGGCGATCGGCAATGCCCGTCTTCAATTTGGGCTTTACGAGCTGTGACCAGATGACTCTCATGACCGGAAGATCGAGATCCTCGGGGTATTTCTGGTAGTAGCCGTCGATCTCCTGGATGATGGAGTTCATCGACACCCCTCGCAAGCCTTCAGCCAGTTTCGCCACGAATCCCTGTTTTCTCAGTTCGGGATGCCGCTGCAGCACGTTTTCCTCTATGGTTACTACATGTCCGATGCCCCAGATAAAGGCGATCTTGGTGTCGGGCTGCAGGGTCTGCCACTGGGTCCCGGTCAGCACCGGCATCTCCTTGAGTTCCTTGGTCAAATCACTGGGGGTTTTTTCATCGGCGCCAAAAGCATTGACACCGGCAAGTCCGGCAAGAAGTGACAGGACCAAGCAAAAGCGAAGTACCTCCTTACCTATATTCATGCCACACCTCCGTCACGTTAGGCTGAGCTAACTATTGATATCATACCAGTACAGGCCGGCAGTTGTATAGTGTGAAACGGGCGGGGGAGCAGGGGTGACCGCGGTAGTCGTGGCGTGGGAATTGGCTGGATAAAGAAGGAGGAAGACGGCGAACTGTAGGGTGGGCAGTCCCTGCCCACCGGCACAGAGGCACCTTAGGCACAACGGCATAAAGGGCACATCAGCGCGGCGTGGGCACGGGGTGCCCACCCTACGTGGCGGGAAGTAGTCGGGGTGAAAACAGGACGAAAAAAAGGCCCCGGATTGCGCCGGGGCCTTTTTCGATTCAGACAAGAACCTGTTATTGCTAGATTCTGGTCACGTTAGCAGCCTGAAGACCTTTCGGTCCCTTGACTACGTCAAACGTTACCCTATCGCCTTCAACAAGGGATTTGAATCCGTCGCCGCTGATGGCGGAGAAATGGCAAAAAACGTCTTCGCCGCTTTCCTGCTCAAGAAAACCAAAACCCTTGCTGTCGTTAAACCATTTTACCGTACCGTTTACCATTTGTTTACCTTCTCCTGATGTCTTTCTTGCTAGTTTTTTCCAGGATCGCCCCGGAACTTATTCAACCTTACCAGCTTGTTCCGCACAAAGCAAGCTATTTAAATTTATTTCTTCGCTCAGAAAATCGTCACACCGGCACTTTATTAACCCAGGCTATTAAAAGATCAAGCCACTGTTATTATTGGAGTATTACTTAAATATACAAATTTCCAATCTCCATGTCTATGTTATTGGAAAACAATTATTTAGGAGAACTGGTAACAATAAAAGAAGTGTTGTCAATTACAAAGTTGGTATTATCAATAGTCAATATTGTTTTCGGAGTAATAGCAGGAGTCGGGATCAGTAATAATATGTGTTGATTGTTCAAAAAGGGCACCGACAATGGGGCCGTGGAAGTAGTGAAATTCGTTGTTATAATCCCATTCGCGTCACTTATGGCAAGCTCGGTATTCTTGCCAGCCATAGTTACAACATGGCCGCCTACATCAGTGCCGGAAATGGGTGCAGAAATTTCTGCAAATCCGGCCTTGGGTGGTGGGGAAAAAATCTGTGCAAAGACAGGCGTCGTAATAGTTTGGGTCACCGTAGTGAATGTTCCGTTCAGGAACCCTATGGTGAGAGTGGAGACGGTTGAAGCGCCGGGCAGGCTTGAAGTGGTTTGAATGACCTTGACAGTCTGATTATTTTTAATGGTGCCCGCGGAGGTGGTGGGAGTGCTCCCGTTTATCGAATACGCACTTCCGGCACTGATGCTAATTGGGCTGGCGGTGCTGTTGTTGGCAAAGCCGGAGATGGTAACGGTATTCGAAGAAACTGACGCGAAGATGGGTACTCCGAACTTGCTGTTGAAACTGAATGGGGTAGGGTTGACCGCCGACCCGTTAAATTGGGGAAACCAGTCGACCCCGCAGCCGGCAACAAGTAAGGCGAGCACGATTAAACAAATTGTCCTGAAGTCTTTATTTTCCATATCACCTGTCCCAGATGCCGATTCAGCTACTTAGAGGATTTAAAGACTATAACAAAGGGCCAACTTTGACAAGCTAATAGACGTTCGCCTGACCAGGGCCACAACTGGTCCTGAAACCGCTCTCCGGTAAAGATCCCCTGCAGCAGACTCTCGCAACTGCCGTCACTTTTTCACGTTTGCACCATTCTCGGCAAGCGTAGCGGCATCCCAGCCGCCTCCGAGGGCCTTGATGAGGAGCACACTGGAGGTGAGGCGACGCCCAAGGATGCCGACTGCGGTCCTGCGGTTGCCAAGTTCGGTGCTCTGGGCGACGGTGACGTTGATGTAGCTGATGATCCCGGCACGGTACTGGTTCATGGTGACCGCCAGAGACTCTCGCGAGGCCTGCACCGCGTCCTCCTGCGCCTGCGCCTCCGCCTCCAGGATGCGCAGGGCCGCCAGGTTGTCCTCGACCTCCTGGAAGCCGGTCAGCACGGTCTGCCGGTAGGTGGCGACGGTCGTGTCATAGGCGGCCCGTGCCTGGTCGGTCTGGGCCCGGCGCAACCCGCCGTCGAAGAGGGTCTGGGAGATCGCCGGTCCCAGCGCCCAGAAACGGCTGGGCCAGGTGAACCAGTTGGCAAGGCTCGCCGCCTGCAGCCCCGCCGAGGCGGAGAGGCTGATGCGCGGATAATAGGCCGCCTTGGCGACCCCGATCTCCGCGTTGGCCGCCGCCATATGCCGCTCGGCCGAGGCGATGTCGGGTCTGCGCTCCAAAAGTTGCGACGGCAGGCCGGCGGGGATCTGCGGAAAGACCGCGGCGAAGCTGACCGGGGGTAGCGTGAAGGAGGAGGCTGGCTTGCCGATCAAGAGAGCTATGGCGTGCTCCAGCTGGGCCCGCTGCACGCCCAAGTCTATCGCCTGCGCCTTGGCGGTCTTTAGCTGGGTCTCCGCCAGCAGCAGGTCCGACTTGGCGGCTACCCCGCCGGTGTACCGGTTCCGGGTGAGATCCAGTGCCTTTTGGAAACTCGCGACCGTCTCGTCCAGCAGCACCGACTGGGCATCTTGAACGCGCAGTAGGAAGTAATCCTGCGCCAGTTCAGCCTGGGCGCTCAGTTGGGCGGCGGCTAGGTCCGCCTCGCTCGCCTGGGCGTTGTCGCGGCTCGCCTCGACACTGCGCCGTATCCTGCCCCAGACGTCCGCCTCCCAGGAAAGGTCGAAGGGAAGCGAGTAGTCCGTGCTGTTCTGGGTGCCGCTT
>TBL_comb47_HYPODRAFT_10008581_pt1 | contig 10406 bp, 9 predicted proteins | sample TroBogypolimnion_40_FD_10682 | JGI IMG/M metagenome (IMG submission 10682)
TGCATCATGCATGAAGAGTCGGATGAAAATGAAACGAATCCCCGAATGGTACCCTGCTCTTCATAAATCAGCACAAGTTCTTTCCTGATCAGGAAAAGATACAATGAAGATAAAAATCCATTGCCAAGCTTGACAAGGAAACTGTTTGTTAACGTCTTCTGGTGTAGTACTGCAATGGCAGAAGCATCTGACTTTATTGCCAGTCTGATCATTTGGTTTGATTATTCATGATAACAGAATAAGAAACTTGCGTCGTATAGGAACTTTCAAAAAGCGCCCTGGCATTGACTGATTTCTGTTTCAGCGAATCCGGGGATTCTATAATTTCATGGATTACCAAATCGAATTGTTTCATGTTCCCCGAGATGATTTTATATCCGCAACCAGCTTCTTCAATCACATCACCCACATCACTGATGTCGTCAGTACATGCAATGACGGGCAATCCGGTTTCAATGCAGGATGTAAGGCGTGACGGGAAATTAGGAATGGTAAAGCGAGGATTCAGGAAGATGAGCCCAATATCGGATGCAACCAGGATATCCTTGAATTCCCCGGGTGATACCCGTTTTTGAATGATCACCAGCCGATAGTTTCCGTCGGTGATAAATTTTTCAATCCGGTCGAACCATGTGCCTTCACCAACAATGAAAAACTTCAGATGCTGATGATCCTTGTATGCTTTTAAGATTTCCAACAGGAATGATAACCCCTGCGGAACTCCAAGATTTCCGCCATATGTCAGCAACAGGTCGCTCTCTTTTATTGAATATTTCTTCCGGATTTCTGACCTGATCCTTATTCTATCATGCTCAGTCAATGCTCCCCGGTCCTTCAGGCTATTCGGGCATACACTGACTTTCCCCGGAATCAGGAATGAATTGTGGGCCAGCAAATATTTCTCATTGGCAGGTGACATGCAGCCGATCCTGTCTGATAATTTGTAGGTCACTTTTTCCTGTCTCCTGAAATGCCAGGCAATTGGATTCCATTTTGACAAAAGCCCTATGTCTATTGCATTTTGCGGAAAAATATCTTTTAACAGGAGGAATGTAGCTGCATCGGATTTGCGCTTCAGGAATCGGATCACGCGGTTGTACTGGATGGGAGGCGTTGAATAAATGACCAGGTCAAATGTGAGTTCATTAAAGTACCGTTCGATAGCATGTATGAAAGCAGATTGAAGCTGCAGCAATGCCAGTCCTTTTGAGATAAGATTGGGGTTGGAAGTGATATTCCCGGTCTGAACGTGTAACACTTTAATTCCATTCGCCTCCGTGAGATTTGTTGCCTGTCCGAATCTTTTTTCAATCGAACACACGACATATACTTCATGTCCGTGTGCCGCAAATTCGTCCATCAAATCTGTATAGAGATTGAACTCCGACGATGTTCGGGGATACGCGATGGTGACAAAAATTATTTTCACGACTGAACGGTCTCTTTTAACCTGTGAAGCAATTCAATCATACAAATTCCTGGTCTTTTATTTCATCAAACCAGAAGCTTTCGCCATGGCCGGGCTGGATCATGATCTCTTTCTGATAGAATCTCAAACGAAGAGCTTCCAATGATTCCAGGAGTTCTGATTTGCTTCCGCCCGGCAGTTTGATAACAGTTTTTGTGTTCCTAATAATGGTGTCTCCTGTGAACAGGTTTTTGTCAATGAGGATGCAGATACCGGATTTTGTATGACCTTTCGTTGGGATAAAAATAATTTTGAGATCATTCCATTCCAGCTGATTTTGGATGTCTTCAGTTACAATATCCGCTGGAACAGTTTCAAAGCCTACCTGGTCATAAAAGACGGACATGTTTTTCTTTCTTACAACAATTCTTTCTGAACAGACTGAAGAGCAAACCAGTTTACAGCCGAACGTTTCTTTAAGTTTATTGACACCCCAGATATGGTCAAAGTGTTCATGCGTCAACAGGATGAAAGCAGGAGTGAGGCTGTGCTTTTCAAAGAATTCAATGAGTTCGGCACAATCTTCGGTTCCCGGATCAATTACAATGCATGGATTTTTTCCCTGTTCATAAACAACAAAACTATTTGAATCAACCGGCCTGTTTGGGATTCGTTCAACTGAAATGCTCATTGATGAAGTGTTATGTCTTGCGCTGAATGATGATCAGGGTTGAACTCCGTTTTTTACCAGCAACCCTACGATAGAGTCAATCGTGGCAAAATTTTCAGGCAAGATGTCCATGCCATCGATTGAAATGTCAAATGTCTCGTCCAGTGCGGAAACCAGGCTTACCACATCGAAGCTGTCAAGCATTCCCTGGTCAATGAAATTCACCTCCCGGGTAAAATCAAACTCCGGCCTGATTTCCTGTAATATGTTAATCACCTTTTGCTTCATAGCGTACGTTTTTATTTGTCATTACTGAATCAACCAGGTTCTCGGGTTCAAATCCATAATGTTTGTAACGTTTGATGGCGTTATCATTAGACTGAATGACCCAGAATAACTGGCGTTTCACTTCTTTACTTGCACTGAAAAACTTATTCAGCAGCACCGATCCGATCTTTTTATTCCGGTGCTGCGGATGAACGAACCAGTACCTTAAATAGGATGTCAGCCCAATGAGATTATAGATCACAAACCCGAGGATTTCTTCGTTTTCTTCGAAAATGCTGATGTCTCCATGATCTATCCATGTCAGTATCTCCTCCAGTGAAGGCAACTGTTCTGCAACCGGATCGAAATACGTGTTCAATAAATGGAAAATTGAATCTGCATGTTGTCTTCCTGCAACTTTCAAACTCTCATGATTGACAAACATCAGAACATCCTGGCTGCTCTTATTCATCCGGCAGAGGGTTACATAGGGATAGAATTTGTTGGCCCTGAAGATTTCTTCCAGGAGTGTCACATCGTCCTGTTTTCCCAACAGGTCGGTTACGAGATAAGTTCCCTGCATCCTGGTTGAAAGTTCTTCCAGCGCAAGATTGAGCATTTCCAGCGTCGACGTAAAATAAAAGAAGTTTACAATATCATCCCTGTACCTGAAGAAAAACAGGGAATCTTTAATCTTTGACATGAAGAAATCGCCTGAATTTATCCACCGTGTTATCTTTTCTACGTCAGGGAAAAAGTTAGTAAGAATTCCTTTCCCGGAATCTTTCACTTCCTTGATTGCATCCAGGACTTCCTGATAATTTTGGACTTTATTCATGATTTACCAGTTTACTCAGCTTCAGCCTGTCAATCTTTCCGTTGACATTCCTGGGTAATTCATCAACTTTATGATATGCAGTTGGGATCATGTACTTCGGGAAAACCTCGCCAATGGCCTTCTTCATCTCCGCAATGGGCAGATCATCGGTTGTCTCGTAGAATAAGCTGATCTCTTTCCTTCCATAATTGTAAACTACGCAGCCATTCGTTACCAGTTTCAGTGTATTGATGATCACATGTTCAATTTCTCCGAGTTCGATGCGGTAGCCCATGTGCTTGACAAGGGTGTCTTTTCTTCCCTTAAAGATGATTTCTTTCTTCTCATTCTGAGAAACAACATCACCGGTACGGTAAATTATTTCAGGATAAGATTTGTTCAGCGGATTCTGGACGAACGCTGCTTCAGTTTTCTCCTGGTTGTTGTAATATCCCATCGCAAGTGAAGTTCCCCTGACACAAAGTTCTCCTTCTTCATTGGGCTTTGCAGGCAGGTTCTGGTCAGTTAAGATCAGGACATCCGTATTCCTGCAAGGGAATCCTATCGGAATCGGCTCATCATCATTCAGTTCCCGGTCTGCAATATAATAGGTACAGTCAAGTGTGATTTCAATGGGTCCGTAAAGATTGACAAATTTTGTTGCCGGTAAATGCTTCCTCCAATAGTTAAACTGTTTAGTTGGAAAGACTTCCCCGGCAAACCAGACCGTTTGAAGATCGGGTAATGTCATTTTATCAAACAGCCCCATGTTTGCTATATTAACCATGATCGTAGGGACCCAGAAGATAAAAGTAACTTTGTGTTCAATCATAATTCCAAGAACCTTCGCCGGGAAAGCAGCCAATGAATCAGGAAGCATCACGATGGTGCTGCTCTTTGCCATCAGCATGCAAAGTTCAAAACTATAGATGTCAAATACCAGCGGAGAAAGTGATCCGACAACTTCGTCATCACCGATCTTTAGCGTATCGATGGCCCATTCAGTGAAGTCAAAAAAACTTCTGTGGTTCAATACTACACCCTTCGGAGTTCCTGTGGATCCTGAAGTATTTATGATACAAAGCGGGTCCGTGTCAATCAAACCCGAACGATGTTTTGTGATCGCGTCATCACCTAGCGGTTGCATTGTTGAAATTTCATCAACATTTATTTTTGTAATTGATGAAGGAAGGAGTGAAGCAATGGCACTGAAAAGGCTGGAATTGGAAATAATTATCTCCGGTTGAGTAAGTTCAATGATGTTCTTTATCCGCTCATTTGGCGTCTTGATGTCGAGGTTCATGTAGATATTCCCGCTGTAAATTATGGCCAGGTCAGCATAAACGGATGCAATGCATTTAGGAAGATAGACTGCAACAGGTTTGTTTGTGATTCCCTTTTCCAGGATGATTTTTGAAGCCAATGCTTTTGAACGATCGGCCAGTTCTGAAAATGAGATCCTTTGTTCACCATCAATGACCGCTGTTTTCTGACCATTCCTTCGAACCGTGTCACCGAAATATTCAATCAGGTTTATCTTCATACGCGAAATCATTAACCAGTCTTGCTATTCTGCTTTTAACAAAACCGTTGATAAATCATTCCTGGAAGTTGCTATGCAGTATATAGGCAGAATATTCCCGTTGGTATTACCTTCAGGAAATGAAAAAGTACCGAACTGAAACAGGACGAATGGCAGGCAATCTTTTTTTGCCTTATAAACCGGGCTGAAACCATCTTCCATATTCCCATAATAGACATAAGAAAAATTGTCTTTTATTCCGGTTCCTCTTTTTCTTCCGAAATACATGCTGAATAAGGAAGTGTGCCTTCCGTCCCCTTCCACTGCAGTGGAGAAAATATAGTTGTTTTTGATCTGAGCACCATAAATAGAAGATCCGTTAATATCCGCCAGTTTTTTTGATTCCCATTCATCCGATGAATTTGCCTTCAGCAGGCGGATGGAATTATCGGAGTACGGGCTATCGGTGGCATACAAAAGTCCATGTTCCGTTGGAAACCCCACGCAGGCACGGTATTCCTGGTTCCCCCTTAAAACAGATTTTACTGTTTTAAAGTTTTCTTTCGCCATCCACAGACATGCTGAGTTCTCAAAATCGCCGGTCATGATCCAGACACATTGGTTGAACTTGTCTGCGATGATGTTATGAATATGCTCAATCTCTCCTTGCGGGAATGTAAAAATCTTTTCCCACGAATCTTTTTCTTTTCGCTGGTAAACTGATACCGGGCCCTTTCGGGGATTGTTCAGATATTCGCCAAAGACAACCATCTCATTGAATCCGTCAATTCCCTTTATGATGGAGAATTTTAACGGGCGGCTGGATGAACGTGTAAAACCGGTTGAAATGGTTTTCAGTTTTACATCGAGTTCGTAAATCGTTTTGTCGATCAGTACGAGGACAATCTCATCTTCAAGCTGTATCCCGCATCGGACGCCTGATCTCAAAAGTCTTGAGAGAAGTCGGGTTCGTGAGAGAACATTTTCACGGATGTTTTTGTGCGTACAAATGAATTCTTTTGAGCCGGATTCCGTGTTGTAAGAATAAAACGACCCCAGTTTATAAAGCAGTAAATTTCCATTATTCAGATAGCAAACCGGAATGCAGCGTTTCAATACAGTTTGCGAATTCATTTCAGTTCAGATTTCTTAAAGTAGTATGGATATCCCGGATCAGTGATGTTCCTGTTTTTAAAGAAATCAAAGAGTTTGCCTGATTCGACAATGCAAACTGGTAGATGCTCATTCATATTCTCAATTAAAATCTTGTTTTCAGCCAGGTCATTCCTGTTATTGATTTCCGCGAACGACAGCAATCCATATTTGGGAAGTCTTTCACTGACGGTCTTTTCAACCTGGAAGTCGCCATCAATAATTTTGAAATGTCTTTTCCTGTACCAGCTTTTAACCGGCCAGTCTGGATCTGTTTCTTCCAAAACATGCGAGATGGTCAGGAAGCCGGAGTTGAGCCCTAACCCGATAATTGTTGCATTATGTTCAGCACAGAATTTCCAGGACGAATGCTCACCATGCGGCGATAAATTATCTCCTTCAAGATTATCTGCCATCATCGGCGCAGCAAGCGGTCCGATTGCAGTCATCGGGTTTAACGGGAACCTGCTGGTAACACTGCCTTTGCGTTTCATCAGGACGAGAGGCAAAAGTCCGGAGATGACCTTTGTCTTCCTGACATCATAAGTGCAGACAGTAGAATCCATATTCGTTTTCAGGATCATTTCAGGAACCGGATCTTCTTTGAAATGGCGGATCACCGGCATTGCCAGTGTGCCTTCAGTGCCGATGAGTTCAAGCAATGCATCAATGACCTGGTTTGGCGAAAGCCCGGTCGATGCGAGTGCATCATACGAGGAATGAACGATGATCAGCGAACCTTTTCCGACTCCATGCTTTTGTAAAAAATCCAAAACCTGGTTAAAATCTGCTTTCGTGGCGGACTTATCCTTAACGACATGGCTTCTGTTTGGCCTGTACTTATATAGGAGCGAGACATTTTTCCAATAGATCTTCCGGAAAAAAACTTCAACCGCCGGTGAAAGCGAAACGATCCTGAAATAAACGGAAGAGAGACTCATATCATGTTATCAGGCCCGGTTGAACACATTCAAGCAAAGCCAGCCGTAAAGTTTCGGCATTGGCCGCCCTGCTGAACTTTTCACGCGCAAAATCCCGTGCCCGGCCGCCCATGAGATCACGGCCGGCATTGTCATTCAGAATTTGCGATAGTATTGAAAGCTTTGTGTAAGGATCATCCTTGTCTGTCAGCGCGAAACCAACATTATTCTCCGTGATCAACCTGATGGATGCAACTTCATGGGGCCCATAGCAGAGAATGCATTTTCCCGTAGATAGATACTCGGGGATTTTTGTTGAGATGGAAAGCGACGTAAGCTTGCGGTATTTTTTTTCTGAACTTTCAACATGCACCAGGATGTCGGATTTCTGCATGATCTCATCAACCTGTTTCCCCAATGCTTTACCGCAAAAGCGCAATGGTGATCTGTTCAGTTTGGCAGACATGGCTGGTGAGATATCATCCATGGACCAGATGTTCAATGATGTTCTGGTGCCCTTGGCCTGTTCTGCCTCACGCAACAGTTTGCCTAGTTCGATCAGCGATTTCCAACGGTTCAGGTGAAGTCCTCCAAGGTATGATAAGACGATCGGTTCATCAACTGTCTTTTCAATTCGGGGAAGAGGATCCGGGATATTCACACTGGTCCTTACAACAACAACCTCTCTGCCATAAGTAGCGTGGTATTCAGAGGCCATCTGGTCGCCTATGGCTATTAATTTTGTGGCATGATGCAAATTCCTGTCGTGAAAGGATTTTATCCTCTGATGCTGGATTCTCGAAAGCAATCCGCCATAGTTCGAATGAAGGACATAATCATCGCCATAATAGAGGCAGAGCGGGATTTTCAGAAAACCGGAGATCCAGTATGCAATGTCTGCCGAAAATTTGCTGTTTCCAACGCCCCAGAAAATCACCTCAGGGTTAAATTCTTTCAACCAATCAAGTAATGTTTTGGTCTTCCATACTTTCGTTGACCATAGCAAGTCACGCAGGATCCTTATCGGGATGCCGGTACTTATTTTTTTTGTGAATGAAAAACGAGATGGTTTGTAAGCCTGCGATGTTTCAGTTATGCCGGGATCATTATTGCCTACAACCTGTCCACAGGATTCATTCCCATTCAACTTTAGGATCGCGCGAACAACATCTCTGTCTGTGATCCTGAAATATTTTTTACAGTATGTTGATTTCGGTTGTTCATCTAAAAAGAACAACTGGGCGATTGCATCCGAAGCCCATCCATTGAATAATGTGTTTAGAGTCTTGCCATTATTTTTATGATCGTCAAAGGCGTTGTGCGTAATTATTAAAGTTCTGGGATACTTTGTCACTGCAGAAGAATTCAAATGCTCAGTACTTTTTCCCTGAATGACCGGCGGACCTTGTCTATGTCAAAATGTTTGACTGCAAAGTCGTACCCCCGTTTTCCTGTAACTATCCGCTCTTCCGGGTTGTTGATAATTTCTTCCAGTGCTGCTTTTATTTGATCTCTTTTTTCTTCGCTGGAAATTACGATCCCGATTTTGTTTTCTGATAGCAGTTGTAATGAGGCAACTTCAACCGGACCATAAGCCAGTACAAGATTCCCGGTCATCAGGTACTCGGGTATTTTTGTAGAGACCGACAACCTTGTTAACCTTCGGTAATATTTCTCATCGCTTTCAACATGCAACAGAATATCGGATTCCTGCAAGACCCCTGCCAGCGCTTCACCCTGAACATATCCTTTGTAAACAACATCATTGCTTTTAAAGGAAAGTTCGATTTCAGGAGATAATTCGGAGACGGAATAAACCTCTACCGATACCTTTGTCGCGGTTCTTGTTTCTTTGATCATTCCTGACAGACCGGAAATCATCTTCCATCTGTTCAGATGCAGCCCTCCGATGAATGTGATTTTCAGATCCGTTTTACCGGATTGTTTCTTTTGATAAGGAGTGACACATACTGAATTCATGACAGGGAAAAACTGCTTCCCGAAATAGTTGGAGTATTCTTTGCACATCTTGTCGCCAATGGCAAAGCACAAAGAAGCTGCGTTGACGGATCTGTGATAAATACGTGTCATTCTCCCCATCCGTATCCTGTCGATGAAATTTTTTGGAACAGCGTTAAGGATATAGTCATCCGTAAAGTAGATTATTACAGGCAATTTGTATTTTCCGGATATGAAATTCACGACATCCTGCGGATATGCGGGCGATCCAGCAATGAAGAAAATGGCAGACGGGGAAAATTGTTCAATCCATTCAAAGAGTGATTTTGTTTTCCATGTATTTACCTTCCACAGTAAATCTCTGAATAATGCGATGTAATCTGTCATCGATTTTAACCACAGGAAAAACCTCGAGTTACCTGCGGAAATATTTGGAGGAAGCTTGTTCGTGGAATCATCACTTTTAATTTTGTAATCTGACTCCAGGCATCTTCCGCCATGTTCCCTCCGCCACGAAAAGATGTTTTTAATTACATCTGTATCAGTAATCTTGAAATAATTTGAACAATAGTCAAAGTCAGGATTTTCATTGTGATTGAAAAACAATTGTGCAATTGAGTCTTTTGGAAAGCCATTAAACAAAGCCTCGTACGTCTTCCCGTTATTGTTCGCGGGAGTAAAGGCATTGTTACTGATGAGTAGTATTTTTTTAGAATCGACGTCCATTATCTTTACTGAATTTGATCTTGAGGATCAAACTGAATGAGTTTCAATGGTTCCTTATCAAGTAAGGTAATTACAACATTTTAGGTGCGGAGAATATAGTCTTATAAGTTGAATATCCTTCATGCCAAACCTCTGATTCAAAGAAGGAAAAAAATAAAATTAACACCATTGTAACAAGTAATGATAGAAAAAGTGCTTTTGTAATCCGGCTCTTCATATTCATAAAAATGGTTGGATAAACCACGATTGTTGCTGGGGTAAAATACATTCCGACACGTCCAATCAGTTCAATGAGGAGGCTTAAAGGGATAAACACGAAACCAATTATTGCTACTTTAAATATCAATGCTATCTCCTTGTTCTGGTACTGCTCATAATATAATGTTAACAATAATAAGGAAGAAAAATAAAGAGCACCAAATCCAGTATTCAATGCGCCAACTTCAAGGTATGGCTCATATCGTTCAAAAAAGTCTCGGACAAATTGGTATAAAACCGGGGATATGACTTTTCCATAAATGAATATCAGGAGAAAGAAAACGACAATGATTCCAATAGACACTTTGTTAATTCTCCAGTTGGCATAGGCCAATAAATAGACGGGAAACAAAATCAGTGCACTTGTATGGAGGAATGAAGCTATCCCGATTAGAAGGAAGTAACGCCAGGCGGATTTTCGATAGAGGAAGTCAATGGAATAAAGAAATAATGCAATCGCCACAGATTGCCTCATTGCTGAGATATGAGTTAGCATGAAACTCGGTGTGAAAATATAAATAAATACAGCCAACCAATAATAGTTGACAGGTACATATTTCTTTATTAGAAGATAATAAATAACACAATTAAACAAGGAAAGAACAGCAACCATGGCAAAAAACCCGAATGGGCGGAAAATCCTGTTTAACAGGATCCATCCCGGTTCTACAATATAGTATTTGTCAAAGTAGTCTACTTTATCGTAA
>TBL_comb47_HYPODRAFT_10008586_pt1 | contig 10401 bp, 3 predicted proteins | sample TroBogypolimnion_40_FD_10682 | JGI IMG/M metagenome (IMG submission 10682)
GACCGCACCGTGTTCGCAACCCAGGACGGGGAACTGGTTGTCGGGCGTTGCGGCGCCGAGGAGCAATGGACGTGGGAGCGCCACAAGCCGCCGTTCATAAGTAGCACCGTGAGTTATTACGAGGACAGCGGCGGCGCGCTTTGGTTTCTTGCTCCCGGCGGGAAAATCGGCCGTTTTATTGGAGACCGATTTGAAATCCTCGGTTCGCCCCTAGGGCTGGCGGGTCAAAAGATTCAGACGCTTGCGCGGACCGCCACCGGCCAAATTTGGGTCGGCACGGACAAGGGATTGGCCTGCTGGGGAAATGGGATCTTCACCAACTTGATTCCCGCCGGACCGACGACAAATCTTTCCGTGCGCCGGATCACGCCGATGGCCGATGGGGGTTTGTGGGTGGAAGCGTCGGGAAAACTCTATCTGGTCGAGCACAACCAATGGTCGTCTCCCGTGCAGGGTTGGGACGGCAGCCAGGCTCCCTGGTCCTTTGTCCGCACCATTCACCCCGACAACCTTGGCGGTCTGTGGGTTTCACTCCGTGACGGTCTGGCGCATGTGGCGCGGGATGGCCGGCTGACGCGCGTGACAAGTGCGGACGGGCTGCCCAGCCAGGTGGTCAAAGATTTTTTTGCCGATCGCGCGGGCAACCTCTGGACGGGCTATCATCGCGGCGGTTTGATTCAACTCCGCAAGCAGACGTTTCATTCCGTCACGCAGCGTCAAGGATTGTTGGACAAGATCGTGACCTCCGTGACGGAAGACGGTTCCGGGGCCATCTGGCTCGGCTCGGCGGGTGGTTCGGTGGCCCGCTGGGCGGACGGTGTCTGCACGAATTTCTCCCTGCCGCTCGGCGGCAAGTATTGTCAGGACGCGGTGGTGGCGACCGGGCCGGACGGGCGTCTGTGGATTGGCACCGGCGGCAACGGGCTCCTGGTATATGAACAGGGAGTTTTCCGCCACGTGCTCTTGCCGGAGCAAATCGCGCCCGGGGTCCAGCCCATTGCCCAGAGCATCCGGCAGTTGCTCGTCGCCCAAAACGGCGCGGTGTGGTTCGCCAATCTCAGCGGCCTCTACCGGCTCGACGGAACCAATCTCAACCGCGTGCTGGTGCCGAACGCGACGGCGCAGATGGCGGCGGCATTGATTCAAGGAGCCGATGGTGCCATTTGGATTGGCACGGCCGGCGGCATGTTACGGCGGTGGCAGGACGGGAAACTGACCAGTTATCAACCCGAGGATAATGTGCCCGCCTCCCGCTTCTGGGCCTTGTGCCCGGAAGCGGATGGAACGATTTGGATCGGCACCATGAATGACGGATTATTGCGCTTTAAGGACGGGAAATTCACGCGCTTCACCACGGCGGACGGTTTGGCGGATGATGGCATCTCACACATTCTGGCGGATGATTCCGGTAATCTCTGGCTGGGTTCGCGGGCGGGCGTGATGTGCGTGGCCAAAAAATCTCTCCTGCCGCGGAAGGCCCGCCAGGGACAGATCACCTGTCGCTTGTTTGGCCGCAGCGACGGTTTGCCGACGGTGGCGATGACGCTGGAGTTCCAGCCGAGTTGCGTCAAAGCGCACGACGGCGCGCTTTGGTTTGGCTCGCCCAAGGGCGCGAGCTGGGTGGATCCCGATGACGTGCGCGCCGCCGAGCCGCCGCCGCCCGTGCTGGTGGATTCGGTTTATGCCGACAACAGCGCGCGGGAATTTTCCCCGGCCGGCTCGCCCGCATCGCTGCCACAGACCACGGTTGAGCCGGGCATGAAGAACGTGGAGGTGCGCTTCACCTCGCCAACCTTCACGGCCCCGGACTTGGTGCGGTTCAAATACCGGCTGGATAAGCTGGATGCGGATTGGACCGATCTGGGCGGGCGTCGGAATCTGACCTTCCCGCATCTGCCCGCTGGCGAATACACCTTCCGCGTCCTGGCCAAAAACAGCGACGGATTGTGGAGTCGCAAGCCGGCGGGTTTCCGGCTCGTGATGCAGCCGTATTTCTGGGAACGTAAATCATTTTTGGTCGGCACCGCCATTGTGTTTCTGGGGCTGGTGGTCTTCATCGTGCGCCGCATCACTCAGCAACGGCTCGAGCGCAAGCTCGAAGCGCTCCGCCAGCAGCAGCAGATCGAACGCGAGCGTGCGCGGATCGCGCAGGATTTGCATGATGATCTGGGAGCGGGACTCACGGAAATCAGCATGACGAGCGACCTCGTGGAGAATCCTGATTTGCCGGGTCATGAAACCCGCCAATACGCCCATGAAGTCGGCACCCGCGCCCGGGAACTCGTGCAGCGCATGGACGAAATTGTTTGGGCCGTGAACCCGCGCAACGATTCCGTCGCCTCCCTGTCCGCCTATGCCTCGGAATATGTGCAGCTCTTCTTGGATCCGTTGGGCATCGCGTGCCGCGTGGAGGTCCAGCCCGGCTTGCCCACCACGCAGTTTAATGCCGAGCACCGCTACAATTTTTTTCTCGCCTTCAAGGAAACCATCACGAACGTCGCGCGCCATTCCAGCGCGACGGAAATGCACCTGGTCATTCACGCCGAGCACGGCAAGCTGGTGTTTATCATTACCGACAACGGCCGGGGTTTTGTGCCGGGCGGCGCAAAAGCCGGAGCCGACGGCCTGCGCAACATCCGCGAACGGCTGGCGCGCATGGGCGGCGAGTGTGAAATCACCAGCCAGCCGGGCCACGGCACTCGGGTGTCCCTGCGCTTGCCGCTCGATCCTGGCACAAAGAAACCATAGTTTTTTGCCCGCATAACTCTGTTGAGGTATTGTTGGGCCCAGGCAAATGCGCAAAATTAAATCCATGGCCAATGCCCCTACCCAGTCCGTCAATCCGGCGGAAACGTCGCCCCTGCCCGCCTTGGCGGGGCGGTTGACGAGCGTCGGCGTGGTGGAGGATAATCCGGGCCTGCGCCGCAGCTTCACGCGGCTCATCGAACACGCGCCCGGCCTGCGCTGCGTTGGGGCTTGGGCGGACGGGAAGTCTGCGCTCATCGATTTGCCCGCGTTCAAGCCCCATGTCGTCCTGATGGACATTAACATGCCGGGCATGTCCGGCATCGAATGCACCGCGCAGCTCAAACAACTGTGTCCCGCCACGCAGGTCATCATGGTCACGGTTTATGCGGACTCGGAAAATGTTTTCCAGGCCTTACAGGCCGGTGCCTGCGGGTATCTCCTCAAGCGCACCGCCTCATCGGAAATCCTCCAAGCCATCAGCCAGGTCCGCAGCGGCGGCGCGCCGATGACGAACGAGATTGCGCGCAAGGTGGTTCACGCTTTCCGGCGGCCATCCGCCCCGACCGGCCCGCAGGTTGAATTAACCCAGCGCGAATGCGAAATTCTCGAGCTGGTCTCGCAGGGATTTGTGGACAAAGACATCGCGTGCCGGTTGGACATCAGCTACCACACCGTGAAAGTGCATGTGAAGCACATCTACGAAAAGCTCCATGTGCATTCACGTTTCGAGGTAATGTCGAAATATGGGCAGGGACAAGGTGTTCCGAGAATGAGCCCGGGCAGTCCGTTGCCAGCGGAAGCGAAGCTACTCTGAGTGGCGCTCCGGGCGGCCGCCTTCCTTTGGAACTGGCCGCTCAAATCTAAGAATCCACCCCTGATGCCGTAGCCGCACATCATCCGGAACCACTATAAAACCCCGAGGCGACCGTGTTTTGTGATGGCCAGGGGCAAAATGGAAATGCAGGACTGACGCAATCGCCAGCGATCATTGGGCTCAATTCTGATCAACAAAAATTCTGCGACCCCGAGTTCAGGCCTGATGCAAAAACCGCGGCTCAGGATTGATGAACTCTCATCCAAGCCGTAACCAAGAACCAGAAGTGACGGGGGATACCCTCATTGAGGTATATGCCGATTCCTGGCGATGAGCTAGTGTCGAGTCATGAAATCCGACGGCTCGGAAAATTGCTGCCGGCATGGTGGTTTTACTTTGATTGAACTGCTGGTGGTCATCGCCATCATTGCCATACTCGCGGCAATGCTGCTGCCGGCGCTGGCCAAGGCCAAAGACCACGCCAAAGCCATCCAGTGCGTCAGCAACAACAAGCAGCTTGGTCTGGGGGCCATGCTCTATGCCAACGATAATAATGACTATCTTCCACCACTCAATACCCGGGCCTATGTGATGGGAATGCCAGGCCGAACCAACTGGTGGTATATTTTGATCGAGGGCTACATCGCCGGATTAAGGACCACCAACGGCAATTCGGTTTTCCGCTGTCCCGTGGTGCAGGATGCGGACATGTCGCTGGATACGGCCACCGGTGTCCTCCCCCAAGGATATGGCATCAATCAGAACAATTATCCCGGCCACGGCTATGTTTGCTATCCCGTCGCTGATGGTCAGCAGGGCAGTTTTAAGTTGTCCCAGTTGCATCGGGCCACGCACCTCTGGCTGTATGGCGATGCGGGACGACCCAAACAAACCGGTTTGACCCGTGACCAACAGCCGACGGCTTATTACACGTCAACCGTTGCCGCCATGCCGGATCCTTGGGCCACGCCCCCTGCACTGAATGGCGGTTTTACCTATTACGGCGTTTATCCAGCCGTCCGGCATGACGGCAATGGCCGGGCGGTGATGGCGTTCTGCGACGGCCATGTCGAGCAATGGAAGTGGCTGGATTTGCTCAACAACAAGGACGATATCTTTGCCAGAGACAACCTCCCCTAAATGATCGTGAAATACTCTCGTCATCGAGCCACAACCAAAAATGCGACCTCACCATTGAGCTACCGCGAAAGGTGTGCTGCATACCCTCATTGAGGTATGTGCAATTTCTCCAAGCCAGCTATACTAACAGCAACTTTACCCGCAATTTATTGAGAAGGCAGTTCGGCAGTCCGTCAGTAATTAAAACAGTCAAGCATTAGATCCAAGATTCATCGCGTAAACGAAAACCACAAAACTCCCATGAACAAACTAACATTCTTCAAATCCCGCGCCGCCGCCCGGAATTGGTGGTTGATCGCTGCCGTCGCGCTTGGCAGCTTTATGTGCCCGGGTTCCGGCTCGGCGGGCACGGCTTATACCTTGTCCACGCTGGCATCCGGCAATGTGTGGACCACCGCCAGCCTCTGGACTACTGCCGGAGTTCCTGGCACAACCCCCGGCGTATTTGATGACAGAGTGACCATGCCGTTGGGTGCCCTCACCACCGGCTGGTCGATGAACTTCAATACAAATGCGGTTGTTACGAACCTGACGGTGACTTCCACTGGTGCCTTTACCGTGAGCCTGAACCCCGGCACACCCACCACCAGCACGTTGACGCTTGCTGGTGCCAACCCGGTGCTTAGCGCCACTTGTGGCAGCACATTTGCCATAAATGGCGTCAATCTGGATCCGACACTCACGGGTGTCAATATCACCAAAGCCGGAACCACCACCAGCAGTTCCACCTTCCATCAATGGTTTATCAATAATGAGACTGCCGCGCTAAACTTCTTCCGCGCTTTGAGCGGTGGTGGTGGTATTGCGATCGGTTGTCCCGGCACTTTCTACCTGAATTTCACCGCGTTCGCTCCGAGCCAAACCTACGCATTTACCTTCCCGACCCTCACCCGCACGGCCAGTGCTGCCGGCCAGTTCGCTCTGAAGTTGCGCTACAAAACGACCGTGGCGGACACGACGGTAGCGTTGCAGAACCAACTGAACAATACCGCCATCAATAATTTGTTGCTGGATGGATGCACTGTGACATTGGCGCCTTCTGGAACTGTCCAGCCTATTTCGATTACGGTTGGCACCGGATCAGGGACCGCCACCAGCAACTGTAAATTGATTTGGAACAGCTTAAACAATGGCAATTTTCCAATCAGCTCCATTATCATTGGCGATCAATCATTCGGTGGTGATAATCGATTTGTATTCGATCCTGGAACAGGCGGGACTCTAGCGGTGAGTGGCAACCTAAGCTTGTGTAATCTATCAGGTGCCAACAGCCGCAGTGCAAATTGTTTCCTGGATGTTTATAGCGGCCAATTGACAGTAACCAATAGTCTGATCATCGCCAACACTGCCTCCACGACGGGAACTGACACGCAAACCGGTGTTGTCGCTATCTATGGAGGTATATTAGAAGTCCGGACCAATGTCATCCTTGGCAGTGCCACGGCGGCTGGTTCCGGCAAGGCGGACCTGGTATTGAACAGCGGAGCCTTGAAGGTTTACAAACCCATTATCACCGCAAATTTCACCAACCTGTCGGCCAACAACCGCGCGCTCGTCTGGCTGAATGGCGGAACCATCCTCGCCGCCGCTAACATCACCAATCTCTTCTCGTTGACTAACGCCAACGACCACGTATATGTGAACACCAATGGCGCGGTCTTCGACACCGGCACCAACTACGCCAGCATCACCAATAATCTCATCGGCACCAACAGCCCCGGCGGCGGCCTGGCCAAATACGGCACTGGCACGCTGGCCTTGAGCGGGAACAGTTCTTATACCGGCACCAACAATCTGGTCGCCGGCACCTTGAGCATCAGCAGTGAAACCAACTGGGGCGGAACAGCCAGCGCCGTCAGCTTCAACGGTGGCATCCTTCAGATCACCGGCACGGCCATCAGCAACCTGAACACCCATCCGGTCAACTGGTCAACCTTCAACGGCGGTTTCAACATTGCCGCCACCAATAATTTCCTCACCGTAACCGGGCAAATCGGCGGCACGCACACGCTCCTCAAGTATGGCCCGGGCACGCTGTCCCTGAACGCCAGCAATAGTTTCACCGGCGGCGCACTCCTCTACGGCGGTGCGCTCCGCATCGCCACCAACAATGCGCTGGGGACGGGTGACATTACTTGGGATTGGACCCAGACCGGAGACACGCGCCTGGAACTTGCCGGCGGTATTACGGTGAGCAATCCCCTGGCCTTGCGGATGAAGGCGGGAACTGCCTCCGGTCAGGCTCAAGTCTTGAACGTCAGCGGCAACAATACGCTTGCCGGTCCAATCACTTTGACTTCCGGTGGAAACTTCAATGCCATCGAATCCGCCAGCGGCCTGCTGATCCTGAACGGCGGCGGCGACCAGAACGGAGCCGGCTATCGTCCGCTCTATCTTCAGGGTGCGGGCAACGGCGAGGTGGACACAGCCATCACCGACTCCGGCGCGGCGATGGCCATTGTGAAGGATGGCGTCGGCACCTGGACCTTGAATGCGGCCATGCCGTTATACAATAGCACGACGGTCAGTAACGGCACCCTGGCGTTGGGAACCTTGGGTTCCGTCAACAATTCCCCTGCCATCAACGTCAGTTCTGCGGGGACCTTCGATGTCTCGGCGATTAGCGGCGGTTTGGCCCTCGGACTATCTGTGCCGCAAACCCTCGCAGGCAGCGGCACGGTGCGCGGCGATGTGGTGGTGAGCGGTTCGGGCACGCTATCGGGAGGTAACACGGTGGTTGGCAGTGTTGTTAACACTGAAAATGCTGTGATCTCACCGGGCGGCACGAACACGGCGGCAACCCTGACCATCAGCACCAATCTGACCTTGAACTACGGCAATAATCTCGCCTTCAACATCGCCACCATGAGTCCTGTGCCCAATGTGAACAATGACCTGATCGCCGTGGGCCAGCAACTCAATGTGGCGGATGTCACGTATGTGACCCTCGTGTTTCCTGGCGGCGTGCCGTTGCTCGGCACCAACCTGCTGGCCACCTTTGGCAGTTTTGCAGGGAGTCTGGCCAACCTGCAAGTAGTCTCCCCCGTCGGCGGTTATACTTACACCTTCACCACGAGCAGCACCAAATTGTTCCTCGTGATTAACAGCAGCCGTCCGGTTCAAAATCTGGCCTGGGCGGGTGACGGGGGCAATAATTACTGGGACATCAATAGCAGCTCTACTTGGACCAATCTCACCACCGGACTGTCGGATGTTTTCTTCAACCCAGACAATGTAAGATTTGACGACCGCACCGCCAACACCACGGTCAATCTGCTGAGCACTGTCGCGCCGACTTCCATCACTGTCACGAACACGCAGGATTATAACATCGCTGATGCGGGCGGCATCATCGCGGGAACGACCGGATTGGCCAAGTCCGGCTCCGGCAATCTCACGATCAACACGGCGAACACGTTTTCCGGGCCGGTGGTGGCGACTGGGGGAACCATCACCATCAATAACGGCAACGGCATTGGCTCCGGCGGAGCGCTGACGCTGGATGGCGCGGCGTTGAGCTACACAGGAACGGCCGTTCCGGTTGGCGGCTTCATTCACGGTGTCACGCTGGGCGCCGGTGGTGGCACGTTGGATCAGGAGTCCTCGAGCGGCATCTTCCTGTTCATTACGAACAAGATCTCCGGTGTGGGCGCGCTGACCAAGACCGGGCCGCAACAGTTGATACTGGGTGACACGGGCACGGGCACCGGCAGCAACGATTACTCCGGCATCACTTACATCAATAACGGCAACCTGCAGATTCGCAATGCCAACGCCCTGGGTTCGACCGCGGGCAAAACAGTGGTCGAAGCCGGTGCCAGTTTGACGGGCGCAGGCGGCGGCAGCTTCACCAACCCAGTCATGGAGAATATTGACCTGAATGGCGGCAGCCTGAGCGGGGGGCCGGTCAACTTCGGTGGGAACATTACCATCGTCAGCAACTCCACTTTCGGAGGATCGAGTGCCTTCACGGTTTCCGGCCCGATCAGCGGGGCTGGCTCGCTGACTAAGTCCGGTGGCGGCACCGTGACGTTGCTTAACCCAACCGCGACTTACTCGGGAGGGACGGTGATCGCCGGCGGCACGTTGCTGCTCGGCACCAACGGCACCTCGGGTTGGCTGGGTGTCCAGCCGTCCGGCGTTGCGCTGACCAATACCGGCGGCACGCTGACTTTTAACCGGTCGGACACCAACGGGTTTGCGGGCGACATCGTCAGCACCGGGCCGATCAATCAAAACGGCAGCGGCGCCACCATCCTCACCGGTAATATCTATAGTTCCGGCGCGTTCAGCCAGAACAACGGCCTGACGGTTCTCGGTGGCTCCAATGAATTCACGGCCGCGTTCACCATCAATAACGGTTCCGTGCGGACAACCAATTCTTATGCGTTGGGTAATCTTGCGGGTGGCACCGTCACGATTTCCAGTAGCACCAATACGGGTTTCTTGGAACTGGCTGGCAATATCACTATTCCGAAAAATCTATCGTTGGGCCAAAAGAACAACGTGAATTCCGGCGTCGGCGCGCAAGCCCCGAGCATTTCCAACTTGAGCGGCACCAACACGATTTCCGGTGCCATCTCCCTCAACGCGGGCGGAAATTATTGGGGCATCAATTCGGCCGCCGGATTGCTGACTCTTACCTCGGTGACCAATTATGCCAACACCACCTTCGGCCGCCCGCTGTATCTGGAAGGCGCGGGCGATGGCACCATCACTTCGGTCCTCGAAGATGTGAGCACCAACTGGCTGCAAGTTGTAAAATATGGCGCGGGCACCTGGACGATTCCTTGCCCGGCCACTTTGCCACAAGGCGTGAAGGTCTTTGAAGGCACGCTGGTCATTGGCGGGAGCGTCAATCTGGGCATCAACACCAACGCGGCTTCCACGGTTGCGGGCGGCACGTTGCTCGTGAACGGACAACTGTCCAGCACCGTCACCGTCAGTGGCGGCACACTTGGCGGCAGTGGAATCATTAGTAATGCCGTGACCATTCAAACCGCTGGCACCCTTTCACCCGGTGTCAATGGCATCGGAACTCTGACCTTGAGCAACAATCTCACGATCAGCGGCAAAGTGCTGGTTGAGGTGAACAAGTCGCTTGCGCAATCCAATGACTTCGCCGTCGTGAACGGTTCACTGGTCGCCACCGCCGGCACGGTCACAGTAACCAACCTCAATCCCGGTGTGCCGCTCGTGGCCGGCGACAAGTTCACTCTATTTAGCAAGCCCGTTGCCAATGGCAATCTGCTAACCATCATCGGTGGTGGAACTGGTGTTGCCTGGACGAATAATCTGGCCGTGGACGGCAGCATCTCGGTGGTGCCGAGCGTGAGCACGACTCCGTTCAACCTGACCAATGTTGTGGCCGGCAACAATCTTAACTTGAGCTGGCCGGCGGACCACCAGGGCTGGCGCTTGCAGGTGCAGACCAATGCCTTGAACAGCGGCCTCGGCAATGTCTGGTATAACTGGCCGAACTCAACCAATTTGACCAGCGTGAGTGTTCCGCTCGATCCGGCGAATCCGACCGTGTTCTTCCGGATGATTTATCCCTGAGAATGCGCGCGGCCGCCCGCAAGGGTTGAAATGGCGGCCGTATGAAAAAGCTTTGTGACGGTTTGGTTTCCGTCATAGGTTGGGGCGGGGTGGCGGCGTCTTTGGGTTGGCGCCGCCACCATTTTTATAAATGGATCGGT
>TBL_comb47_HYPODRAFT_10008588_pt1 | contig 10400 bp, 7 predicted proteins | sample TroBogypolimnion_40_FD_10682 | JGI IMG/M metagenome (IMG submission 10682)
TATCCGCTAAGCGGTTTGGAACCGCTAAGCGGGATAGCTACCACTTAGCGGTTCTAAACCGCTTAGTGGTTATATTCTGTCATACTACTTGGTGGGCTGTAAGTCTTGGGGCTCGCAATGACGACATGATACTTTTTAAACCTGATAGGAGAGAAAATACCTGTCTGAAGTATCTAATGATTTAATGAATTCATTCATAATTCATAATTCATTTCAGGGCATAATTTTTTTTATAACTTTAGGCACTCCAAACTCCAAACTTTAGGCACTTTTCTTTTCAGTTATTCAGTAGAAAAAAGCGTGTAGTGCACAAAGCATATTTCTTAAAAAACTGACATAAGTATTGCGAATCGCAGAAATGCAATCTATCTGCTATTTGAGTAAGTGTAAAATTACGGGTTAGAAGCATTTCTTTTATCATTCTTAATCTTTCAATATTAATAAATTTTATAATGTTAGTCTTTGTAGTTTTCTTAAATATAGTGGAAAGATAATTTTTACTATATCCTAATTTTTCAGCCAAACGATCCGAAAAAATAAGGGTTGAAGTTTCATTCTCTTCGTATAACATTTCATAAATTTCATGCTTTATATCTTCAGTTATAATTAAATCATTCCCTATATAAATTTCAAGTCCTATCGAAAGCAATTTAGTATTTAACAATAGCAATTGTTCTTCATTCAAGTCATTACATAGGGTAATTTCGCCAACTACAACTTCTAAAAATTCAAATTTGAGCAAATTAAGGATTTCAATCACCATTAAAATGCATCTCTGGCATTGCATGTTTTTTATATGTATTATCATTTTCTTTGGTTTTGTTTTTTAAGTTTGTAATATTCATCATTATTTTCATTTCAATAAGCAATACAAAAGTAAAGCTTATTTATGATCTTATTTGAATAATTATTACAATAAATACAAAATAGTTAAAATTCACACTTTTTAGTAAAAAACACACAACTATAAGTATTGATTTTGGACTTACTTTTGTCATCTAATTTAATACACAAGAAAAATGGAAATTTTAAACATACATAGCATCTCAACCAAAAAGTATTCTTATGAATATTTAGTGGAAGATATTTTGCATGTATGCGATATTAATTATAAGATTTCTCAATTTTTATTGATAAAAAGCTTTAATATCTATATAAAACATTGTATAAACGATACGTTAGCTATGGCAATAAGATGCTTAAAGCCGCTACCCGCTCACCTGTTTTTAAAAACTTTAGTACTAAGGGCAGCGTCTTTAGTACTAAAGGCAGCGCCCTTAACACTAAAGGTTGAAGATTTAGTACTAAAGGCAGCGCCCTTAACACTAAAGGTTGAAAATTTAGTATTAAAGGCAGCGCCCTTAGCACTAAAGATTGAAAATTTAGTATTAAAGGCAGCACCCTTAACACTAAAGATTGAGTTTTTAGTACTAAAGGAGGAGCCCTTAACACTACGGGAGGCAAAAATGACATCACATAACAGATCAACAAAATCTAAATATGCTACCTTAATATTATAATAGCAATTTATTAAATCATTGATTATTGAAATAATGCACAAAATCAAAATACAAATAAAATCAAAAAACAATTTACATTTTAATTAAATAAATATAAAAATGACATCAAAAAAAATTTTAAACAAAGAAATGGAAGTAATAGCAGGTATATCTGGTACCCCTATTGGAACTCAGCTTAAAACTGCAGATGGAATATGCGATGCAATTATAGCTAATCCTACCATAGCTACAGTTTCACCAACGCCACTTAGCATAAAAACTAAGATAGCAGATGTATATATATTAGAAAAACAAAAAAATGATTTTTTGAAAAAAGCTAACAGTATATATGAGCAAATTATTGCAGAAACACGAGAAATAAGGATGACTATTAACAGTCAGTGGTGCTCTCAGGTACAGGCAACACCCGGCATAACTGCCGCTGATGTATTGCTTATTGGTATGAAAATTAAGGGAGAAGGAGCCGGAGGTGTGCAGGCAAAAGTTATCAACAAAGCTACAGAGAGCAATCCTCTTATCAGTAAAATTGATTCGAATCTGCACATGAAACATAAGATTCATGTTATCAACAGTGCAAAAGGGAATAAAGGGATACCACCCGATGCCAGTGCTTGTATTGTGTATATGCAGATTGGCGGCACTATACTACCTACTGATATTGATAAAATGACCTATGTAGGCAAAATTTCAAACGGTAGCATTACCAGAGATTTTAAACCGGAAGATGTAGGTAAAATAGTATATTACATTGCTGTTTATATCGACCTTAAAACAGAAGAACCAATGATTTATAGCCCTGTTGCCAGTGCGCTGATTAATTAGTGATTTGGTGATTTGGTGATTTAGTGATTTGGCGATTTAAGAATTTAAAGCTCTATCAATTTCTGGTGGGGCTTTTGTTTTTTATTTGAATATCCTCCTTTTCTAGGGTGTGTGGTAATGATTAAAGAGATTTATTGGGGCACTCCAATCATTATTAAAATATATTTTCATCAAAATGTAATACGTATTATATTTTAACCTATTTTTGTATAACTATTTAAAATGATTTACAGATAAATATTAATTTTTACAGATAAAATAATTTTACGCAGGAGAATTAAATAAAAAAAGGAAATAATTTTTATAGCAGATAAAAAATATAATTACAGAGAAATAAAAATAACATTACACAAATAATTATACACATTTAAAAATAAATAAAATGGAAAACATCATTGAAAAAAACAAAGAAAAAGTTTTTAAAAATAGAGAACTTTATGAAAAATCAGAACAATCAGTAAGAGCACATCTTATTGAGCCAGTATTAAACAAACTTGGTTGGATTACTTCTGACCCTGATTTTGTTATTCCAAATTCTCGCACTTCTGAAAATGACATACCCGATTATACTTTAATGTATAATGGAAAAGAAATCACATATGTTGAAGCAAAAAAAATAACCCAAAATCTTAGACCAAATATTGCACAACTTGCAAGATATTGCACTAATCAAGGCATTGAATATGGAATTTTAACAGATGGAATGAAATGGATTTTATTTAAAGCATTTGAAGTAGGTAAGAAAATTGAAGATAGAATAATTTGGGAAATTGATTTTGAAAAAGATTCAAATGAAGAAATAGAAATGCGTTTAACTACTATTACATGTGATAATTTTCAAAATGTGAAAGCACTTTCAAATAAAAATGATAAATTAATTGGTGCTTGGGAAGAAATAAATAATAATCCTACTAAATTGAAGGATGCTTTTATAGAAATTGTTAAATCTGATTTGGAAAATTCAGGGTATTCTTTTGAATTGAATGAAATAGAGAATTTTGTTATAAGTAAATTACAAAGTCAAACAAAAATATTCATAAAAGAAAATAATGAAATAGTATCCACAATTGATAATTTACCATCAAGTAGTGATGGAGGTCAATTAAAGGTAACCTTTCTCGATGGAGGACATGTTATTAATAAAGATAAAGCTATAGATACATTTATTGAAACAATTAGAAAGTTAGGAATTGAAAATGTACGAAAAATACAGAAAGATTTAATTCATGGTGCTCCTTTAATTTCTGATAGCCCAATGGAAAGGTATAAAAAAATACCTAATTCCAATTATTATATTAACGGAAATAATGGAACAGATGCAAAAAAAACTTTGTTATTAAGAGTATCTGAGAAACTTAATGTAAAAATAACTGTAGAAAAAGTGAAATAGTTAATATTTTAATAAAAACAAAAATGGAAAAGACAAATGAAAACAAAAGAAACAAAACCACAAACAAATAATGTGGTTGAGAAAGATGCAAAACAAGTAAAATCAAAATTAAAATTGGTATCCTATGTTGAGAAACCAATAGTACTTAATTATCCAATTACATTGCCGGATGACAATCCTAAAAGATTTGAGGCCTCAAGAGGTAATATGTCAATTGAAAAAGTTTACGATTTATTGTATTTGGAAAATTCTTCTTTTAGTCATGATTGGGGTCAGCTAAGAAAAAAGGATTTGAATGATGCGGCGATTAAATCTATAAAACAGTTTGTTGAAGCAGGCAAGTCTAAAACTACAGAAATTATGAAATGTAGTTTAGAAGCAGGTCATAAAATATACTATAATACACTTTCGCTTTATCAAAATCGTATAATAAAAATCAAAGAACCAAGTAAATTATCTGAAAATCCAGTTTACATTAAAATACAGACAGGCGGATTTCAGGCTTTTATAATAATAATTACTATTTATATAAGTAAAACTAGTGAATTAATACAATTAATAGCTAGCAATAAGGATGAAGAAATAAAAATTGCTGCTGATTGTCTTGAAATTCTTAATAAATATAAAGATGAAGATATTATAACATATCCTTCGTCAGGTATGTTAGCGGTTTTTAGAATTTTATTAAACAAATTAGATGATATTAGATTAAAACATGATCATTTAAAATTTATTGATGCTGGTGATGAATTAAATAATTCTTTTGTTTTTCCTATAGAGAAATATTTTATAATTTATAACTTAGCAATATATTTTGGGTATAAATTTAAAAACTATTTTAAGGATGAGTGGAAGAAAATGAAAATAGAGGAAGAAGATGCAAAATGTATTTATCTTCAAGATATTTTTAAAACTAAAGAATTTAAAAGACTTCGTGAATGTAATAAAGATGATCTAATGTCATTGGTAGGTATAATAGATTATTTATATTTTAAAGCTTAATACTGAAAAAGAAAAGTGAAAGGAGATTTGTAACAGAAATAATAAAGCCCTGTATATATAAAGTATGCAGGGCTTTTTAATTAGAAATAAAATAGAATTATTATTTCAATCCCTTCATATTATTATACTGTAGCAAAGATTTCATTTGCATAATAGCAATCTTATTAAGTTGTATCAGTCGTTCGTTTTGTGCCATACTTTGGTGTATAAGCACCGCATTAATACTTTCCATATTCGATAACACAACCAATTGCTCAATAGTAGCCATATCCCTAAATCGCCAAATCACCAAATCGCCAAATCACCAAATCGCCAAATCACCAAATCATCAAATCCCAGTCTTACTGAAATATTATCCTTAAATAGATTGGGTTTTAGATTATACTAATTTTTATTTCTAGTTTTTAACTTCATATGAATAATCTTTTTAAAAGAAAATAGTTTTATTAGCTAAAAAATGAGTACATTTGTAGTGTAATTTGTTAATAAGAATCAAATGGAAAGAACAATCAAATTAAATCCTGTACTTTTTTGGGATATAGAGTTCTCAGAAATAGATTACGAGAAAAATGCACGGCAAGTTATTGAACGTGTATTAACTCGTGGCTCGTTAAACGATTGGTTCGAGATTAAATCATATTATGGCATCGAAAGAATAAAAACTGAAATAATTAAAATTAGAAGCTTAGATAAGTTAACACTTAATTTTTGTAGTAAATACTTTAACATACCTTTAGAACAATTTTTATGTTACAATACACCACAGTCCTACCAGCAACTTTGGAACTATTAAAAGTTTTGATGCAAAAGAAATGTCTTGCCCCGCTCGGCGTAGCTTCCACGTTGCGATGCTTTTAACAATGCGCTCCACCTTAAAACTACAATCAATAGTCACAATAGTCACCAAAGTCTCTTACTAGATATATAGTATAGTATGTTATTTCAGTTTTGAGAATCTTGCTTCAGATACACGCCTTTTGTTATAGCTCGTCAGTTGTTGCGGAGTCGAAGCATTAAGGGGTTGGGGTTTAAAAACAATACTTTTATAAAGCAAGATTTCAAGAAATACAGAAAAGCACTACTTATTTATAAAATATGCATCCTTTTTTTTAATAAAACGAATGAATCTTAAGAACTTCTTTAAAATAATTGTAAAGAAAATATTAATTTAAATAGAATTTTAAATATTGAATTAAGTCAAATAACATCAAAAAGAGAGATATTAAAGACTGTATAATAGATTTTAATAACTTGCAAGATAGACATATAACATTACTTGATTCCCACAATACTAGTTATAATCCCGCAAATTTAATAAAATAATAGATGTGTGTAAACTTTAGATTACATACAAAATTAAGGAAGTTTCCAAAAGAACATTTAATCGCCTATAAATAAGAAATCTAAATAAACAATCAAAAAATGAGGTTTACACGCCCATGCCAAAACATATTAATTCTAAGAAAAAAAATAAAAAAATATCAACAATTAAAGTCTCAGATATACAGTGATTAAGAAGTGTTATTAAAAAATAGTTAATTTTTTTTTGCAAAAAGTTTTGGTAGTAATAAAAAAGTGTGTACTTTTGCACTCCCAAAACGAAGGATACGAAGAGAAGGAAATAGGAGAGTTTTAAGAGAAAATAGTTCATTGATGATATTGTGAAGTAAAAGCCAAGTAGCAAATATTACCTAAACGTGAGTTTGGAGTAATGAATAAATCTTTGAGACATAAAAAAAATGAAAATACGATGGAGAGTTTGATCCTGGCTCAGGATGAACGCTAGCGGCAGGCTTAATACATGCAAGTCGAGGGGCAGCACGGATAGCAATATTTGGTGGCGACCGGCGCACGGGTGCGTAACACGTATGCAATCTACCTATAACAGGTGAATAGCCCCGAGAAATCGGGATTAATACACCGTAACATTAAGATGTGGCATCACATTTTGATTAAAGCTGAGGCGGTTATAGATGAGCATGCGTACCATTAGCTAGTTGGAGAGGTCACGGCTCACCAAGGCGACGATGGTTAGGGGTTCTGAGAGGATGATCCCCCACACTGGTACTGAGACACGGACCAGACTCCTACGGGAGGCAGCAGTAAGGAATATTGGTCAATGGGCGCGAGCCTGAACCAGCCATGCCGCGTGCAGGATGACGGCCTTATGGGTTGTAAACTGCTTTTGTACGGGAATAAATCTGATTACGTGTAATTAGTTGAAGGTACCGTAAGAATAAGCATCGGCTAACTCCGTGCCAGCAGCCGCGGTAATACGGAGGATGCAAGCGTTATCCGGATTCATTGGGTTTAAAGGGTGCGCAGGCGGACTGATAAGTCAGTGGTGAAATTCTACGGCTCAACTGTAGAACTGCCATTGATACTGTTCGACTAGAGTATATTTGGAGTGGGCGGAATGTGTCATGTAGCGGTGAAATGCATAGATATGACACAGAACACCGATCGCGAAGGCAGCTCACTAAGATACAACTGACGCTCATGCACGAAAGCGTGGGGATCAAACAGGATTAGATACCCTGGTAGTCCACGCTGTAAACGATGATTACTCGATGTTGGCGATACACAGTCAGCGTCTGAACGAAAGTATTAAGTAATCCACCTGGGGAGTACGTTCGCAAGGATGAAACTCAAAGGAATTGACGGGGGCCCGCACAAGCGGAGGAGCATGTGGTTTAATTCGATGATACGCGAGGAACCTTACCTAGACTTAAATGTAGAGTGACCGGCGGGGAAACCTGCCTTTCAGCAATGACAATTTACAAGGTGCTGCATGGTTGTCGTCAGCTCGTGCCGTGAGGTGTCAGGTTAAGTCCTATAACGAGCGCAACCCCTATCCTTAGTTGCCAGCATGTAATGATGGGGACTCTAGGGAAACTGCCTACGCAAGTAGAGAGGAAGGTGGGGATGACGTCAAATCAGCACGGCCCTTACGTCTAGGGCTACACACGTGCTACAATGGCCGGTACAGAGGGCAGCTACCATGCGAATGGATGCAAATCTCGAAAGCCGGTCTCAGTTCGGATCGAAGTCTGCAACCCGACTTCGTGAAGTTGGATTCGCTAGTAATCGCGCATCAGCCATGGCGCGGTGAATACGTTCCCGGGCCTTGTACACACCGCCCGTCAAGCCATGGGAGCTGGGGGGACCTAAAGTCCGTAACCGTAAGGAGCGGCCTAGGGTAAAACCAGTGACTGGGGCTAAGTCGTAACAAGGTAGCCGTACCGGAAGGTGTGGCTGGAATACCTCCTTTCTAGAGTGGTTTATTCGTTGTTATGGTATAAAGTCATAATTAATATTTGCTACAGGTTTACTTCATAAAAAATAAAGGGGATTAAAATCCACCACGAGCAGAGAGTGTGAATCCTTTGAGCAAAAGGAATTAAGTCCCGTAGCTCAGTTGGTTAGAGCACTACACTGATAATGTAGGGGTCAGCAGTTCAAATCTGCTCGGGACTACCTATAGTGGGGGGATTAGCTCAGTTGGCTAGAGCACCTGCCTTGCACGCAGGGGGTCAAGGGTTCGAGTCCCTTATTCTCCACTAGTTTTCATGAAATAGGGAAAACAAAAGTTCTTTGACATTATGGAAGAAAATACGAGAATCAGTTGATGCTTGAGAAAGCGTTGATTTGATAGCAAGAAAGTAAATAAGGGCGTACGGGGGATGCCTTGGCTCTCAGAGGCGAAGAAGGACGTGACAAGCTGCGAAAAGCTACGGGGAAGTGCAAATAACTTTTGATCCGTAGATATCCGAATGGGGAAACCCAATACATTGAAGATGTATTATTCCGAAAGGAAGGCGAACGTAGGGAACTGAAACATCTAAGTACCTGCAGGAAGAGAAAACAATAGTGATTTCCTAAGTAGTGGCGAGCGAACGGGAAAAAGCCCAAACCGGTGTTGTTACGGCAATGCCGGGGTTGTAGGACTGCGACGTGGACTGTTAAATGTTAGTAGAATTACCTGGAAAGGTAAACCATAGGGGGTGATAGTCCTGTATATTAAAACATTTAATTACCTAGCAGTATCCTGAGTAGCGCGGGACCGGAGAAATCCTGTGTGAATCCAGCGGCACCATCCGCTAAGGCTAAATACTACTGAGAGACCGATAGTGAACCAGTACTGTGAAGGAAAGGTGAAAAGAACCGCGAACAGCGGAGTGAAATAGAACCTGAAACCGTACGCTTACAAACGGTCGGAGCCCTTTAGGGGGTGACGGCGTGCCTTTTGCATAATGAGCCTACGAGTTACTTCTCACTAGCGAGGTTAATCCTGATAACGGGAGGAGCCGAAGCGAAAGCGAGTCTGAATAGGGCGCTTAAGTTAGTGGGAGTAGACGCGAAACTTTGTGATCTACCCATGATCAGGTTGAAGTTCGCTTAACAGCGAATGGAGGACCGAACCAGTTGATGTTGAAAAATCTTTGGATGAATTGTGGGTAGGGGTGAAAGGCTAATCAAACTGAGAGATAGCTCGTACTCCCCGAAATGTTTTTAGGAACAGCCTGGGGGTTGAGTGTCATAGAGGTAGAGCTACTGATAGGATGCGGGGGCTTCACCGCCTACCAACTCCTGACAAACTCCGAATGCTATGACATATACCCTGGAGTGAGGCTATGGGTGCTAAGGTCCGTGGCCGAGAGGGAAAGAACCCAGACTATCAGCTAAGGTCCCTAAATATATGCTAAGTTGATCTAACGAGGTGTGATTGCATTGACAGCTAGGATGTTGGCTTGGAAGCAGCCATTCATTTAAAGAGTGCGTAACAGCTCACTAGTCGAGCGATCGTGCATGGATGATAATCGGGCATAAAGCATATTACCGAAGCTATAGACTGCCGCTTAATTGTGGCATTGGTAGGGGAGCATTCCAGTCTGCGTAGAAGGTGTGTCGTAAGGCATGCTGGAGCGTCTGGAAAAGCAAATGTAGGCATAAGTAACGATAATGCGGGTGGGAAACCCGCACACCGAAAGACTAAGGTTTCCTGATCAACGCTAATCGGATCAGGGTTAGTCGGGACCTAAGGCGAAGCCGACAGGCGTAGTCGATGGACAACTGGTTAATATTCCAGTACTTGCTATTACTGCGATGGAGGGACGGAGAAGTGAAACGTCTGCGCACTGACGGAATAGTGCGTTGAAGAGTGTAGATAAATTTTCTGCAGGTAAATCCACAGAGAATGTCGAACTTGATAGTACCGTGAGTCTTCGGATGAGCGGATAATGACGGTAATCAGGCTTCCAAGAAAAACTTCTAAGCTTCAGGTAATAGCGACCCGTACCGCAAACCGACACAGGTAGTCGAGGAGAGTATCCAAAGGTGCTCGAGTGATCCATGGCTAAGGAACTAGGCAAATTAGTCCTGTAACTTAGGGAAAAAGGACTCCCAATGCAAGTTGGGACGCAGAGAAATGGCCCTGGCGACTGTTTATCAAAAACACATGGCTTTGCAAAATCGAAAGATGAAGTATAAGGCCTGACACCTGCCCGGTGCTGGAAGGTTAAGAGGAGAGGTTAGTTGTAAGACGAAGCTTTGAATTGAAGCCCCAGTAAACGGCGGCCGTAACTATAACGGTCCTAAGGTAGCGAAATTCCTTGTCGGGTAAGTTCCGACCTGCACGAATGGTGTAACGATCTGGGCACTGTCTC
>TBL_comb47_HYPODRAFT_10008591_pt1 | contig 10399 bp, 9 predicted proteins | sample TroBogypolimnion_40_FD_10682 | JGI IMG/M metagenome (IMG submission 10682)
TCCCGTCCGGGCTGGCCGACCCCAATCGGATATCCCAGTTGAACGTCACTGAGCCGCTGTAGATAATGGCCTCGTCGCGGCTGATCAGCGCACCGTTGAACGCACATCCGCCGACCGTGCCCATCACCGCGTGGTTGTTATAGAGCACCGCGTCAATGCGCGTGATCGCCGCGGATTGGGCGTAGTCCCCCACGATCTTATCTCCGACCGCGCTCTCGTAGTACTTGCGGTCTGCCGGAGTGGCGCTCGCACTCCATGTCTTTGTCGTATTATTGTAGGTGTAAACGATCTTCTTCCCCGAATCCGAGGCCGTGTAGTTGCCGGGAAAGGTGGAGGGGTATCCGATCGACGCATCCGTGGGGTCACACGCATAAGCCTTTACAAACGGCGTGGTGATGTACGACTTGGTTGAACTCAGCCACGACGCATTCGTATAGTTGCCGAGCACAATGTTGCCCTTGGCGATCAACCCCAGCATGTCCTTGCCCGTGTTGCCCTGCATCGTCGTGTTTGGAGCGCTGTCTGGCTTTGGCCAAGAGGGTGCCGAACTATAGGTGAGGTCGCCGACAATGTGGATGTTCCTGCCCGCATAGATGGTGCCTTGCCCGCTGACGGTGCCCTTGATGATCACGTCGCCATCGACGACCACCGGCCCGTCAATGATGATCGGCTTCGACGTTCCGTCCAGCACGAGGCTGCCCTTGTCTGCACCAGTCGCAAGGCCGGACGGCCCGGTGCCGCTGAAATGCCCGTTCACCAGCGTCACGCCGTTCTGTTTGATCGTGCTGCCTAAGTCGCTGGCCATCGTGATATACACATTCAGGTCTCCAAGGAAAGGCATCGGGAGAATGTCCTGATAGGGGTGCTGCGCGATCCCGCTGGCAACGGAGGCATAATCGTATCCGAGCTCCCATACATCGCTGGCCGAGGCGGAGGTCGGTGTCGTCGGGCGAGCCCGCGTGCCGGCACCCGACCAGTATAGGTCACGCGTCTTATATTTCGCCGTGCTGACGATTTTCCCCGTCGCACTCACTTCGGAGTTAATCGCCGCATAGATGTAGCCGTTGACGTAAGAACTGCCGTCCAGCGACATGTCGCCGTTGGAGCGGATTTCCCCGTTCGCCGTGACGCCCCCTCCTTGAAACCAGCCGTAGTTGTTCACGAAATAGGCGTAATTGAAAACGGGCGAACGCGACTGCGCGTACTCGACCGTCTCCTCGATCGTGCGAGAGACCGATATACCTGCTGGCGAGACTTTCGTCGCCGCCGCCTGCAGCATGACACGGGCGTACTTGTTCGCCGCCGAGGCAGGTGATCTGCTGACCCCAGTCACCGTGACCGACACCGTGGCCCCGTATACATCGACGCCATTTAACAATGTGCATGTGAATGAGCCGGAACCAACGCTGTGTGCCGCCCACGTATCAAACCATTTCAAGTTGTCCCACAGCGATGGGTTCGCCCGATAGTAGCTAATAAACATCTGCCCGATCGCGATCTTGCTCCTCTCCAGCGCGGTCTGCGCGGAGAGCCGGCACTGGGAGGTCGCAATATGCACGCCCGCCATGCGCGTGCCTTGCAGCACATAGCTGATCACGCTCCCCGCGAGGATGGCAACCACGAGGATTGCCGAAATCACAACCGGGAGGATAATACCCGCCTGTGAGGGTTGATTCCGCATACCCGCCTCCTATTTGTTGTTCATCACTTGCACTTTGACCAGATTGCGCTGCGTGTATGTCCGGGTTGCGATATTGATGGCCATGTCCAGCGTGACATTGACCACAGTGGCCGAGTTGGTCAAACTGAAAAAGTTGGTTCCTTGAACCACGAGCGCTCCGCAATTCAGCCAATTGTTATTCAAACTCTGCGTGGCGGCGAATTTCTTCGAAGCGCTCAACGTCACCGTATTCTGCACCCCGTTTACCGGCTTAAAGACAATGCCGTTGCCCACATTCCCCCCCCCCACGAGCGACAGGCCGGACTGGCACGCCTTCATCATCCCGCCATCGGTATTGATGTGGTACAAGAGCTTCTCCCGCAACGCCCGCGACTGCAGCGACAGCTCCATATCCGCAACCGTCGCTTCGAACATACGCGCGGCGGAGATCAGCGCGATCCCGGCTTGGGACAGCACCATCGAAGTCAGCGCGGTAGCAACTAACACCTCGGTCAGCGAATACGCGCGCCGGCCGCGTGAGCCGAAAAACGCCTTCCAAGTTCTCATGGCACCCCCTCAGTCCGTGTCTTTGAACAGTTTCCTGTTAATCCAGTACCGTTCGATCGTATAAAACGAATTGGTCGCCCATTTGTTGACGCCGGGCAGGGGCCACGTCACACGGGCGCGGATAACCCAGTTACTTGTAGGCAGCGCACCCGGAGTGATCTCCCAATATTTCTGTGCCACACCGCCTCCGTACCAAACGTTCGTCGACTCGCTCGCAAGTACATTTTCCCATTTGTTCGTGTATTTTGGATACGCATTTGAGAAATCCAGAGGAGTCGTGAACTCGTTGAACTTGTTCCACACGGTGTCGTAGGCGATCGCATCCGCCGCCAACTGCCACTTGACGTTCGAGGCCATCCGCTGGCACACATACAGGGTTTCGAGCATGGTAAGGAACAGGAGCAGCGAGATCGTCGAAGCGAACAATACTTCAGTCAGCGTGAACCCGCCCCTTCGCGAAGTCACCGGCACACCTGTCGTCGCTCCAAATATCTTTTCCCATCCGACCATGCTGCTTTTCATAAAATTCCTTGATGCGGGACACAAGGTTCCGCCCCATTGTCGCGTCACGTGCAGGTCCCGCCCCATTTGATGTGCGTCATCTGTTTTCGCGCGTGGTCACTCTCCTCTCCCAACGCCCATGCGAAGCCAGCCGGGCAAACCCACCGACTACGGTTCTTTGCTTAACTCGTTCAAACTCAGCATGCCCTTGGAGTCGACCTGAGACGGAAGGTATGGCTCTGTGGCATAAAGCCTCTTGGCGTTCATTTTCTGCAACAGATCGCGCAACTGGATGACGGCGTCGTAGCACAGATCGATCATCGCCTTGAGGGGATGATCGTCACTCATTGCCTCCATTTTCATGATCTCGATGCTGGTCAACAGCACCGTGGCCGGCTGCCCCAGAGAGTGGCACACCCCGGCCAAGCTTTCCATCATGATTCGGTCTCGCTCGACCTGATACTCGGCGATCTCGGCCCGCCGCCGGTCTGCGGTGTCGCGCACTGAAAGCACCGTCCCTCGCAGTTCCTGATCTTCGTTGATGTCGGGGACGGCCGAAATCGTCAGCCAGATCGTCTTCGCGTCAGAGATCATCTGCTGCTCTCCCGACCACGCGAGACGCTGCCCGATGTTCGCCAGCATCGGCTCGATCACGCTCTTGTTGTCGAACCAGACGCTCAGCGGCTGGCCCAGCACCGCCTGCTCGTCGCCCCCTGCCAGCAGCGACACCATCGTGCGGTTGGCGTAGATGACCTTCCCGTCGAGGCCGACAATGCCGATGCCGGAGTCGGTGTTATCCATGGCGTGATAGGTTGAAAGCAGCTTCTGCTCGGCGCGCCACCGGCTCTGAATGTCCCGGACCAGGAAACAGACCTGCTCCGGAGCCCGCACCCGGTTTCCCATGACGATGATTTCGACCGGCGTGAAGCTCTCGTCTCTCCGGGCGGCGAACGCCTGGATGCGCATGTAGCGGCCCTCCGCGATCACCGACTGGATGTCGCTCAGCAGCCGGTCCGTTACGCCGGCGACCAGCGTGCGGATGTTGCATCCTGACAGCCCACCCTCTTCATAACCGAAAAACCGGATCGCACGCGCATTCGCGGCCAGCACGCGCCCCGACGAGTCCGCCAGCATAATGGCGTCGTACGCCTGTTCGAAAAGAAAGCGATAGTCGAGCGCATCGAAATAATTCTCCTCGACCGCTCCCGCCTTCCCGGCAGAAACCGGAGTCCGCCCATATCCCAGCGAGCGTATATCGATTTTTATCGTCCTAGACTTGTCGTTGTCTGAATTCATACTGATGTTTAAGCACAAATCATGCCTAACTCACTTTTGCCGTTACACCGACGCCTGCCGCCCAAACCGCGCCATCCTGCCCGTTGCGCGTCCCTTTTTCTCCGTTCTGAAAAACCGGTTTGCAAAAAAGAGAAAAAAGCAGCCGCCGGGAGCGCGACCTCCCGCCTGGAAACCCTCCCCTCAAACACCTTGTATCCACTTCACATCGACTTGGCGTGTGGCATCATTCCTGCTTTCTATGTAACTGATGAAATCCGCTCCACTAAAAGTCAATTTTTCGTCGCAAACCAAGCCTTTCACCGATGTGGTGGGTCTTGAAGTGGGGGCGGCATATGTTCAGGGAGTTCCTGCGGTGCGTCTTCGCAAGCGGAACGGAAAAACAGAACTCATGGCTGCCGGGTTCCTTACGCTACCAGGCGTATTACCCCAAAAACCCGATCTCGAGGACGAGGTGCCCGTCTGGAGCCTGCCCCGCCCGTTCCAGGCACAATATGCAGCGCTCGCCGTCACGTCGCCGCTGGCCTTTCTGAGACACGCCGCAGGCTCTCTGGATGATGAAGAGGCCAATAAGCTGTTGGCCTTCCGTACCGCCTCCCGTCAGTTCGCGCCGGAACTACCGCCCCTCTCGGCCGGCATTCCGAAGTTCCAGGCCACATGGGCTGCGAGGCTTCTGCCCGAGGGGCATCAGCCGACCGCCTGCTCCCTGCAAATCTCGCCTGCGGCCGCTATCAACACCTTTCTGACTGCACCGCTGTTCACCTCCGTTTCCGGAACAGCCGTGGTGCTTTTTGTCTTTCCCGGTTATACCTCGTTGGCCGCTTTTCACGAGTCAAGGCTCGTCCTCTACCGCGAACATCCCATTGGTTACGCGCACGTCAGGGAGGCAGTCTGCAGCCATATGCGCATCGACCCGTCTTTGGCCGACTCGATTCTGGAAGACACGTTCATCGATCCAATCCCTATGGTGGAGCCCGTTCTGCGCACGCTGTTCAGGCAGGTCGAGATCTCATACGACTATCTGACCCGGCGCAAAAATTGCCAGACGCAGAACATCTTCGTCTGCGGACTGCCTTCCGGCGCTAAGCACTGGACGTCGGTGTTCTCCCGAATGCTGAACCTGACACTGGTCCCCTTCCTGCCTTTCGAGGGTCTCGAGAGGGCGTCACCGTCATCCTGTCTGCCTGAAAACTTATCCGCCATCGCCCCCTTTCTGACGACCGCCCTCGGCGCCGCACGCGCGGCTCTGGAGGATGTATGAACACACCCTTGCACCTCGACCTTTTGAACGACGAGGAACGGTTCAGCTCCAGCCCCATCCGGATGCGCGTGATGCTGCCTTTAACCACGTCCTTTGTAACCCTGTGTCTTTTGCTCTGGTGGTCTCTGCTCTGTTTGCGCACGCACAGTCAGGCACAGTACAAGGAGGCCCTGCAGCAAGCGATCACGTCGCTCACCCCGGCCCACAGCGCCGTGCTCGCGTTGCGCGCCCAAGAGCAGGAGTACCGGTCGATCGTCCGCCAGCTCGGGCTATACAAGAACGCCCGCAACCCGTATGGCAAGATGCTATCGAATCTGGCGGAACACGTCACGCCAACCATCCAGCTCACGCAGTTGAGTGTCCCTCCGCCGCAACCGCCTGCCGCAGACCCCGCAAATCCCTTGTTCGGCCCGACCAACACCTTCGAAGCGGTCACGCTGCACCTTTCCGGACGTACGGGAGGCGAACACCCCTCTGAAGCCGTCAACACCCTGCTCGCCACGTTCCGCACCCCGGCCTTCACCAACGTCTTCCGTACGGCGGTGATACCGAAAGGCTCTTTCCGTCAAGACGTCGCGCGGGATCCGGAGAGCCGTGAAATACTTCTTTTCGATATCACCTGCGACTGCGTGCCAAGGAGGTTCGAATGACCCTGGCCTCACCCATCATGAAATGGCTCGCTCCCTCGATGATCCGATCCGTCGTCATTAGCGTGGCGGCCCTGGTCATCGGGCTGCTGATCCTCTTTCTGGGCGCTCTGCCGGAACGAACCGCCTTACGGGTTGCCGGCGACGAAGCCCACACGTTAGACGTCCGGCTGAGCCAGATGCGAGCCACCGTTGCCACTGCCGAACATCAGAAGCAGGCTTGCGACAAACTGATGGCCGAACGCGACGCTCTCGTAACCTCCGGCGTGATCGAGCCGCTTCTCGGATCATTCTCCATGCGCGGCAAGAATCTGCTGGATCCGATTGCCCGTCAGACCGGCTTCCACATCGATGGCGTTCGGGAGCTTCAGCCCATTCCCCTTCAGCTCCCCAAGCCTGCCCCGGAGCAACTTCATTACCGCCAGCCCGTGGAGTTCACCGGCCAAGGCTCCTACACGCAAATAACCGCGTTTATCACGCAGGTCGAGGCCTCTCAGCCGCTTGTCGCGCTGTCAGGCTTGCTCATCCTCAGTCAGCCGCAAACGCCCGAAACGCACAAGGCCGTCATCACGTTCGAGTGGCCTGCAAAAGGCGAGAAAATCAAAACCGACAAGCTTCCTAAGAAGTAATACCCGGCTCCCGCTATGAAAACCTGTCACATCCTCCAACGAAGCCTCTTTTGGAGCTTGCTCTGCGCAAGCCTGGCCTTTGCCGTGCGTGACCCGTTCTGGCCCATCGGCTTTTCGCCTGCGGCGGCGAAAGCGCCTGATGCGGGCCGCCCAGAAGCACCCGCGCTGAAACCCGAACCGCCCCGCGAAATGCCCGTCACCGATGACGACTGGGCCAAGGCCCGTAAGACGCTCACGATCAGCGGCACCACGAAATCGACCAAGCCGGACACGCAGGAGACGCGTATGCTTGTCATGATCAACCACCAGATGTACGCAGTCGGCGATACCGTGTCTCTTATCCACCAAGAGATCCGCTTCCGATGGCGCGTCGCGCAAGTCACAGACAAAGACGTGGGGCTTGAACCGCTTCACGCCGAGCGCATCGTCCCGAAAACCACCGATCTCAAGCAAAGCAAATGAAACGAACGCGTTTATAACAAATCAGGAGTACAAGATGAACAGTCTAAAAATCGCCTGCCTCGTCGCTGTATCAACCCTTACCTCGATCTTACAGGCGCAGTCCACAGTCCAAGAAACCCATGCCGTACGCCCACCTGTCTCGGCGCAAACGAACGCACCCGCAAAACCCGAGGCAAAAGCCGCCACCGTCCGTGTGGTGGACACGTCTGTGAAATCCGATGACGCTCTGGTCTCCATGAACTTCGATGAGACCCCGCTGGCCGATGTCATCAAAGCCTTCCGCGATGCCACTGGCGCGAACATCATCTCCTCCGGAACCAACCTTCAGGGCATCGTCAGCGTCCGCCTGGATAACGTGCCGTGGCGCAAGGGGCTGGGCTCGATCCTCGAACCGCAAGGGTTGCAACTGGTCGAACAACCGATCAACTCCGGCATCTATGTGGTGACAACGAGAACCGTCGAGATCCCTCTGGTCACGCAGACTTTCAGTCTGGACAACGCCAAAGCGGAAGCCGTGGCGAAGCTGTTCACGGCGACTCTCGGCAAAACCGGCACAGCCACACCGTTCCCCTCCGCCAATGTCGTGATCGTAACCGCCACCGAGCAACAGCTCACCGAATGTTTGGAGATCATCAAAGCCATCGACAAGCCACGCGCACAAGTCTACATCGAGGCCCGTTTTGTTGAGCTTTCCGCCGCCGCGAGCAGACAGCTCGGCATGAAGTGGGACAGCCTGAAGGGATGGAGCGTGGGCGTCCAAAACCTGAAGGGCGGCATGGAGTACAACACCGGCAAACTCGGCACCTATCCTTTGGGCACGACCTCTGTCAAAGATGGTATCGTCCCGGTTGACTCAACCTATGCGACGTACAAGAAAGTCTCTGTACAAGACGTCCTTACCCCCTCCGCAATTAACCCGGCCACCGGCGCGGGCCTCTCAGCCAATTCGATGTCGTGGCGCCAGGCGCGCGGCATCGGCGGACAGCTCACCGCTTCCGATTTCTCCCTGACCTTGAGCGCGTTCGAGCAGCTCGACGGCGTCTCGGTCTTCTCCAACCCCAAAATCATCGTCGCAAACGAGGAGTCTGCCACCATCGACATGACCACCAAAGAGCCGAATGTGGAAGTTCAGGCGACCCGCAGCGGCACGAGCAGCGACCAACTCGACATCACCACCAAACTCGCCGTCATCCCCGGCAAAGAGGAATCCTTCGTCGGCGAAGCCTTTTTCAGTTATGGGATCAGCCTCAAGGTCACGCCGCGTGTCAGCTCCACCGGCCTGATCACGGTTCAGATCGAGCCTTCCATTAGCGATAAGGATATATCGCAGGGCGGAGACTCAAGCGGCAAGAACTTAGGTTATTTCGTGATCGAAGGATCAGCCGGCACGCCCACCGCCAAATTCCCCATCATCAAGGTGAACCGCATGAAGACGGTCTTCTCGATGCAGAACGGCACCACGGCCGTCATCGGCGGGCTTTCGCGCACCACAGAGAACAACACCGACTCGGGCATTCCCTTCCTGCGCAGTTTGCCCTGGGTCGGCCCGCGCCTGTTCGGCTGGAAGAGCCGCAACAAGGAGCAGAAGGAAATCGTCATCTTCGTCACTGTCGGCCTCGCAGACCCTGTCGGCCTGAGAGAAGACGTCGGCATGCCCAAGAACGCCATTCTGAGCCGCGATATCCTGTCCGGCAAAACCAAGGAACCCGGTGACCGCACCATCGAGGAAATCATGAGTCTCAAAGACCCCGAGCCCCCGCACTCGACCAAGGCTGGAACGGCTCAGAAGCCCGCCCAGGACGCCGTACCCGCACTTCCATCGCCGGAATCCCCCTTAAAGAACCCATAGAGGCAGGTGATCCATGGCAGCCATCGACCGTCTCCTGCGAACACTGGTATCGGCTTCCGGCAGCGACCTGCACCTCAGTGCGGGTCGTGTGCCGCACTTCCGCGTGCACGGCACCATCTCGGCGCTGGCGGACGAAAGCACGCTCGCAAGCGACGACATCCTTGCGCTCATTAAAGAGATTTTGCCCGAGAATCACTTTTTGCAACTCACGCAGGAATGGGATACCGACTGCGCCTATGAGATCACGGGGCTGGCGCGCTTCCGCGTCAACGGATTCCGAGACATGTCCGGCTTCGGCGCGGTCTTGCGCGTCATTCCGGAACAGATCCCGACCTTCGAGCAGCTCAATCTGCCGGAGGCCATGCGGGATTTCTGCATGCTCTCGAAAGGGCTGGTCGTCGTCACCGGGCCCACCGGAAGCGGCAAGACCACCACCCTCGCGGCCATGATCGACTACATAAACCGCAACCGCAACGAACACATCATCACCGTCGAAGACCCCATCGAATTCGTCCACACGCCGCGCCAGTGCATCATCAACCAGCGCGAAGTCCACCGCGACACCACCAGCTTCGCCCGCGCCCTGCGCGCCGCGCTGCGCGAAGACCCCGACATCGTGTTGGTGGGCGAAATCCGCGACCTCGAGACCATGGAAATCGCGATCGAAACCGCCGAGACCGGCCATCTGGTTTTCGCGACGCTGCACACCAATACAGCAGCGAGCACCGTCGAACGGATGATCGACAAGTTTCCGACCCACCGCCAGAACCAGATCCGCTCCATGCTGGCCGACACGCTCAAAGGGGTTGTCGCCCAGACGCTCTGTAAAAAAACGGACGGCGGTCGGATCGCTGCCTTCGAAGTGCTGGTCGTCACCACGCCCGTGGCCGCCCTCATCCGCGAAGCCAAAACCCACATGGTGCTCTCAGTCATGCAGACCGGACGCGGCGCCGGCATGATGACCTTCAGCGACGAGCTGACGCGCCTCGCCGCCAAAGGCCTGATCTCTGCCGAAGACGCCTACAACAAAGCGGTGGATAAGTCGGATATCGAAACCAAATTCCTCCTCGCCGGGCTGAGTCTCGATTTCAAGAAAAAGGCCGAAGAAGTTGCGAAAAAGGCCAAAATGGCTAAATCCAGGGAGCTGTTGGACGCTTCCAATCAGGCTTTGGCGGACAACCCGAACAACATTCAGGCGCTCTGCTCAGCAGCATGGATTATGGCTGCCTCTCCCTTCAACGAACTGCGCGACGGCAAGCGCGCCGTCAAACTCGCCGAGATCGCGTGCAGCATTTCGCACGAGAAAGACCCGCTCGCGCTGAGCGTGCTGGGCATCGCCCTCGCGGAATTCGGCTCGTTCCGCCGCGCCATCGACGCCACGCGCAAAGCCGCTGCCCTCCATAGCCAAGCCGGGGATAACACCAAGGCCAATGCGCTCATCAGCCGGGTCAGCATGTTCGAGCAGAACAAGCCTTACCGTGACGAATGAAGTCATTAGTCACTGACCTCCGACCTCTGATCTCCGGCCCC
>TBL_comb47_HYPODRAFT_10008592_pt1 | contig 10399 bp, 6 predicted proteins | sample TroBogypolimnion_40_FD_10682 | JGI IMG/M metagenome (IMG submission 10682)
CGGGCGCCAATTCCAGCGCGTCCAAGCGCGCCGCCGCGGCATCAACCTGAGCGGCAGCCAGCGCTCCGGCCAAGGCGCCCAGAAGAGGCTCGAGCCCCGCCAGTGAGGCCAAGGAGATCCCTGCTGCTTCGCCTGGCGTAAGCGAGCCGTGGTGGACGTGAGCGGCAGCCAAGAGCGTGACGCCGAGTACACCGGCTGCGTTCAAGCAGCCAATGGCAACAACACCAAGAGCCCTCATCCGAGCAACGAGTACCTCTTGGTGTTGGCATTGTGCGTCGAGCTCTTCGATCTCCCGGTGGAGCTGGCCTCCGAGATTTGTCATGCGCAGCTCAGCGCTGCCCTCAATCGTGTCCACCATTTTGGAACTGATCAAGGAGCGCAGTGCCGCAGCGTGTTGAGCGGGGTGCACTGCGGCGTGGCCTAGCGCCAATGAAACCACCAGTCCACCCAAAACACACAAGGCCACGACCAGTCCACCCAAGGGCAGCCAAATGGCGATGACCCCAGCAGCCAAGAGGCCGGTCATCAACGCAGCGACAATCGGCAAGACAACGCGCACATAGAGGTCTTCGAGAAGATCAATGTCTTCAATGCTGCGATCGAGGAGTTCACCGGTCGAGAGAAACGAGAGCGAACCGGGCGATTTGGTCGCCACAATGTCATAGAGCCACAGACGCCACCGAACCATGGACCCTAACGCCACACGGTGGGTAACCATTCGCTCTTCGTAACGAAGCGGGGCGCGCAGAAACGCCACAATTTCGATGAGCACCAACAGCCCCCCGAGCACGGCCAGACCTCCGCCACCCGCAGCTTTGCCCACCAGCAGGCCCGAACCACCGAAGAGAGTGATTGAGGCAGCTCCGGCGAACAGCGAAAGGACGAGGGCTGCGATTATGCGTGACGTGTCAGGTCGACTTCGCACCATCCAGCGAGTCAGGCGATCGTTCATCGCTCACTGCCTTGGGCCAGGATGGTCAAGACAGGAGCTTCGCTTAAGAGTCCTGGTCGGTGCGTGGCTTCGAGAACGGAGCGCTGGCCTAGCCAGTCGTTGAGTGCATGGCGCAGTGCATTGAGGGTTCGTTCGTCGAGGTGCGCTGCTGGCTCGTCGAGCAGGACGAGGGGTCGGTTTTGAAGCACGGCACGCGCTAACCCTATGCGTTGGCGCTCGCCACCACTCATTGATCGCCCGTATTCGGCGAGTGGTCGATGGAGGCCGTCGGATGACGACGCAAGGTGGCCCAATGCAACGAGATCCAAGACGGCGAGGAGTTCCTCAGGATCATGGTCCTCGCCGAGGGCGAGATTCTCTGCGAGTGACCAAGAAAAAATATGAGGACGTTGCGGGACATAACTGACGAAGTGGGCCAGTGATGCTGGCGCCACCGAGCTGAGATCTTGGCCCCCCATTTCGACAAAGCCGGATCGTGGGCTGAGCGAGCCCGTGAGCGTCATCAGCAAGGTGGATTTTCCACATCCTGATGGTCCTGAAACAATCAAGTGCTCGCCCGTACCCAAGGTAAATGAGCAGGGCCCGAGTGCGTTGCGTTCAGCATGGTCGTAGCGAACCGAAAGATCAACAACACGCAATGGTGTGGCTGCGGTCAAGGAAAGCGATCGCTCGTCGGTGGATGGGGCGGCGTCGATGAGTGCAAACATGGTCTCGGCCGCCGCACGACCTTCTGTGCTGGCATGAAACTCACCACCCGCTCGGCGCAAGGGGAGAAATACTTCCGGGGTTAACAAGATTACGCTCAGCGCAGCGACGATGCTGATCGAACCATGGAGGAGGCGCAGTCCGGCCAACATGGCGACAAGGCCAACGCCAACACCAGCTAAAAACTCCAAGGCAGCGGTAGAGAGTAACGCTGCGCGGAGCGTGTCGTTGACGCTTTCTGCCACGGCCTGACTGGCAGATTCAACCTCGTGGCGTCCCCGTTCGCTTTGGCCTAGTGCTCGCAACGTAGGGAGGCCCCGGAGAAGTTCAACCATGCGCCCTGACAACGACGACAAACGACGCCATTGCCGCTCACTCTCTCGTGCTGCTTGGCGGCCAAAGCGAATCATGGCAAAGGGAAGGACGGCCAGGAGGGCGATGGCGATTAACGCAGAGGGCCAGTCAAGAATCCCCAAGGTCACCAAGACTGTGGGCGGGGCTAATAGAGCCACCACGACAGCGGGGAGGTAGCGCGCAAAGTAAGGCTGCAAGGCAGTAATCCCGCGAGTTGCGTTGAGCGCCAGCGCGCCAGTCTTCTGGTCAGCGAGCCCCACCGGACCCATGGCGTCGAAACTCTCCCCAAGATCTCGACGGAGTTGTGCGGTTGCTCGTCGGCCAGCGCTCGTTGCAATCAAGTCACTGAGTGCGCTCAAAAGAATTCGTGCGCCGAACATCAGTACAAGCCAAACCACCACGACTGCAGGGAAGGGACCGGGCCGGCGAGTCATAACCCAACCCAAGAGGTGGGCGAGGAGCAGCGCTTGAGCGATCAAACTTGCGGTCAGACCAAGCCCGACGACAACGCTGGCGCCCAAAGAGCGGCGGCCCCACGGGCTCGAAGCAAGGAGGCGCCGATCAACGGAGTTCTTCTCAGTTGGGGGAGTGCTTGGCACGGTGGTCACACTGTGACGTTAGCGACGACTGGACAGGGTGAGGGCTTCATGGGATCGGTGGATGATCTTTGCCGTTCACGCAACGGGCGGAGCAGTGATGTCGTCGACGTGGGGCAAGGCTCGAGCTGGCCCGTCGAGCCAGACTCGCAACGCTCTCGTCGCTAAGACGTCATCTTCGTTGTACTCCAAGAGGCGCTGACGACTCTCCGGCGTGTTTTCGCGGAGCGCTTCTTCGTACCAGACAATGGACGCTTCGCCGCTGGGGTCCTCATCGCGCCAAGAAAAGCCGGCGAAGGTGGCCATGGTCTTGAGACCAAGGGGACCTTCGGTGACGAGTTGTTCCTTGCAGAGGAAATGGAGGTCGACCCATTCGTCACTTTCGAAGAACAAATCGAGCTCACGCTCCCTTGGAAGGCCCTCTGCGCCGATGCGCACGGCGCGTCGCATCTGGCCCTCCTCGGCGGGGTGCCAGAAGCAGTAGGAGCGAAAGGTCAGCCCCTGGCTTTGTACCTTGTCACGAAGGTCGGTCAACCAGATCCAGAACTCGCCAAAGAGCTCAGCCTCACGTTGTTCACTCAGCGGCTCAAACGTGGCAAATGCTCGATAGCCCTCGCTGATGGTTTCCGATGCAACAGTGCAGGTGACGTGAGCGCCCCAGAGGTACGTGGCGCCTTCGTAACTCTCCATGTCGATATCAACTTCAACATCGGCGCGTGCAGCATCGAGATCCTCTGCGGCCACTTGGCGTGCCACGCCACCCGCCACGCCCGCTCGAGCCCGGCGTACCGAACGTCCTAAGTCCCTGACGGTACCCGCAAGCAACAGTGATGTTGCATCTCGGTTGACCAGATCGCGAACGAGATCCATCTTTGCGGCGGCAACTCTGCGCCGCACTCCCATTCGACGGCCGACTACCTCGTCGAGGGATTCGTCGGGTTGGTGAAGGCGGGCTTGGTCGAGCAGGTCAGGGAGTGGCAGGGTGGTGTCGTTCAAACTGGCGCCAAGATCCACAACGTCAAGATCCAGGGCGGCCAGAGTGGCCCGGGTTGTCACGTTCTGTGCTTTGAGTCGAATCAAGGCTTCAGGGCTGAGCCAACGTACCAAACTGACATCGTCAACAGCGTCGAGTTCTTCGTAACAGATCTCGCTGTAGGGGCACCCTTCGCACTCTTTGTGCCACCAGGGCTCGCGGGCTCGGGGGAGTGAAGGATCAATGTTTCGTGCGATCGTGGCGTCAACAACGCCAATGCTCTCAGCAAACTTTCCGTCGTAGGCTTCAAGTGGGCGTTTCTGGGTTCGGCCATGCGTCGCGTCGAGGTCGATCCACCACAACTCCTGGGCCCCATCGATCACGCCACCAAGGACGCCGTCATCTGCATCGATGAACCCCATGGCGTCGAGCATGCGCCAGTAGTGAGCGAGCTGAAGTGCATCGGTAAACCAAAGTGCCCCTTTTCTAAATTTTTTTCCGCGCCGAGGTGTTGCGTGAGAAGGGAATGGGGTGGCCAGCGGCGAGTGATCAAGGGCACCATTGCCGTCGGTACTCAAGAGGTGAAGTTTAATTTCAATGGGTACATAGCCACCTTTGTTCTTCACCAAGAGATCGGGGCGACCGATGCGTCGTCCCTCCTCATCGGCAGGCAGCCAACTTTTCGCAATCACCGGGACACCGCGGGTGAGGGCATCGAGGGTATCGAACTGAGCTGTTGTTCGATCGTCATTGTCAATGAGGACCATGGCATCACCGAGTTCTTTTGCCAGGATGGCTAAGACGTCGGCTTCGTGATCGTGGCCGGAATCAATCCGGTGCTGTTCCGCATCGCGCAATGGTCGACGAACCACTGTCAAATGCTCGTCAAAGCTGTGCTGAAGTCGCACCTGGCATCGCTGGGTTGCGTAGGCGTCAAGATAGGGCGACGAAGGAATGCTCACAGCCCCATGCTAGGGAGTCCCGGTCGGAGCCAGGAAAGAGAAGAAAAGTGGTGAGTCGGCCTATAGGCGGGGTTCTGTCCACCCCTTGGGAAAAGGGGTTGTGTAGCCATCCATCTCAGCGATCTACCTGGGGACTGTCTGGTTTCCCAGACGGACGGGCCGCCCATGTCCCACGTTTGATCTTGCTCCCAGTGGGGTTTACCTAGCCGTTGGAGTCACCTCCAGCGCTGGTGCGCTCTTACCGCACCGTTTCACCCTTACCTGTGCTGGTTGCCCAGCCATCGGCGGTCTATTTTCTGTGGCACTAATCCTGCAGGTCACCCTGACTCGCCGTTAGCGAGCACCTTGCCCTTTGGAGCCCCGACCTTCCTCGACATGGTTGCCCATGCCGCGGCTACCCAGCCGACTCACCGTTTCCATTGTGCCATGTATTCGCAGGCCCCTCATCAGGCAAGAACGAGCGAAAAGGAGACGTTTCTTGGCTTCCTGCCGAAAGGAGAGGGAAAGTACCCGCTAATCTGGTCGTAAGTACTTCAGATGACGTCGATGGGTTCCCGATCGAACGGACTAATGGTGAAACGATGACAAGAGGAAGACGACGAACGAGGTTGGTCGCGGGCCTTGGTGCCGGCGTACTTGCATTGTTCGTCGCTCTCGGGCTGATCCTCACGTCACCTTCGGGGACCTCAAGAGGAACAACGAGTCCTGTTCAGCCTTCGAGTGCCCCAACTCTGGTGACACCGGTGCCGACAACGGCGCCGGTGGCTGCACCTGTCACCACCACGACGTTGCCATCTTCGGGAGCCGTCGTGACCGCTCCTCCGTCGCATATTCGGATTCTGCCCATGATCGGAAGTGCGGCGCCACCATCGGATCAAGGTTCACCTTCTCCTCGCGCTACTACTCCCGTTTCTCCTTCTCCTCCCACTTCTGGCCCTGCCTCAGCGGCCAGCGCGACCGTGAAACCGGCGTTGACTCAGTGTCTTTCGACCAATGACTGCACCTACGCCAACGCGAGGGTGACCTATGGCGGAGGGCCAGTCCTGGCCAATCCCAAGGTCTATCTCGTCCAGATTGCAAATGGCTCCACGTCTGCGACGTGTACCTCGTCCTATAACTCAGCTCAAGGGACCTTTGCCGCAAGTGAGCCAAATGCCGCCGGTGCGATCACCACCATGTTCACCTCCCCATATTCACAATGGTGGAACGAATACGTTCCGACGTCACCGTATGGGCGAGGATCCTACGCAGGCTGCCTGGTGATCAATAGCGCTGCCCTCATGGCGTCAACGGTGGACGACACCACCATTGATGCAACCTTGGCCACGCTTCAAAACGATCCAACAAAAGGTTTTCCTGCCTACGACCCCAATAATATTTATGTGCTGTACTTCCAGCCAAACCAACTGATTACGTACAAAACTCCCAATCAAATTCTAAACTCGCAAAATGACTTTTGTGCCTACCACGGGAATTCTTACAACTACGGAATAAGAGATTTGAACTACGTCGTGATGCCCTATGAAACTCAGGCGGGCTGCATGTTCACCTCGTCATCCGCGTCAATGTTTGCCAATATGACGCCCATCCTCAGCCATGAAATTGGAGAGACCGTGACCGATCCGGTTCCTTCGTCTGGATGGATCGACAATGTCCATGGCGGCGACGAAATCGGCGACCTGTGCGAACTGGCGAATTCTCCAGCAACGATGGCGATTCAATCAACGGCTGGAGGGGCAACGAGCTACAACTTCCAATATCTCTATTCGAACCAAGCCGCTGGTTGTATCGGTGTCCCGCTTGCACCGACGGCTCCGACCTCAGCGGCGGCGTCGGTGACGAGTAGTAGTTCAGTGACGATTTCTTGGAAAGCACCAGTATCAAATGGTGGTGCTCCAGTGAGTAGCTACACCGTGTCGTCCCCAACGGCGCCGACACCTTTAAGTTGTGTTCAAACGACTGCATTGAGCTGTACGTATAGCGGATTGAACACTGGCGCGACCTATGCCTTCTCGGTCATCGCCACCAATGCAGTGGGACCGAGTGCCGCAGCAACAGTGAGTGCGACGTTGGGAGCGCTGCCGAGCGCCCCGCAGTCAGTAACGGCGACCTCATTTGGAAATGGCCAATCCCTTATTTCCTGGAAAGCACCACTTCAGAGTGGCTCGACAGCGGTCAGCAGTTACACCGTCTCCTCAGTTCCAGCCGTGGCCGCCCCTGCGAGTTGCGTGCGAACGACTGCGCTGAGTTGTACATTTAGCGGGTTAACGAACGGCGTGAACTACACCTTCTCTGTGGTTGCAGCGAATACCATCGGTCAAGGAGCCCCAGCGAAGGCAACGGCAACCCCAGCAACCACCGCAAGTGCACCGACGCTCTTGTCCGCCGTGTCGGGTCAGAATCTCCAGACCACCCTGTCTTGGAGGGCCCCGTCTTCAAACGGAGGCGCGGCCGTGACGAGTTATACGGTTTCGTCGACCCCATCGGTTACGACCCCTGCGAGTTGCGTGCGAACGACTGCGCTGAGTTGCACATTTAGCGGGTTAACGAACGGCGTGACCTACACCTTCTTTGTCGTTGCGACGAATGGTGCGGGAAATAGTTTGGCGGCTTCAACGACGGCAACACCGAGGGCTCCGACGCCGGCAGCACCAGTTGTCACCTCATCGCTGTCCCCCGGGGGACGGTTGCTCCCAGGACAATCGCTGGTGTCGCCGAGTGGGTTTTATCGAGCCGTCTTTCAAACTGATGGGAATTTCGTTATTTATAACGCTTGGAATTATGTGATTTGGAATTCTGGGTCGCAAAATCGAGGCGGATCGGTCCTTTATTTTCAAGGTGACGGGAATGTCGTGATCTACAGAAGTGACGGACGAGCAGTATGGGCATCGGGGGTGCAGAACTCAATACCGGGTGTGCTGGCGCTTCAAAACTCCGGGGTCCTCCAAGCCATCAATAAGTACGGCTACTTGTACTGGCAGTCCTAGAGAGCTCCGACCTCGGGCTCGAGCCAGGGAATTCGTTCCTCTCGGTCCTTGGCGGACAGCGACGGTAACCTGCAAGCATGGAGGAGTCGCTCTTTGGTGAAAAGGAACGGGCGATCTCAACGATCAGCGAACTCTACGCCGAGATTGATGCTGCCCTCAAGGCCACGTTCCCGAAGTCTCGGGAGATTTGGGTGCAAGGCGAGATACAAAAGATTTCAGAGTCGCGTGGCCATTGCTACATCGACGTGGTCGATTCCCTAGCCGGAACACCGCAACAAGCGGAAACTCTCAAGGTGAAATGCTGGGCTTCGAATTGGCGAGGATTAAAAACAGGCCTAGCCGATCAAGGGCTTTTTCTTGAAGCGGGCATGACAATTCTTATGCGCGGAGCGATCGATTTTTATCGAGTGCGCGCTGAAGTTGGATTTATCTTGGCCGAGATTGACGTCACCGCGCTTCTTGGGCGTTTGGCGGTCGAGCGAGCAAAACTTCTTGAAGCCCTTCAGTCCGAAGGACTTTTCGACGCGCAGCGCCAACTCTCGGTTCCGCTTGTTCCCCTCCGCATCGGCCTGGTGGGAAGTCCTGGGACCGAAGGATTTAACGATTTCTTGGGCCAGCTCGAAGAGTCCGGTTTCTCCTTTGCAGTTGATGTGGCGCGAGCATCAGTTCAAGGAGAGAATGCACCGAGCGAGATCGCTCAGGCGGTCACCCAACTTAGCGACGGGTCAGTTGATCTGATTTGCGTGGTGCGGGGCGGGGGATCGAAAGGCGATCTCGCAGCCTTTGACGCAGAGCTCGTTGCTCGAGCCATCGCTCGATCGTCGACGCCGATCTGGACCGGCATTGGCCACAGCGGTGACGAGTCGGTGGCCGACCTTGTGGCAAACCGCCGCGCGATTACTCCAACGGCTCTTGGCGCGGCCCTCGTCACGATCATCGCCGAGTACTACGGCGAGGTGCTCTGGTCAGCGGGGAGAGTGGCACAGTGCGCGCAGGACATCGTTGCTCGTCGAGAGTTGGCCTATGGACAGCTTCGCGGACAGCTCGTGGGCATCGTCAAGGGGCACCTCCGTCATCACCTTGGTGAACTTCGTCACACGCGACGACGTTTGATCGGAGCGCCAACAGTGGCGCTGGATCGTGCACGGTCCTCACTGGCAACGCGCAGCGTTCGTCTGGCGCCGCTGGCACTTCGAGCAGTCGAGTTCGAGAGCGAATCACTCTTGGGGACTCGTCGACTCCTTGGCGCCTATGACCCGGTGCGCACCTTAGAACGAGGGTGGTCACTGACGCTTGATCATCAGGGCAAGGCCATTCGATCGATCGATCAGGTCGCAGAAGGCACTGAACTCACGACAAGGGTGGCCGATGGCGTATTTGCTTCTAAAGTCATGACAAAGGAAAAGGAGCAGTGATGGCAAAAGATGATGGGAAAGATCCCACAACGCTCAGCTATGCCGAAGCGTCGTCTGAGCTGGACGAGATCGTTGCCTACTTCGAAGACAGCGAGATTGATGTTGATCAACTCGTTGTCAAGTTAGAACGAGCGACAGCGCTAGTCGACGAACTCGAGAAGCGCCTGACCGAGACCAAGATGCATGTTGATGAACTTGCGCCGCGCTTGGCCGCGGTGGCAGAGGAAGCATCCATCGTGATTGATCCAGAGACAGGTGAAGTGCTCGATGACTGATCAAGACCGGTTCTACTTTCGCCAATTATTGGCGGGCAGAGATTTTGCTGCGGCAGATCCCGTGGCACGCCAGATGGTGAACTTCGTCTATCTCCTGGGCGATCGTCAAACTCAAGAAGCCGTAATTGTGGATCCGGCATATGGAGTTGGTGAACTTGTTGAGATCGTTCGCAACGATGGCCTTGACGTGGTTGGGGCGTTGGCGACGCATTTTCACGCCGATCACATTGGTGGTGATCTCTGGGGTAACAAGATTGAAGGGATCGAAGAGCTCCTCGAAATCATCGATGTGCCGATCCACGTCAATAGTCATGAAGTTCCCTGGATCCAGCGAACCACCGGGGTCACGGATGCATTGGCCGCCCATGACTCCGGAGATGTCGTGATGGTGGGAGCAATCGCCATTGAGTTGATTCACACTCCAGGACATACGCCGGGAAGTCAGTGTTTCATGGTGTCGAATCGATTGGTTTCTGGCGATACGTTGTTTTTGGAGGGTTGTGGGCGCACGGATTTTCCTGGATCAGACCCAATGGCTATGTACGAGTCACTGACGAAGACCTTGGCGCAGGTTCCCGACAGTACGGTGCTGTATCCGGGGCATCTCTACTCTGCGGCACCGTCGCAGTCGATGGGAGAGACCCGTCGCGACAATTGGGTCCTTGCTCCTCGTTCCCCGCAGGAGTGGATGCAGATTTTTGGGGGTCAAGGATGAACAGGAATGTGAGACGATGAACGAACCCCTTGCACTTGATGGAAGTGTCACCATTGTTGGCGCTTCGCTGGCAGGATTGCGCTGCGCTGAGACCTTGCGTGCCCAGGGTTTTTCGGGAACGATCACCATGATCGGGGAAGAGTCATCCACCCCTTATGACCGGCCGCCTCTCTCCAAAAATGTCTTGAATGGTAAGTGGGAGATTGAGAAAGTGACCTTGGCTGACGATGCCAAGCTTAACGATCTCAGAATCACCACGCGTTTTGGAATGAAAGCCGTAGGACTTGATGCTGGTGCACATCGAGTTGTACTCGCCGATGCGTCGACGCTCGACAGTGACGCAGTCGTCATCACGACCGGTGCGGGGCTCCGCTACTTGCCGGGGACCCGTGAGCTTGAAGGCGTTTACGGACTGCGCACCGACCTTGATGCGGTTAACCTTCGGCGTGCTCTCGTCGCCTTGAA
>TBL_comb47_HYPODRAFT_10008593_pt1 | contig 10399 bp, 10 predicted proteins | sample TroBogypolimnion_40_FD_10682 | JGI IMG/M metagenome (IMG submission 10682)
CGCGTTCAGGTGTCCTGATCTCAACCAAGGAAAAAAATATAGAGGGAGTTTTTCCGACCAAGCGCCCCGAGATCCTGGTAGCAGATATCGTCAGACTTCAGAATAACAAAGAGAAATGGATCGCTTTTATTGGATTAATCGATGGCAAACCTTATGAAATTTTCACTGGATTGGCAGACGATGAAGACGGGATACTTTTACCACGTTCGGTGACCGAAGGCTGGATCATTAAGAGCCGGGATGAAACGGGTGCCTCACGCTATGATTTCCAATACCGTAATTCAAGAGGCTATAAAACAACTATTGAAGGACTCTCTTTTAAATTTAATCCGATCTTTTGGAACTATGCTAAATTGATTTCCAGCGTGTTGCGCCATGGCATGCCGATTCAGAAGGTCGTTGAGTTGGTTACCAGCCTTCAGTTTGACGTTGAGTCGATCAATACATGGAAAAATGGGGTAGCCCGCGCTTTAAAGAAATATATTCCAAACGGAACAGCCGCAGAAGATGCTAAATGCGAGGGATGCGGTTCAGCGAATGTCATCTACCAGGAGGGTTGCCTGATCTGTCAGGATTGCGGATCCTCCAAGTGCGGATGATTTTTATCTTCACTATATATTTTCAGGGAGGTCCGGCAACGGGCCTCTTTTTTTATTTAGAAAGACCCACAAGGTTTTTGAAACCTTGTGGGTCTGATTTTTTTAAAATAGCGATCTATGATTTGATCCCGTAGTGTGAGGATAGAATCGAGGAAAAAATTGATCCCGGAAGGATCCGTTTGAGCATAACTGCAAATTTTTGTTCCAGTGTGGCAATTATATAACTATGACAAGGATTATTATTCTCCAGAATTTTAGCCAGTTTGCGGGCCAGAAATTCGGGCTTCAATCCACCCTTTTCATCCTTCTCGATAAGTGATAATGTTTTTTGGAATTGGGCTGAATAATCGCTGTTGTTCGCTTCAGTGATGACTGGTTTGCGGTTAGCAGTAAAGCTGGTATAGAAGTCACCTGGTTGTATAACAATCACTTTGATATGAAAAGGGATTAGTTCCATTCTCAGGGATTCACTCATTCCCTCCACAGCAAATTTGCTTGCAGCATAGAACCCCTGGTAGGGTAAACCCATTAACCCGCCAATTGAACTTATATTCACAATCGTTCCACTCCCCTGTTTCCGCATGGAAGGGAGAACAGCCTGGATCATATTTACATACCCCATAAAATTAGTACTCATCTGAAGATGAATAGCCTCATGAGATGAATCCTCAACCGACCCAGATATACCCATTCCGGCATTGTTAATCAGGATATCGATGCGCTCTTCTTTTTCCAATAACGTTGAAACTGCCTTTTGAACCGAATTAGCATCGGTAACATCGGCCTGGAGCACTTTGATGCTTCCATTCAAATCCTCAGGTTGCTTGCGGCTAATCCCATAAACAATATACCCTTTGGTCGAAAGCAGCTCAGATATAGCTTTCCCAAAGCCCGACGAAATGCCGGTAATCAATACAACTTTTACCATCAGCCCAATAAATAATTAGTAACTATAAGTAATTTTTGTTTAAAGCACCCTCATAGGTCAGCACATCAAGTTCTTTTGCAACTGAAGTTATCTTGTCAATGGCCCTGTCCACCTGGTCGAAGGTATGGGTAGCCATTAATGAGATGCGGATAATGCAATCTTCCTTTGGCACTGCCGGTGAAACGACAGGATTAACAAATACCCCCTCTTCGAGAAGTCTTTGAGCCATTCGAAGTGTTTTTATATCGTCTCTGATGAAAAGAGGAATAATCGGAGATTCAGATTTCCCGGTATCAAAACCGAGTACATTAAAACGTTTGCGCGCATATTCGGTCAGTTCCATCAGGTGAGCCATACGTTCAGGCTCATTCTCCATAATTTCGATGGCTGCCAGAACGCTTGCAGCTGATGAAGGCGTCATACTTGCACTGAACATCAGTGAGCGGGAATTATGCTTGATGAAGTTTATCACAGTTTTATCTGCAGCAATAAAACCACCAATCGAAGCAAGTGATTTGGAAAAAGTTCCCATGATCAGGTCCACTTTATCTGTAAGTCCAAAATGTGCAGCAGTACCCGCCCCGTTTTTTCCAAGAACACCCAGTGAATGAGCATCATCAACCATAATGGAACCCTGGTATTTTTCTGAGAGTCGGACAATTTCGGGTAATTTGGCAATATCGCCTTCCATCGAGAAGATCCCGTCAACGACGATTAATTTGATTTTATCTGGTTCGCAAAGTTTTAGTTTACGTTCGAGATCTTTCATGTCATTATGGGCAAACTTCAGGACCTTGGCAAAGGTAAGGCGGCTGCCATCAATTATTGATGCATGGTCCAGTTCATCCAGGATTACGTAGTCATTACGGCCGGCGACACAGGAAATTACTCCCTGATTTACCTGGAATCCGGTACTATAGCACAAAGCAGCTTCCTTATTTACCAAAAGGGCGAGCTTTTCCTCAAGGGCCATATGGATATCTAGGTTTCCGTTTAGAAATCTTGATCCTGCACACCCGGTCCCATATTTATCAATCGCATTTTTTGCAGCTTCCTTAACTTTTGGATGACACGTAAGTCCAAGATAACTGTTTGAACCAAACATCAGCACTTTTTTGCCGTTTATCACTACTTCTGTATCCTGATCAGATTCAATAACCCTAAAATAAGGATAGAGGCCGGCTGACATAAGTTTTTGTGGTAAATGGTAATGCGATAGCTTAGTATGAAGAATTCCCATTGTTAGATAGTTAATAGTAATTGTGCCAAAAGTAATAAAAAAAATTAGAGAGGATAATTTTTAATAATTGTTAATGCGTCAATCGAGCTTTAAAAATGTTGATATTTTAAAAAAAAAGAATATTTCTCATCATTTTTTATTTAATATCCTATTAATTTGAACAAAAAAGCCCGGAATTAAATTCCATTATCAGAAATCAAATAATAGTTGCGGTTCAGTAAGTTTAAAACTTCTCCGGTGGAATGGGGTGATGCCATATTGGAGAATTGCTCTACGGTGGAAGGCAGTCGGATAACCTTTATTCTGATTCCAGTTATACTCAGGGTGTTTTTCATGTAGTGCCATCATGAAATCATCACGGTATGTTTTGGCCAGGACCGAGGCTGCCGCAATAGACAGATACTTTCCATCACCCTTAATTACCGTGGAATGTGGAATATTTCCATACAATTTGAACCGATTCCCGTCAACAATAATATGTGATGGCCGTTCCGAAAGCTGATCAAGAGCCCGATGCATTGCCATAATAGAAGCGTTTAGGATATTAATCAGGTCAATCTCCAAATTATCGCAGCTTGCTACTGCCCAGCTAATTGCTTCCCTTTCGATTAGTATACGTAATTGATACCGGTGTTTTTCAGATAGTTTCTTGGAATCATTCAGCAATTCTGAACTAAAATCTTCAGGCAAAATAACTGCTGCTGCAAACACCGGTCCTGCGAGGCATCCCCGGCCGGCCTCATCACAACCGGCTTCCGGAAATCCTTTCATTAAATTATTCAACAGCATCAGCCAGCTTTTTAGTAAGAATTTCTACTCCCTTCCCGGCCTTTTCAGCAATTACCTCAATATAATGGGGCAAATGAGCCGGAGGATTCGGGTCGATCAGGAAAACCGGTATGTCCTTTGGGGTGAAATTAAGTAATCCTGCTGCAGGATAAACATTGAGTGAAGTTCCTACAATGCAAAAAATATCAGCCGATTGTGTCAATGCAATAGCTTGATCCATTGCAGGTACCTCCTCTCCAAACCAAACGATATGTGGCCTCAGCTGACTCCCCTTTTCACACAACTGGCCCATTTTCATCTCAGGATCTATCAGCTGGTAAATAAGAGACGGATCTATCGAACTTCTGGACTTCGTCAGTTCGCCATGCAGGTGGAGTACGTGTGATGAACCAGCTCTTTCGTGCAGATCATCCACGTTTTGGGTGATAATCTGCAAATCAAAAATTTTCTCCAGCTTTGCAAGTAACAAGTGTCCCCTGTTAGGTTGGCTGCTCATCATTTGTTTCCTTCGGTCATTGTAAAAACGGAGCAGCAATTCAGGATTTTTGTGCCACGCTTCGATACTTGCCACTTCCATAACATCGTACTCTTCCCACAGACCATTCATATCGCGGAAAGTGCGTATCCCACTCTCGGCGGAGATCCCCGCCCCTGATAATATGACTAAGCGTTTCATTCGTATAAATTAAGATTAACCTTCTGTTATTCTAATATTTGATAGTCATGGAACCCACATGGATTTTATAAATCTCCTTTTGTGAATATCATTTAATGAGGGTTTCAATAGTAAAAAGCAGCAGCCTCGTTTAGCCCGCAGATCTCGCAGATAAACGCAGATAAAAATGGAATCTGCGAAAATCTGCGATATCCGCGGGAGCTATTTCATTCGTATAAATTAAGATTAACTTCTGTTATTCTAATATTTGATAGTCATGGAACCCTCATGGATTTTATACATCTCCTTTTGTGAATATCATTTAATGAGGGTTTCAGGCATACTTAGTTTTTAACAGACCGGCAAATTACTCAAAGTCCCCCAATAAAATACCTGAAACATTCCACGAACTAAAACTCCCTCCCTCCTTTTTTCCGATTGGGATGGCTACTGAAAATTTATGTTTCCCTGGAGAGAGGGTATTGATTGGGAAATATACAGGATTAGTCGCTGTACCAGGGCACCAGCCTGACCTGCTGCCATCGCTTGAGGTGATTCCGTTCCAGAAATTACCTGAAGCGGGGTTGTATTTCCGGTAGGTTCCGCAGTCACAACGCCATGGGGTAAACTGGAACAAAACTTTCCCGTCAAGGAGTATTGTATTTGTCTTTTGGTTATACTCATCACCTCCATCCCATCCGCCGTGCCCCGTAGTCAGATAACGCATCCGGATATTCTTAACACCTGCCGGAACAGTTATCTCGGTTGTAAGGGAATCCTTGTCAAACAGGGTTCCGTATTCCTGTCCGGCCATCTCCATGACGTTCAAGGTGTTGAAGAGTGGCATACTCCAATGTTTTTTAGCCGGTATTTGCGAAATCTCCTTACTGCCGGGATAATATTTGAGGTTCAGACTTAAACGATGACCTCCTTTATCGTAGTTCCCTATAAAAACCCCGATCCATTGTTCTCTCTGGAGTAACGGGAGTAATTCCGAAATTTCCTGTTTATAAAACGTCGAATCCTCCCAATGCTGACCATAAACTGTTACTTTATCGTTGAATTGCCCAATTCCAAACGGGGTAAAAAACCGGACCATCTCGATCAGGGGTGAAAAGTGTTCCGAAGCTATTATCCCCTGATAGGATTTTCCGTTTTTTGCGCGAAAAGATGGAAGTTCGCCGATGCCATTTTTCAGACCATCCAGAAATGACTTTTCTTTATCTGTTGGGATCAGGAATACAGATCCGGTCCGGTCGTAGGCATCTCCGTTTGAGGATTGGTATAATTCGGCAAAGAGCTGGGTATCTTCAGGAACCACCGGCAATTTTACTTTTTTGAGTAAGATGGTTCCTGCGGCGTACCTGAAAGTTTTTTGTGACGCCGTATCAGCGGGATTTACAATCTTATTTCCAAAACTGATTTGTTCATTCGAAAAAACCGAAACTGTTGTAATCAGGTTCTCAGTTATCCGGTGTCTGTAAAGTGGCAATTCAAGGCTGGTCCCCATTTGGGAGGGAAGAATTGGCCCCAAATCTTGATTCTTTAAGGGCTGTACTTCAGTGGCAATCATTTCATAATTACCATTCCGGACTACTTTTAGGACTAATCCATCAGGCACGCCATAGGCCATCGCCGGAGTTCCTTTTACCCCTGCCTCTGTAGTGTACCAAATATCTATGGCGTTCGAGCGGAGTGTCGTTTTGACCCTTTTGCACTTATAACCAAGAATTACGGACGTTTCATTGGTTTCATTCAGCGATGGATATTCCGAGAACGGAGCAGAAGTATTAATTATTGTTCCATTACTGAACCTGGCGACCTGAAAAGTCTTTTTCTGTATAAAATCAATGTAGCTTGTTTCAGAAGCTATGGTTGGAAGTAGTTTGGCAGAATCTTTAGCTACCCAGGTTTTTGAAGCCCACGGAGAACAAACAAGCCAGATGCCGGCATCTTCAGTTCTGGGTTTCCCGTTAACCAAAGTCTTGTATATCACCCTTATGAAATCCGGAAGCTTTCCGGAGGAAGCAAAATTGGGCAGGATAAATATATTCAATAAAAAGATAACAAAAAGTTTTCTCATCTCAATTTTAAAATTTATATTGTTATGTTGCTATAATGAAGATTGAATTTTCTTTTGGTAAAATTGCAAAAAAAAGGCTTATTTTCCATCTGATATTCCCTTTTAAATAGCACAAAAATAACATCTTAATAAGCTGGTTGTTAGTTTATTAAGAAATATACATCAATAAATACCCATTGGCACAGATTCCTGTTCCATAAATTCCGAATAAACTTCTGACCATTTTGGCATCCTTAAATTTTTCTTGTCTGAAATAAGAGGAAACGGAGATGCCAAATTACGAAACAAAATATCTATTTTTTTACTTTTGAGTAACAATGTATTATTTTTATACATCATTATTATTTTACATTAATATGACAAAGACTAGATTTCTGCCTTTCCCGGACCTGTATCAAATAAAAAAGGAAAATAATTTGTATTAATCTATTTTTCAAATATATAATTCACTATTTATTCAATTGAATGTGTAAAAAAGAGTATCCGAAAAGTCTGAACAAGGCCTATTTCGAACTTTATCTACCTTGAAAATGTACATAATGTAAATTTTATGATTATATTTACATTTTAGTTTACAGTAAATATTTACAGCTTTATAATCAAAGGAAAATCTACGCGCAATATAATAGAAGTGGAAACGCCGACTATATTGACTGCATTTTAAATAGGCTACACAAATAAATGAAAATCGCACGACGTTATTTCAAAAAGGGTAATTCAAAAATAGTCCAAAAAGATTATAAAGAAACTATCCTTCAATTTGATAAGGAAATAGAAATAAATCCAAAAACTGCAAGAGCTTATTTAGGCCGGGGGATCATAAAGAATTTTTCTCTGTATCATGAGAGTTCATCGTTTGACTTTAGTACAACTCCAGTTATTGACCCTTTTAAGACGGAGGTTTATCATAGGATAAATTCTTCACAGAATTCAGGATATCAACACTCTGCATTGGCAATTGCCGACTTTGATAAAGCAATTGAGATAAATCCCGAGTTTGCAAAAGCCTATTTTATCCGGGGTGTTGTAAGAAGCTGTCTTCATACGAACTCTAAAAATGCGAATCCGGATAATGTTAAATTACCAAAGTTGAATAATTATCCTCAGGATAGCCAGGGGGGACTCGCTGATTTTGATAAAGCTATTGAAGTTGATCCCAAATACGCTGAGGCCTATTACACTCGCGGGCTTGCTAAAAGTTATCACCACAATAAGAGAGGCAATGCTGATGATTCAATAAAGTTGAAAGAGGCTAAATCTGCTTTGACGGAAACATTATCAATGCAAGGCTATTTAGTGAACAATCAAGTTATCGATTATGATGGTGCCATTGCTGACTTTGATAAGGCAATCGGTATAAATCCCGAATTTGCTGATGCTTATTATTGCAGAGGACTTGCCAAGAATTTTTTGCAAAATACTGTTATAAAAACAAGACAAGAGCCTAATAAAAAGAATGTTACTGGCATAAATGCGAAAATATCCATAAAAGGAGGCTTCGCAATAAATTACCACCTCAAAAAATATGAGGGTATAATTGCAGATTATGATACGGCAATTAAGATTAACCCGAGCCATTCTAATGCTTATTATAGCAGAGGTCTTGTTAAAATGGTCTTTCAGGACAGATGGGAAATAATGAAATGTGAAATTACCAACAGCGAAATAGTCTCAGAAAACTCCGATTATTCCTTTCCTGTGAACAGCACTATGGATAGTATGTTTAAAAACTATGCCGGTGCTATTACCGACTTTGATAAGGCTATCCAGATTAATCCATTATTTGCAAATGCATACTACCACCGCGGGGTGGCCCGATTTTGTTGTAATGATCTTTCAGGGGCCATAACTGATATGAACCGGGCCATAGTAATTGATCCTGCAAACAAAGAGGCATACAGGAGAATCGCGTCGTTCATCGGTGTCACGGGAATAAATAAAAGAGAGTTGATGAATTGAATTATTATTCTTTATTCTGGTTTTCCTTTGTAATTCCCATTGTCATAGCCGTTAATCCCGCCAAACCGCCCAGCTGCATGGTTTCCAAAGCAGAGCTGGGAACAATCACAATTGTAGAATTTGATTTCAATCCTTCATATAACATATTCATTGCTCTTAAATGGAGTGCCGTAGGATTGTCGGAATAGGATTTTGCAGCCTCTTCAAATTTCTGGGCCACCTGACGTTCAGAATCACCCAGGATTACCCTTGCCTGCCGTTCCCGTTCGGCCTGAGCCTGCATCGACATGGCATCCTCCAATGCGGGCGGGATAAGTACATCCTTTACCTCCACCGAAATAACATTGATTCCCCATGGTTCAGTACGTTCATCAATGATCTTCTGAAGCTGGTTGCTGATTTTCTCTCTCCCTTCGAGCATATCTGAAAGCAATGTCTTGCCTATAACATCACGCAGGGCGGTCTGGGATGCCCAATTGATAGCGCTTTTATAATCGGCTACATCAAGTGCCGCTTTTTTTGGATCCAGAACCTTCCAGAACAGCACGGCATCTACATCAACAGGAACAGTGTCTTTGGTAAGGGTTTTTTCAGCTGTAAATGAAGATGTAATCACCCGGATGTCAATCCAGTAAGGAATAGTATCCACGATTGGAATAATAAAAAAGAGTCCTGGCCCCCTGAGAGAATGAAAACCTCCAAGTCGCAGGACGACCGCTTTCTCCCACTGATCTGCAACCTTAATTGAGCAGGAAACGATAAGAGCAATAACAAAAGAGACCACTTCTATAACCGTCCCCTCCGTTTTAACCTGATCTCCATAACTGGCATATGCAAATGCCCATCCAATTCCAAGAATGACAAAAAAGATCAATACCGCAAAATAGTTTGTTGTTTTCATGGCAATTTCCTCCATTTTTAAAGTTCACGAATGAATCAATTTTCACTTAGGTTAAATTCAGATTAAAAGGTTCCGATTAACCTAACTAAAGATACATAAAATCATGGAAATATGATCTGTTTTTTTGAACTTTCCGGAACCTTTTGGCCAAAATCTGATTAACTTAGATGTGTCGTAATTCATCCGGGAATATGAAAAATAAAGATGATCGGAAAGATCTCTTTGCAAGGCAAACTGATCCAGAGGAGGTAAACAGCCAGGAAGGTTATCCGTTATACCCTCCAACTGAAGATATTTACAGCAAATATCACGAAGAGAAGAACCTGGATCCCGACAGGATTTCGCAGGCTGAGAATTCATCTGACCCTGAAGAATTCATCGTCAGTGATGCAAGCGATATTATTAACGACATGTCTGACAATATTCTGGGTGATTCGGGGTTAGAATTGGATGATTACCAGGAAAATATAGGGTTGGAGGATGAAGAGAATAACTATTATAGCCTGGGGGGTGATGATCACCTCGATTTGGAGGAAGAGCAGCCCACAGAGTAAATAATTTTTCTAATCAAAAAATAACTACGATGAAAAAAATATTGCTTGCACTGGATTATGATCCAACTTCGCAGAAAGTGGCCGAAACAGGATATGAATTGGCAAAAGCATTAGGAGCAGAGGTTATTCTATTACACGTAATTTCGGATCCTGTCTACTATAATGCCAGTGATTATTCGCCCATCATGGGTTTTACGGGATATTTGAATACCGATCCCTTACAACCGGATGCCGACGAGATGTTAAAAACCGCCTCGCTTGATTTTCTGAATAAATCGAAAATTCATCTGGGTGATCCAACCATTCAAACTATGGTAGCTGAGGGAGATTTCGCCGAAACTATTTTAAAGACAGCCAAAGAGCAACATGCGGATGTTATTGTGATGGGTTCTCACAGCAGAAAATGGCTTGAAAATATCTTAATGGGGAGTGTTACTGAGAAAGTTCTGCATCATACTACTATTCCCTTATTCATAGTTCCCACCAGGTATAAAAAATGATGGATGAAGAATGCTATAATATTATTTTGGTTCTATAACTTTTGGTGTGGATAATTTAAGCTCAACAATAAAGTCCCGTCAATAACATCACCTAAATACTTAAATTCGAATACCATAAAGTGGTTATTCGCCAGCTGGCGGATGAATAACCTCCAGTGCAGCTCGCGGAACTGGGGGAATGTAAATGGAAT
>TBL_comb47_HYPODRAFT_10008594_pt1 | contig 10397 bp, 6 predicted proteins | sample TroBogypolimnion_40_FD_10682 | JGI IMG/M metagenome (IMG submission 10682)
TGAGCTATATGGTATTACAGGAATAAAAATACTGAGTGAAAACATTCAAGAGAATGAGACATCGAAGAGTATCAAAATAACAGACTTGTTGAAAGGAATCTATATAATTCGAGCCTACAACAGGGATAATACTTTTGCTAATATTAAATGGATAAAACAATGAAAAAACAACTATATGTATTGCTTTTTTGGTTGATACCCCTGTTCAGTGGTGCCCAGATAAGTGATAAACTAAGCATCTCTAAACAGGATATCATTACAGAGAAAGTAAATGGTTATGATAAAATTAGCTGGAAGTCTGATTTTAGAACAAAAGAAGTGGGTAATCCTGAATTACCGGTATATCGGGTAAGCTATGTTTTACCTATTGATGTATTGGTAACCGGCGTGACCTTTACTACTCAAACAAAACAAAAACACGAGCAGAATTTTAATATTATACCAGTTCAACAACCTGTTCTCGCCGATAATCCGAATGCTCCTGTGTTTACCCAACCTAATTCAACTGTTTATCAATCAAATTCTCCGTACCCGAATAAGCTGTATGAAATCGAGTCGGATCATTTCTACATGGGTTATCATGTGGTTACTTTAAGGCTTTATCCATTTGAATATATCCCACTAACGCAAACGCTGAATTATTACACTCAACTGGAATTCACCATAAATTATACATCCGGCACGAATAAGAATGAAATATCTCCGCAAACACAAAACTTACATAGGGCGGAACAATGTGAAACTCTTGTACAATCGTTAGTAAGAAACCCAACAGATGTGCCACAGTTCGGTTCAAATGTGCAAACTATTCGGGACGGAAAAAATACTATCACCAATTTTAAAAGTACAACTAAAAGTTCAGCAATACAAAAAATAAAGTCTGTGACCTCAGTGTTGGATGAACAAGTCCCCGATTATATTATTATTACGAGCGCAGCACTACAACCAGCCTTTCAAGCACTAGCTGTCTGGAAAACCAAGAAAGGTGTTTTTACAATAATAAAAACCACTGAAGAAATTGGGGCTAATTACCAAGGAACTGACCTACAGGAAAAAATACGAAATTATATCATCGAAAGTTGGGGGAAATGGGGTCATGGTTTATTTTTCTTACTTGGAGGAGGAAATAGTATTGTCCCTGCACGTATGGTGGAAGGAGATGTTATTAATGACGCGACAGTTTTTGGGAATGAAAATACACAGTATCCTGCCGATATGTATTACTCTACCTATAAAAATAATTGGAATAGTAATTTGAACAACAAATTTAAAGAACATATTTATACATACGGCAAAGATAGTAATGGAAATAAATGTTTACCTAGTGGTGGTGATGTAGATGTAGATAATGCTGATTATACACTAAGCGGTATTTTTCTGGGAAGATTCCCGGTTGACAATCCAAGCGAAGCAAGTACTGTGGTGGGTAAGATTATAACGTACGAAAGAGCCAACATAACTAATAATCTTAGTTACTTGCAAAATCATCTATATGCAGATTTTTTCAGTGGCGATGCTGTTAGTAATAACACTAACAATACGACAAGTAATATTTGGAAAAAATTCATGGTGCCAAATGCAAGCGGAAATGATATTGAATATAATCATGATAATTTTTCAAATGCATTAAACAATGGTTTAGAAAATGGTAAATTCCATTTTGTCTATCACATGGATCATGGTAGTTCACAAAGTCTTGCAATAGAAAGTGTAAACGGTAAAAATATTTCAAAATCCGAAATGGGTTCACTAACAAATGGCGATGCTTATCAAATCTTTATGTCAGGCAGCTGTCATTCGGCAAATTTTGTTGAAGATTGCGTGGCTCAATATTACTTAACCGCTCCTTTAGGTGGAGGAGTTGCATATATTGGAAATACGGATTGGGGGCTGGCAAGTGAAGACAATCAATTAATTCCTTTTTTGTCATCTATATACAATGTGGGTCCTTTTCCGTCAGGTCGCTATGATATTGGAGAAGCATTTCAAACAATTATAAATAAGGGATATGCTCCTATTACTCATTGGCATCTCCATCTATTAGGTGACCCCGAAATGCAGGTATGGACAGCAAAACCTACAACTCTTCCGACTCCAACGTTTAGTTCAACAGCAGTAGGCCTTGGCGCACAAACGGTAAATGTAACCGTATCGGGTCTTCCATCCGGTACATTAGCCAGAATTTGCTTTTGGAAAGGGACTGAAGTTTATGTAATACAAGAGAACGTTACAAATAATACTTATCCTATCTCTTTTACGGCTAATACTCCAGGGAATATTCTTGTAACTGTAACGGCTCATAATTTTATACCGTATGAGGGTACAATTACCGTCAATTCAACTAACAATCCGAACTTGTCGGTTTCGACGGTTGATTTTGGAGATGGTATTGTGCAAGGGTCGGGAGTTGGTAATGCAAACGGGCAAAACGATGCCGGAGAAACGATAGATTTGAGTTTAGGTGTGATAAATATCGGGGTAAATCAGGCAAATGGCATTACAGCAACCTTAAGCTGTAGTTCTCCATATATTACTATTAAGAACAATCAGGCAAGCTTTGGCACAATAGCCTCTGGAGCTGATATAACAGGTCATTTTCTCTATTCCATTGATAAAAATGCTCCTGAAATATTAGAAAACGATAAAAGCCCTGTGCAATTTAGTTTGGTAATGAAGGATGTAAATAATGTAACATGGGAAGACTCCTTTAATATTGATGTATTTAATGACGTTATTGTACCGTGGAACAAAACGTTACTGCCTCTTGGCCATACAATAGGAGCCAATGAAACGGTATCCTTTAATATAGCTTTGCAAAATACAGGGGAGGCTCCATCTATAGTAAAAGCAGTTTTATCAAGGGATGTAACAAAAGATATTAATGGATACATTTCAAATTGCATTTCACCCAATAATACATATTCATTTATAAACAGATTTGATACTTGTGTTTCATCATTACCTTTTCAATTTACGGTTTCGAATTATCCCGGAGGAACTACACCACTTTGGTTTAATTTACAAGTAACGAATGCTTATGGTAAAACATGGAATCTGCCATTTAATTTAATGGATAAACCGGGTGCCGTTTCAGGAATCAATTTTACAGCTGATGTTTCTGAGATAGATTTGTACTGGAACACGGCAAGTAATGTAGGAGGTTATAATATCTACCGTTGTGATGCGGACCAAATAAATGAAACTGAAGTAGATGCCTATGTAAAATTGAATACTACACCTGTAACTGCTGCCTTTTTTAATGATACAAAAAATCTTTCAACGTTAACAAAATACTTTTATAAGATAGCCGCGGTTTCATCTGATGGGAACGAAGGAGCTTTTACATGTTACTTAGCTTGGACATCTTACGCACAAAAGAATGGGTATCCGATAGCAATGGAGGCATCACTTGGAGGCGTTCAGACTTCCATAAATGTGGCGGATGTGAATAATGATGGTTATAAAGAGGTTTTTATGGGAACAGGGGGAGGCTATCTGGAAGGTTTAGATTATAAAGGTGGAGAACTTTATGATATTGATGGTGATTTGACTACATATAGTGGATTTGCTGAATTAAGTGGGAAACCATGCGCGATTCCTGCTATCGGTGATATGAATAAAACAGGGGATTATCAAATCATTGAACCTACCCGTAATTACCAACAGGATAATTATGTAGAATGCATATCTGCAAATGATAAAGATCTTGATAAAAAACCTGATTTATTGTGGAATTACTTTACTCCGCAAAAACAATATCTTAGGGGCGCCATATTATCAAACATCGATAATAGTGCAGATGGATCTTTAAAGGTTATTACCTGTTCGGATGAACGAGGCGCAATTTCAATATACAATTCATCGGGAATACATATTAGAGACATACAATGTACAAATACCTATGGGGCAATTGCTGTAGCCGACATCGATGGTGTAGCTGATATTGATGGAGTGGTAAAAAAAGAAATTATTCAGGCATCTGGTACAGACATCAATGTATGGAAATATGATGGTACAAATTATAAAGGCCGAAGTACGCCTTCATTATACCATTTAACATTAGACGGATATAAATTTGTAGGCTCGGTTATTGTTTGTGATATCGATAATAAAAAGGATGGGACGAAAGAAATATTGACATTTGCAATACAGCAATCTACTAATCAAATTAAACTATTTGCGATAAGATGTGATGGTAATACAGTCCCAGGGTTTGATGGTACTCAAAAATATCAATTCTATTCAAATAGTAACTGGTATCAGGAATTATCAGTTGGTAATTTGAATAATGATAAAGATGGATTCCTCGAAGTAGTAACTTTGGCTAAAGATGGAATAAAAGTATGGGATCATACAGGACAACTTATGTTACCTATTAGTTCTATGCCTATTCTAGACATCCCTACTTCTAGTTTACCAATTTTAGCAGATGTGGATGGAGATTCAATGGCAGATATTGTCTTTGCTTCAAATAGTAGCAGTAATATTTATGCATATAAATTAGATGGAACAAAGGTATTGGGATTCCCAGTAAAATTTAGTTCTGGCTGGTGTTATGGGTTAACTGTATCAGATATTGACCATGATGGACATAACGAATTAATTGCTGGTGGTAATATAAACAAAGTAATGATGTGGCAAACCAACGGTAAGCCTGCAGGTATAGAATGGGGCAGCGAACGCCACGATCAGTACAATACCGGAGAATACCAGACTATTTGTGACCCAACTATAATTTCTTCGGATGCAACCTGGAATTCCAGTCAGAGTGTATGTGGAGACTTAATTTTAAAATCGGGCACATTAACCATCAATAATAGCAGTAGTATAACTTTGGGATCTTCGTCTATAATTATTGTGATGTCGGGAGCATCGCTTGTAATTGATTCCGGTAATGTGCTTAATGCAAATGTGAGAGCAATGGCTGGCAGCAGTGTTACCATTAAAAACAATGGTTCCATAAAACTACGTACTAATGCTGAATTCTATACTGAAACAGGCACATTTGTTGATTTGCCATATGGGAGTATTGGCAATTAATTTATTCCGCTCTTATGGATGGAAGTCTGAAATAACGCCTGTCCTCTTATTTTGGGAGACAGGCGTTAAGAAATAAATTACCGGAAGGCATCAGAATATTTTCCATCCGAGCGAAATGACAAAAGTATTAGCCGGACTATTGTCAATATTAATATTATTCAGTTTCGTTTGATACATATCACTAATCAGGTTGTAGCGGAAATCCAATGCAAGCATTAAAACATCGACCCCAAAACCACCTTCAAGTCCTAATTGTGCAGCTTTTACATCTTTCTGTAAATCCGATGCATTAAAGCCACCGCCCGTAACATTATCAAATGCAAGTGTGGAGCCCGCATTAAAACGTAGTTTGGGACCTGCAAACACTCGAAGGTTTATAATCTTCAGATCTATTAATTTATATCCCAATAACAAAGGGACGTCAACAGTGCCGACAGTTACATGCTTGTCGTATGAAACTGTTGCATTGGATGCATCCTGAAATGATACGGTATAATCTTTTTTCCCCATAGCATACAATAATTCAGGTTCAAAGTATACTTTTTTAATGCCGATACGTGCAAATACACCTGCATGGAAACCATTTGCCAACTCCGACTTAACTGAGTTCAGGTTATAACTGCCATTTGTTATTGACCCTAAATTATTCATTCCGAGCGATGAGTTGTAGCCCGCTTTTATTCCAAAATCAAGTTGCGCATTCGCAAAAGAAACGCATAGCAGAAGTACTGCTGCAATGATAAGTTTTTTCATAAACAATTTTATTAATTAAGTTTGTAAATAATATGTTACTAATTTAAAAACGCTTAACCCACGTAAATGTTATGTCAACAGAAATTAAAAGGTTACCCACAGCGGATTATGGATAATTATTTTTGCAGGATTAAATATTAAATCGTCTTTATCCGGTATTTGTAAAATATATTCTTTACCGGTAGCATTGGTCAGTTTACGGTCACGTAACCAGATATTAAAATCTTTCAATTGCGAATATGTGATTCCGTGTTGTGAAGCCCACACTGTCCAGTCGGCAACGAGATCTTTCACTGATATGCTTTTTGTGTGGATAGTCTGATAAAACTGATCGTGGAAAATGGTATATCCGAAAGCTTTTGGATTCTCAAGGAATTGCTTCATGGCTAATATGCGGAAGACATACCGGCTGGTTTCGGAAGTCAATAACATATCGAACGCCTCGTCGACCTGTTGGTTCTCTTTTTCGCTCGATATTTTGCCCATACCGGCATTAAACGAAGCGGCTACTGTCGTCCAGCTTTTATATTTGGCATAAGCGCTTTTAAAGAACTTACAGGCTGCCTCTGTCGACTTTTTTACCTGGTACCGTTCATCCACTTCATCATTTACTTCAAGTCCAAACTGCTGGGCTGTTTTAGGCATTAATTGCCAAAGGCCTGCAGCCTGTACTCCCGAAGCAGCTCTTGTGTCCAGATTGCTTTCAATCACAGCCAGGTATTTGAAATCATCAGGAACCCCGTTCTCCTTCAGGACAGGCTCAATAATTGGGAAAAGCCTGTTTGCACGTTTTATGACCAACATGCTGACCGAATGATTAAAGGCAATTACTATTTGTTCCCTATCGAAGCGTTCTCGCATATCATATCGCTCCATTGAAATCGGTTGGCCTGCAAATTCCATCTTAGATGGGATAGGAAATGCATATATCGGTTCAACACCAAAAGCTGACCGACAGAAACAAACACATAAAACCAATATTATCCCGGATTTAAACCGCATATTATTTTATTTATTTTAAAAATTATACTGTATTATCCCTGCAAAGGTAAGGATTAAGGAGAATTATTATACTAAAAACTAAAAAAAACAAACTTAATGAGCTGTTTTTAAAAGTAGAAGTTAAATTTATCTATCTTTGTATTTGTTTTAATCAACTACTTAGTTGTAATTTTTAATCACACTTGAGATTAAACCTATGAGACGAGCTATTTTCCCGGGAACATTTGATCCGTTCACTATCGGTCATTTTAGTATTGTACAGCGCGGATTATCTTTTTTTGATGAAATCGTTATCGGTATTGGTATTAACCAGGCCAAGAAAACCCTCTTTTCAGTTGAAAAAAGAATAGACATGATTCAACAGGCCTTTGAGCATGAACCTCGTGTTAAAGTTGAATCGTACAATAGCCTGACAGTCGATTTTGCTTTATCAGTTCAGGCAGATTTTGTATTGAGAGGCTTGCGCTCGGTAAGTGATTTTGAATACGAACGGACAACAGCAGATGCTAACCGAAGACTTACCGGCATTGAAACTGTTATACTTTTTACTGAATCAAAGTATTCTTATATTTCGTCGACTGTAGTGCGTGATTTAATTACGTACGGAAAAGATATCTCGATCTTTCTTCCGCCTAATGTAATTTTGTAATAAAACGAAATAGTTAATCAGTCAGACGAGTAATCAACCCATTATTATATGAAGAAAGTTATTTATTTAATCCTTTTGTTTTTTAGCATCAGCACGTTTGTAGGCTATGCTCAAAAAGCCAATGAACAAAGCTTTAGAATCAGTAAGAACCTGACAATTTTTAATTCAGTGTTCCGGGAACTCGATATGTTCTATGTGGACTCGTTGAGTTATGATAAAATGATGAAGTCAACCATTGATAATATGTTGGAAAAACTCGATCCATATACTGTTTACTTGCCGGAAGAGGAAACAGAAGATCTGACTTTTATGACAACAGGTGAATATGCCGGTGTTGGCGCTTTAATCATGAAAAAAGATAACCAGATCTGCATTTCCGAACCTTATGAAGGTATGCCTGCCCAACGTAACGGTGTACGTGCCGGCGACGTTATTATAAAGGTTGATGGAGAAGATGTTGACGGTCTCAGCGTAAATGAAGTAAGTGCATTGCTGAAAGGTACCCCGAATACTACCATCAAACTTACCTTGAAACGTCCGGGAGAAAAGAAGCTTATTGAAAAAGCTTTTTTACGTGAAAAGATTCAGGTTAATCCGGTTGCTTATTCCGCAGTTGTGGCCGATAAAGTCGGATACGTTATGCTTAGTGAGTTTACCGACCGTGCCGGCATTGAAGTAAAAAACGCAGTATCCGATTTAGTTAAACAACATAAAATCGAATCATTGGTTCTGGATATTCGCAACAATGGCGGAGGTTTAATTGATGAGGCTGTAAAGATTGTTGGTTACTTTGTTCCAAAAGGAACTGATGTAGTGACAACAAAAGGGAAGAACAAAGAATCGGACAGGACTTATAAAACACCTATTGAACCTGTTTTCCCACAGTTGAAACTGGTTATTCTGGCAAACCGTTCCTCTGCATCGGCTTCTGAAATTTTAGCAGGTTCTATGCAGGATCTTGACCGGGGAGTCATTGTAGGAGAACGTACATTTGGGAAAGGACTCGTTCAAAATATCCGTCCTTTAAATTATGGAGGGCATTTAAAAGTGACCACTGCCAAGTATTATATTCCAAGTGGAAGATGCATTCAGGCGCTCGATTACAGCCATCGAAACGAAGATGGAAGTGTTGGCCATATTCCGGATAGCCTAACCTCCGCGTTTAAAACCCATAATGGCCGTATCGTGCGTGATGGCGGAGGCATTGTACCCGATACCATTACCAAAGACGATCGGAAGATCAATATTGCCTATTACATATTTGCTCAGAATCTGTATTTTGATTTTGCCACACAGTATGTTTTGCAGCATCCGCAAATCGCTTCACCATCCGATTTTGTGTTATCTGATTCAGACTTTAAAGCATTTAAGGATTATTTAGTCGAGAAGAAGTTTACATACTCCACCCAAACAGAAAAGTCATATAACGCTTTGTTGGAAATGGCTCAATATGAAGGATTGGATAAAGGAGCCAACGATGAATTTACAGCCCTTAAAAACAAATTATTGCCAGATGTAACGAGAAATATAGAAGACAATAAAGTTGAAATATCCGAATTGTTAAGCCTGGAAATTGTAAAGCGGTACTATTATCAGAAAGGTGAAATCCAGTATTCGCTTCGCACGGATAAGGATTTAAAAGTAGCCCTCGGACTTCTTAAACAGGAAGGCAAATATGCAAAAATGCTAAATGTCAAATAACCGGGTTCGTAATTTTATATTTTGGGGCTCAATGTTCTCTAATCTTATCAACTTGTAACCAACAACGATATTCTTCTACCTAATTAAAAGGTTTTTGATTGAAATTATAATAAATTTCAATCAAAAACCTTTTTTAATGTAGATATTATACCTATTTTTGTTCCCCGAAAAAACAGGATATAACAATGCGTCCTGAATAGTATAGAGAATCAGGTTGATAACACCTTAAATACAGAAAATAATTTTCCCAATCCTACCCTCAGGGTGAACAGGAATCTTTAAAACAATATCCATGAAGAAAAACATTGTAGGAGAAAAAATCAGTACTTTATGTGCCGATAAAAACATTTCAAAAGAAGAGCTGGGTAATCGTTGCGGGCTTTCGGTTGACCAGATTGAATTGATTGAAAACAGCGATACGATACCGTCATTATCTCCCCTTATTAAAATAGCCAGGGCATTAGGTGTGCGCCTGGGGACATTTTTAGATGACAGCGAAGAATTGGGTCCGGTGGTACACAAACATTCGGAGGTACAAAAGCCTGCCACATTTTCAAGTCAGTTGTCCAGTGCGAATTCTCATCTTGATTTTTTCTCCCTGGCGGCACGTAAAACAGGCCGTCACATGGAACCTTTCATTATTGACATTAAACCTTCATCAACCAACGAACCGATACTTTCATCCCATGAAGGCGAAGAATTTATATTTGTTCTCAAAGGTTCCATCAAGATAAATTACGGGAAAGAAGTACATGTCCTTCATCAGGGTGACAGCATATACTATGACTCCATAGTGGACCATTTGGTCAGTGCCCTCAACGGGGAAGCAGCGCAGATAGTAGCTGTGGTGTATACTCCTATGTGATTAATTCATAATTCATAATTGCATCTTCGATAAGAAAGTATGCATGTATATGCATCTACCATGCCATTCGAATTCGTGTAATTCGTTTTTAATCTGTTAAATCGTTTTTAATTCGTGTAAATCTATTCATATGAAATTATCCGACAGAACTCTAGGTGATTGGCTTGAACACTGGGCTACAGTGACCCCCGATCATGAATATATTGTTTATTCCGACCGTAACTTAAGTTTTACTTGGTCAGCATTCAATGTCAGGGTTAACAATATGGCCAAAGGATTATTGTCTATCGGAGTGACAAAAGGTACGCATGTGGGTATCTGGGCACAAAATGTCCCTGATTGGCTGACATTTTTATATGCATGTGCCAAGTTGGGTGCAGTGGCAGT
>TBL_comb47_HYPODRAFT_10008595_pt1 | contig 10397 bp, 6 predicted proteins | sample TroBogypolimnion_40_FD_10682 | JGI IMG/M metagenome (IMG submission 10682)
GGGTTGTCCCTGTTTTTTTTACAACAGGTTTTCTACTTTTGATATCAAATCCAGATTAACATGTTAAAACCATTTTTTTCAAACCTTTTACTTTTAACCGTGCTGACAGTTTCGGGTCAGGCAAGGTATTCGCTGCAAACCGATCGTAACATGGAGTACTCGCAGCTTCAGAACGGGTTTATGAATCCACCTTCCGAAGCACGTTTGCGTTGTTACTGGTGGTGGCTCAACAGTATGGCCACAAAAGAATCGATCACACGCGACCTCGAAGAGATGAAGGCAAAAGGTTATGGTGGTGCTTCATTGGTCGATGCAGGAAGTTCAAATTACCAGGTAGCTGCCAAAACAGCACATGGTCCCGATTTTATGAGTCCCGAATGGATGGAACTTTATAAACATGCCGTAAAAGAAGCCGACCGTATTGGGATCGAATTAAGTGTGAATGTTCAGAGCGGTTGGAATCCCGGGGCACCTTCGATTACTCCGGAGTTTGCGATGAAAAAGATCGTTTACAGCGAAACCGACATTTCAGGTGGTAAAACTGTCTCGATGGAATTGCCGCAACCTGAAAATAAACTAATGTATCAGGATGTGCTGGTACAGGCAATTCCTAAAAAGAAAGGTCTGCTGCTCAAAAATGAAGCGATTCAAAATTGGGACAAAAAGAGCTTTAACGAAAAGATAGGATGGAAAGGTGTTTACCCCTTGCACGAATTGCGCGAAGATTTTCCGGAAACCGGAAATGACATTGTGATCAAAAAAAGCGAAATTATTGACCTTACCGAAAAATACAAGAATGGAAAACTCGAATGGGATGCCCCGGAAGGAGATTGGACCATCATCCGTTACGGTTATACCTGTACAGGTGCAAGAACTTCAACGAACAGTGACGGGTGGGAAGGCCTATCTGTTGACCACCTAAACCCAAAAGCTTTTGAACTCTTTAGCAAAACGGTGATTATCCCACTGATAGAAACAGCCCAATCAGTAGGTCAGAGTGTTAAATTCCTTCAAACAGACAGTTGGGAAATGGACCTTGTAAGCTGGACAAACCGTTTTCCTTATGAATTTAAAAAATTCCGTGGTTACGAATTGACCCAGTTTATGCCTGTCCTTGCCGGAAGGATTGTTGAAAACAGGGACGAGTCGAACAGGTTTTTACACGATTTCCGAAAAACCATTGGGGATTGTGTCGCAGAATACCACTATCAACTCTTTTACAACCTCGCGCACAAATATGGAATGGGAATCCATCCTGAATCAGGCGGCCCGCATTCTGCACCGGTTGACGCGTTAAAAGTAATGGGAATCAGTGATTTTCCGCAAGGAGAATTCTGGGCGGTCGCCAATACGCACAGAATCAAGGATGATGAACGCCTCTCCGTCAGGCAAAGTGCCTCAGTTGCGCACACCAACGGTAAACGGTTCGTGGCAGCAGAAGGTCCGACAAGCATCGGGCCTCAATGGGAGCGCTCGCCAAAAGATCTAAAAGCCAATATAGATCGTGTTTTTTGCTCTGGTGTCAACAGGATTGTCTGGCACACCTTCACCTCTTCACCAAAAGAGTTTGGTCAGCCGGGGAATGAATATTTTGCAGGAACACACCTTAACCCGAATGTAACCTGGTGGAAACAGGCAAAAGACTTCATCAGTTACCTCGACAGGTGTACCTTCATGCTTCAGCAAGGTCTGTTTGTAGCTGACGTGCTTTACTATTATGGTGACGATGTACCCAATTTTGTTTTTCTGAAGGAGGATTTTCCTGAGCTAAATGATGGGTTCGATTGGGACAAATGCTCCAAAGAGGTGATCCTCAACAGAGTCTCTTTTGCAAACGGAAAGATTATCTTACCCGATGGAATGAGTTACCGGGTCATGATGTTGGCCCCCGAAAAAGCCATCGACCTCAATGTTTTGAAAAAGATCGAGAAATTGGTCAATGCCGGAATGACAGTGATTTCCCCAAGGCCGGAAAAAACGACCGGCTTGACAGGCTATCCCGAAAGTGACAAGGAACTGAAATCGATCGCAGACCGCCTCTGGGGAAAAATAGATGGGAAAAGCATCACTGAAAACAAGGTTGGGAAAGGAAGGGTGATCTGGGGTCAGGATATTAACAAAGTCCTGACAGGAATGAAAATTATTCCTGACTTCGCATTTAAGAGTAACAACGTAAAAACAGCACTCGACTATATTCACCGCTCAACAGGTACACAGGAAACTTATTTTGTAACGAACAGGTTTTCCAGAAAGGGGATCGACGATTTTGAGTTCAGGTACCTGACCGATTTACCTGACCGCTATGAACAGGTGGAATGCTCATTCAGGGTGACCGGTAAAGTGCCACAATTGTGGAATCCAAAAACCGGTGAGATCAGCGATGTCGTAGCCTACCGTGAAGAGAAGGGTCACACGATTGTTCCCCTTCACCTTGAGCCGGATGGGTCAGTATTTGTTGTTTTTAAAACAGCAAAAACTGTGAGACACATCACCGCAATACAAAAAGACGGAAAATCATTATTTCCAGTTAATCAATTCGATACAAAAGTGACACCCTATCTTTCTGCAACTGTAAATGAAGGAAAACCATCCATACTTGCCTATTTACCGGGAAAATACATAATGACCTGGTCGAACGGAAAACAGGAAACCATTTCGGTTGAAAAACCTCCATTGGAAAAAGAACTCACCGGAAAATGGAATTTGCATTTCGACCCAAAATGGGGTGGTCCTGACCGTTTGGAAATCAATGAATTAAGGTCATGGACCAAATTTGATGAACCTGGAATCAAATATTATTCAGGTACTGCCAAATATTCAAAATCATTCACTTTAACCGCTGATGAGATCACGAACAAAAAGCTGGTTCTGGATTTGGGAAATGTTCAGGAAATGGCATCGGTCAAAATTAATGGGGTACAAATGCAAGTGATGTGGAGTGCACCTTTTAAATTTGATATCACTTCCAATGTTAAATCCGGAACCAACGAGTTAGAGGTCGAAGTAGTCAACATGTGGCCAAATCGCCTGATCGGGGATGCTAAATTGCCGGTTGAACAAAGGTTAACAAAAACGAATATCAACAAATTCAACGGGAAAGATGGTGAAACTTTTCTTCGGGAATCAGGTCTATTGGGACCGGTAAAAATTGAAATGATTACAAGGTATGGTTTAAAATAACCATCCAAAATAAAATTATTCTATAAACCTTATTATCAAATATTTATAACAGTTAATATTGATTTTAGATATTTTACCCGGTGCATGGGGTAAAATGTCAGATATTTTACCCTGTGCGAGGGGTAAATTATCGGATATTTTACCCCATCGCTTGCATTTCCAATTGGAACTTCGTATTTTTGTAAAAAATTCATGCCATGATACGCAGGAAGCTATATGATGATTTACTGGCACATCTTACAAAAAAAGAATTTTCAATTATTACAGGGGCACGGCAAACCGGAAAATCGACCTTGTTAAAGCAGTTGGAGACTTATTGTAAGGAATTTGGAATCCCGGTCGTATTCCTCAACCTTGAAAACAAGTCCTTACTTGCGGAATTGAATGAAAATCCTTTGAACCTTCTCAAGTTTGTACCTGAATTGAATCAACGGAGTGTTGCATTGGTTGATGAAGTTCAATACCTCAATGATCCTTCCAACTTTCTGAAACTCCTTTTTGATGGGCATTCAGAACAGATCAAGGTAATCGCAACAGGGAGCAGTGCTTTTTACATCGACAATAAATTCAGGGATTCGCTGGCAGGAAGAAAAAAAATATTTCAGTTGTTTACCTGTTCCTTTGACGAATACCTTGAATTAAGTGGCAAATTAGACCTTAAGGAAGAAAAAGACCGATTGCTGATCAACACTGATATCAAAAGCACGCTTATCGATTACCTTCGGGTAGAATGGGAAACCTACATGATCTATGGTGGTTATCCGGCAATCGTAACCGAACCTGATAAACAGGAAAAGATCGACCGATTGAAAGAGATCAGGGACTCTTTTGTTAAACGCGACTTACTGGAATCTGGAGTTATCAGTGAAACTGCTTTTTACAATCTATTCAGGGTACTGGCTGATCAAACAGGCTCTTTGGTCAATGTCAACGAACTTTCATCCACCTTGCGAATCAAAAATGAAACCGTGGATAATTACCTTACCATTTTGCAGAAGTGTTTTCACATTGCACTCTTAAAACCGTTTTCACGTAACCTAAGGAAGGAATTGACCAAAATGCCCAAAGTTTTTTTGCTCGACTCCGGGTTGCGCAACTGCCTGTTGAACAACTTTCAACCGTTGGCAGTACGAACCGATAAAGGCCAACTATGGGAAAATATAGTTTTCAGGATGTTTGCGGATAAAATTAGCCTGGATGACATACAATATTGGCGGACAAGTTCAGGAAATGAAGTTGATTTTGTACTTTCGGGAATTAATGGATTAAAGGCCATAGAAGCCAAATATGACTTCAACCAGGTGAATATGAAGAAGTACAAGTTATTTAAATTAGCTTATCCCGAAATACCGCTTCAATTTTTCTGGCTGAACCCGTTTAATGAAGATTTTTTCAGAAGATTTTATTTAAACATTTAATCTTCATGATATTGCGAGCTATTTATCAGAAATTTAATATTATTCGAATTTAACCACTACGTGGTAACCTTCATAATGTTGTTCCGTGTTTTACAATAGTTTAAACCCTACGGGCTATTGACCGTACAAGGATTATGTTATTGCAATTGAAAATAAACTGGTGACTGAAAATAGATATTTCGTTTGCGGATGCTACCGCGTAGCGGTTAAACTATTGTAGATGAAGATATTTTGTTCTCGGATGATACCGCGTAGCGGTTAAACTATTGTAGAGGAAGATATTTTGTTCTCGGATGATACCGCGTAGCGGTTAAACTATTGTAGAGGAAGATATTTTGTTCTCGGATGATACCGCGTAGCGGTTAAACTATTGTAGATTTAATTCATTTTTTAATGTTAAATTTTAGGATTGAAATTTGTTTAACGTTTTAAAAATCTTTGTCATGAAACCTGGAACATTTACTCAAATCTACATTCAAGTGGTTTTTAGTCCAAAACATAGGGATTGCCTTTTAATTGAAAGTGTCCGTCCACGGATTTTTGCATATTTAAGCGGAATCCTTACCAATTTAGGGCATAAATCTTTAATTGTCAATGGTGTAATTGATCATGTTCATTTGTTTTTGGGATTAAACCCCAAAATTTCACTGTCTGAGACAGTTAAAGAAGTTAAAAGAGCTTCAAGTATTTTTGTTAATGAACAGAACTATTTTCCCAAAAAATTTGAATGGCAGGAAGGTTATGGTGGATTTTCATATAGTCGTTCCCATATAGAGAAAGTATATGAATACATCAAAAATCAGGAACAACATCATCTGAAAAGCTCATTTCGTGAGGAGTATTTGGAGTTCCTAAAAAAGTATGAAATTGAATTTGAGGAACAATATTTATTTGAATTTTTTGATTAATAATCGTTAACCACTAAGTGGTAACCTTCATAATGTTGTTCCGTGTTTTACAATAGTTTAAACCCTACGGGCTATTGACCGTACAAGGATTATGTTATTGCAATTGAAAATAAACTGGTGACTGAAGATAGATATTTCGTTTGCGGATTCTACCGCGTAGCGGTTAAACTATTGTATAGGAAGATATTCCGTTTATGGATCCTACCACGTAGTGGTTAAACTATTGTAGAGGAAGATATTCCGTTCACGGATCCTACCACGTAGCGGTTAAACTATTGTATAGGACGATATTCCGTTCACGGATCCTACCACGTAGTGGTTAAACTATTGTAGAGGAAAATATTTTGTTCTCGGATGCTACCGCGTAGCGGTTAAACTATTGTATAGGAAGATATTCCGTTCACGGATCCTACCGCGTAGCGGTTAAACTATTGTAGAGGAAAATATTTTGTTCTCGGATCCTACCGCGTAGCGGTTAAACTATTGTAGAGGAAGATATTTCATTCATGGAGCTACCGCGTAGCGGTTAAACTATTGTAGAGGACGATATTCCGTTCACGGATCCTACCACGTAGCGGTTAAACTATTGTATAGGAAGATATTCCGTTCACGGATCCTACCACGTAGTGGTTAAACTATTGTAGAGGAAAATATTTTGTTCTCGGATGCTACCGCGTAGCGGTTGAACTATTGTAAAAACCAATTAACTTTGGAGACCCTATAGCATAGCGGTTAAACTATTAAATAACTATATATCTTTCATTTATGAATTCAAGGGAACGTGTATTAAAAGCATTTAAACGGTCGCCAGGGCTCCCTGATCGCGTACCCGTTCAGTTTGACCTTTGCAGACAATTGGCCGATTATTTTGGAGATAAATTAGGGATACCTGTCACTTATACCGACAATCCTTATGAGGACGTAACCTACCGAATCAGCTGCAACGAGTTGCGTTTGGCCATGGGCTGTGATGTCGTGATCACAGGTGCCTCTGTTTCTGATAATTATCATATTGTGATTGAATCAGATGGAACATGGCTCAACGAATACGGGATGCGGATGCGCCAGGGCGATATTTATGTAGAAGTGGTCAATTATCCGTTGGCCAATGCTGAAACCAAAGCTGATATACAAACCTTCAGGTTCCCTGATCCCGATGCACCCGGAAGGTACCGGGATGCTGAAAACTTAATTCATAAATACAAATCGGATTACCTGATCTTTGGTGATATTGAAGTAACCCTATTTTCGCTGGCCCATCAGCTTGTAGGGATGGAGAAATTATTGATTGACATGATGATGGAGGCTGAATATGTAGTCCCGTTATTTGAGGCTTGTGCTGAATACCAGACCCAAATCGGATTACGGTTAATCGAAAAGGGGGTGGATGCGATCTGGTTTGGAGATGATTTCGGTACACAGGTTAGCCTGATCATACCTCCGGAAACCTTTCGCGATCAATTAAAGCCACATTACAAAAAAATGATCGACCGGTTTAAGGAAGCGAAACCGGATATCATCCCGATCCTTCATTGTGACGGGGCCGTTGCAGATTTGCTGGGCGACATCCGCGATATCGGTTTTGAGGTATTTAATCCAGTACAACCAGGTGTTCCGGGGCATCTGCCAAAAGATATGAAAGACAATTTTGGAGATAAATTTTCTTTCTGGGGAGCTATTGACCAACAGGATCTGCTACCTAACGGAACGGATGAAGAACTGGAAAACGACATTATTGAAAAGATCGCCATTTTAGGTAAGGGTGGTGGCTATATGATTTCACCAGCACATATTATACAAAACGATGTAGCACCTGAACGGGTGCTAAAATTTACCGAATTGTGTTTAAAACATGGAAAATATTGATTTATAATAATTTACATTCTTAATCTTTTAATCTCTTTGTTATGAAAAAAATTGGATTTTTTATGTTTGTTTTTCTGATTGGGGTTGCTGCATTGGCACAACCCGGATTTAACGGACTCGATCTGAACATGGGGAATATTTATCGTTTATCGAATGCTAAAACACGCTCTATCAGTCCCGAAAACTTCACTGGTGAAAAAGGGAAAGCCGGAATGGCCGTACCAAGCGACAAAGCAGCCCCCAATACTGCAAATGCCTCCGGGGCAGCACGCGATCTGGGACAAGGTTGGAAAATAAATCCTTTTATTCGGATTAAATCTGGTGAAAACATGACCATTGCCGAAATTGAAGGTTCGGGTGCAATCCAACACATCTGGATGACCCCAACGGGGAATTGGCGCTACACCATTATGCGCATCTATTGGGATGACGAGGCAGAACCGTCCGTCGAATGTCCGGTTGGAGATTTCTTTGGCATGGGTTGGGGTGAATATGCGCCGCTAACCTCATTGCCGATTTGCGTTAATCCGGGGAGTGCTTTTAACAGCTACTGGCCAATGCCATTCCGTAAGAAATGTAAGATTACGATGGAAAACATCAACGACAAAGATGCAATGACCCTCTATTATCAGGTGGACTATACCTTAACAGACGTCCCTGCCGATGCCGGTTATTTCCATGCCCAATGGAGAAGGTCAAACCCAAATACCACTTCCGATTATACGATTATCGACAATGTGAAGGGAAAAGGACAGTATGTTGGTGTTTACCTTGCATGGGGCGTTCGCAACAATGGTTGGTGGGGCGAAGGTGAGATTAAATTCTTCATGGATGGGGACACAAAATTCCCAACAATCTGTGGTACAGGTACTGAAGATTATTTCTGCGGGTCTTATGACTTCGAACGAGAAGGTAAATACAAGGAATTTTGCACTCCCTATTCCGGACTTGTTCAGGTAATTAAGGGAGATGGTCTCTACAAAACCCAACAAAGGTTTGGTTTATACAGATGGCACATTGTTGATCCTATCCGTTTCGACAAAGACCTCAAAGTTACCATTCAGGACCTGGGATGGCACAAGGACGGAAGGTACCTTGCACAACAATCTGATATAGCTTCTGTTTGCTATTGGTACCAAGCCGAACCGCACAATAAATTCCCCAAATTCCCATCTTGGCAGCAACTTGAAAATAATTAATATCCGATACCATGAGACATGTTTTTTCTGAAAGGAATAACTATTTGATATACTTATTATTAACAATTAGCCTTTTTGCCTGTACTCAACCGGTCAGGCCAAAAGCTAAAGTTGTTGAAAAAATGGCTACTGTTTCCGAAAAAGGAACCTATGGTTATGATATGGCTTTCCTTGCAGCCCATAAGATTGAAGCCCTCGAACTGAAGGATACCCTTACAAAAGCATCGTTGCTTGTTATCCCCGCCTGGCAGGGCCGTGTAATGACAAGTTCAGCCAATGGCGCAGAAGGGAAAAGTTATGGTTGGATCAACTACAAAGCCATCTTATCGGGTCATGTCAGTCCGCAATTCAATGCTTATGGTGGGGAGGAACGGTTATGGTTAGGTCCTGAAGGTGGTCCCTTCTCCATCTACTTCCCGAAAGGAAAGGAACAGGTTTATGCCAACTGGATCGTACCTAAAGAGTTGGATACCCAACCTTTTGAAGTTATTTCCCAAACACCGGCCAGTATTGTTTTCAGCAAAACTTTTTCATTGACAAATGCCTCAGGGACAAGTCTTGAAATTGGCATTGACAGAACAATAAACCTTTTGTCGCGCAGCGAAGCAGAACAATCGCTTAATCTTAAAATCTCCGACTCGCTGAACTTTGTGGCCTATCAAACAATGAATACCCTGACAAATAAAGGGAAAACAGCTTGGAGCCAAAAAACCGGTTTCTTATCGATATGGCTTCTGTCCATGTTTAATCCTTCAGAACAAGGAGTTGTGTTTGTACCTTTCAAAACAGGGACAGAAACTGATCTTGGGAAAGTGGCTACTGACGATTATTTTGGGAAAGTCCCCTCAGACCGGTTGAAAATTGGTGATGGGATCCTCTATTTCAAAACCGATGGTAAATATCGCAGCAAAATCGGACTCTCACCTAAAAGAGCCTTACCCTGGTGTGGCAGTTACGATCCGATCAACCATGTTTTAACATTGCTCACCTACTCCAAACCAGATGGGGACAGAAAATATGCCAACTCAAAATGGGGTGGCCAGAAAGATCCTTTAAGCGGCGATGTGATCAACTCGTACAATGATGGGCCTGTTGCCGACGGTTCAATCATGGGACCATTTTATGAAATCGAAAGTTCTTCGCCGGCAGCATTGCTCGCCCCGGGTGAAAAAATCACGCACAAACAACAGATATTCCATATTTCGGGCAACGAAAACAAACTGAGCGAAATAACCCAAAAATTATTTGGTACTCCCCTATCGTTAATTGACAAGGCTTTTAAATGATAAAACAATGAATATAAGACTATTTCTGCCAATATTTCTATATTTCTATTGTATTTCCTGTTCCTCCCCGGATGTAAATGATCAGGTAAATAATCAACCTCAAAAAAGAAAGTTCAACGAATCCTACTCCGGTGCAAATTTGGACCACATTGCCTTTCCGATTGGCGGGATGGGTGCCGGGATGGTCTGCCTCGAAGGTACAGGTGCATTATCCCATGTTTCTGTACGCAATTCGGCCGATATGTATAATGAACCATTAATGTTTGCTGCCATCTCTGTGAAAGGGAAGAAAAACGGAGCCAAAGTTCTTGAAGGGCCAATCCCAACCTGGAAATACTTTGAACGGCCAAATACTGCCCGCGGTGGCGAACGGACCTCATACGGTCTGCCCCGCTTTAAAAATGTCGATTTTACTGCGCGCTTCCCATTTGCTACGATAGGGTTAAACGATCAGGATCTCCCTCTGGATGTTAAAATGACAGCCTGGAGCCCGTTTATCCCGGGCGATCCCGGCAATTCAAGTCTTCCGGTCGGGGCAAT
>TBL_comb47_HYPODRAFT_10008597_pt1 | contig 10396 bp, 8 predicted proteins | sample TroBogypolimnion_40_FD_10682 | JGI IMG/M metagenome (IMG submission 10682)
GCCCATGCGGTTCAACCAGTTCAGCATGGGGCCCACATTGAGCACCGGTTTGCCGTCATAGGCCAGGCGCACGGCCGAGACTACATAGCGCATCGGGTCCTTGAATTTGTGCCCCGCGGCTGCGGCAAATTCGGGGGCGGTAAATAGTGTCTCTAGCGTGGCGGCAATGTCGCCATGGCTTGCTTCAGAGCACCGGTTTGCCGTCATAGGCCAGTCGCACTGCCGAGACTACATAGCGCATCGGGTCCTTGAATTTGCTGCCGGCCGCAGCAGCGAATTCGGGGGCGGTAAATAGTGTCTCCAGGGTGGCGGCAATGTCGCCATGGCTTGCTTCAAAGCGCTGCGCCATGCGCTGCACCAGAGCCGCTGGAGGATCGTCGTTCAGCCAGTAGAGTGCCAGCTTGCGGCTGACGAAGCGGGCAGTGGCCGGATGCACGGCAAGACGGTCCAGCGCCTCATTGACCTCGTCCATGCCACGGCCCTTGAGCGGCTGGCCCAGAAAAACCTTGTCGCCAAAATCATGGCGGGCCGGATTGAACTCAAACGGACCGTGGTGCAGGTAAAAAGGCTGCAGCTCTTTTTTGAACTGGGGTGTTTTATCGCTCAGGTTGACGCCGACTCCGGTGAGCACGCGCGCCAGTTCCTGCACATCGCGCTGGCTGTAACCACCATCCACGCCCAGGGTGTGCAGCTCCATCAGTTCGCGGGCGTAGTTTTCGTTGATGTGCCCCGCTGCGTTCTGGTCGTTGTCCAGGTAGCGCAGCATGGCCGGGTGCGTGGCCACGGCCCCCAGCAGGTCGCGGAACTTGCCCAGAGCGTGGGCGCGGATGGCGTGCTCTTCGTAGTCGCCCAGCATGGCGCGCAGATTGCTCTTGCCCTGGTGCACGCTGAAGTGGTTCAGCCAGAACCAGCTCATCTGTTCCTGCACCTGGTTGGGCGAGTACAGCGCGCGCAGCAGATGGCGCGTGGCGGCCTCGCGCTGCAGGCGGTTGAGCTCCTGCTGATAGGCCTGGCGCGCGGCCTTTTTGGCTTCGTCGTCGGTCAGGGCATCGGCGTCCTTGCGCCTTTGCTCCAACTGCTGCACCAGCGCGAGCAGCGGCGTGGTGCTGATCGCCATGGCGTCGATCTGGGCTTGCAGCTCGGCGGGCAGTGGCTGCGCCGACGGATGCAACTGGCGGTTCAGAAAAGTCGGCCCGCCCTGCTGGCCGTAGGCGGCCACGCTGCTGGTGTTGGCACCCCAGGTCAGCCGGTTCACCAGCGGATAGGCGTCACCCGCTGCTGGAGCCGGGGCTTGGGGCGCGGCACAGGCGCACAGCAGCAGCGCCAAGCCGGTGGCGGCCAGGCGGAAGAAGCGTTTGCTGCAAGCGTTCATGCCTCGCACCTTAGCACCTTCAGCTGCGGCGGGACCTTTAGTCTGGCGTGACCTCGTCGGCCTCGGGCAACTGGATCATGCCGGTGTGGTAGTTGTAGCGGTAGACCTCGCCGTGCCGCCCCCACTCGATGGCCACATTGAGCACGCGCTCGGCCTCTTCCTTGTCCAGGCTGTCGCGCAGCAGGGCCAGAAAATGCTCTTCCTTGAGTTCGCCCGAAGGATCCTGCAGCAGGCTGTGCTGTATATGGGCGGCCAGCGGCACGCGCTTGAGCAATTGCTTGGCAAACATCTCCTGACGCTCGTCGTATTCGGCCTCCACATACTGCTTGCCCAGGTCGGTGACGGACACATCGCCGCCCTCGAGCAGGGCAAATTCCAGAAGGGCAAGCGCCTCGGCCGCCGGCAGCAGTTCCTCGTCGGTGAGCTCGGTTTCCTCGCCCAGTTGCGGCAGATCGGCGTGGCCCAGGAAGGGGTCGTCCATCAGGCGCTCCAGCAGGCCTTCCATGAGGCCGATGTCGGCCTCGGGCAGGCGCTCGTCCAGACGCAGCGGCTCCACCGTCTTGCCGGTGCGCACGCGCCCGGCCGTCATCACGGCGTAGATCTCGTCCACCAGCATGCGCACCTCCGGGCTGTCGGCATCGCGCGGGCGAGGCAGGTCCACCCGCATCTCGTAGCGCACCCGGCCCGGGTCACTGGCGAAGATCAGAACCCGGTCGGCCATCATGATGGCTTCCTGGATGTTGTGCGACACCACCAGAATCGCCTTGGTGGAGATCTGTTCTTCCTCCCAGAGCTCCAGAATGTCATCGCGCAGCCGTTCGCCGGTCAGCACATCCAGCGCCGAAAAGGCTTCGTCCATCAGCAGCACATCCGGGTCCACCACCAGGGCGCGGGCAATGCCGACGCGCTGGCGCATGCCGCCCGAGAGCTCGCGCGGCAGGGCGCCCTCGAAACCCGAAAGGCCAATCATGTCGATGACCTTCTCGGCGCGCTTTTCGCGCTCGGCCGCCGGCACACCGCGTGCCTCCAGACCAATCTCCACGTTCTGCTGTACCGTCAGCCAGGGAAACAGCGCGAAGGACTGGAACACCATGCTGATGCCGCGCGCCGGTCCATACAGGGGCTGGCCGCGATACAGCACGTCGCCCCGGTCGGCCATCACCAGCCCGGCCATGATGCGCAAGAGCGTGGATTTGCCCGAGCCGGACTGGCCCAGCAGGGCCACAATTTCGCGCTCGCGCAGGGTGAAGTCCACNTCGTCGAGCACGGTGCGCGGTGCGCCGTCGGCCGAGCTGAAGGACTTGCCCACNCCCTTGAGACTCACAATGGTCTGGTTCATATCGGTGTTCTCAAAAATGCATGCGGTCTTCGGCCATGCGGTACAGCCGGCGCCAGACAAAATGGTTGAGCGTCATCACGTAGACGCACATCACGCCAATCCCCAAGGCAATGCGCGGGAAGTCGCCGCTGGCCGTCATCTCTGCGATGTAGCTGCCGATGCCGTGGGCCTGCACCGTGGTGCTGCCCCAGGTGACGTATTCGGACACGATGCTGGCGTTCCAGGAGCCGCCGCTGGCCGTGATGGCGCCGGTGACAAAGCTGGGGAACACGGCTGGCAGCAGGTAACGACGCCAGCGCAGCGAGCCGCGCAGGCCGATGTTGCGGGCCGCAAAGCGCAGCTCGGTGGGGATGGTAGATGCGCCGGCAATCACGTTGAACAGCAGATACCACTGGGTACCGAAAATCATCAGCGGCGACAGCCAGATGTCGGGCGTAAGCTTGAAATGCACAATGCCCAAAACGAACACCGGGAACATCAGATTGGCCGGAAAGGCCGCCAGAAACTGGGCCACGGCCTGCACCCGCGCGGCGATCTTGGGGTTCATGCCAATCCAGATGCCCACCGGCACCCAGATCAGGGCGGCCATCAGAATCAGCACCATGACGCGCACCAGCGTGTAAAAGCCCAGCACAAACACGTGACCGACCTCGCTCAAGCCCACCTCAGACAGGATGAACTCGCCCAGGCGCCAACTGGCAAACAGGATCAGTGCGGCCAGCGCCGCATCCCAGGCCCGCACCAGGTTTTGTGAGGGTTCCAGCGTGCGCGCCTTGATGGAGGTGCCGTCGTGGTGGCGGCGAAACCAGCCGAAGCTGCGGTTGAGCAGGCTGGCAAAACCGTCGCCCAAAGTCTGCAAGCGCTCGGTGCGGCGCAGCCAGGTCAGCAGCCAGGAGGTCTGCTCCTGCCCGCCGCCGATTTCCTCAAAACGGAATTTGTCGGCCCAGGCCAGCAGCGGGCGAAAGAACAGCTGGTCGTACAGCAGGATGCCAATCAACATGGCGCCCACGGCCAGACCGATGGCGCTCAGGTCCTTGGCCTCGATGGCCACGGCGATATAGGAGCCTATGCCGGGCAGCTTGATGTTCTGGTTCGAGACCGAGATGGCCTCGGAGGCCACCACGAAGAACCAGCCGCCCGACATGGACATCATCATGTTCCACAGCAGGGACGGCATGGCGTAGGGCAGGTCCAGGCGCCAGAAACGCTGCCAGCCCGAGAGCTGGAACACGCGCGAGGCCTCGGCCAGTTCGGCCGGCACGGTGCGAAAGCTCTGGTACAGGCTAAAGGCCATGTTCCATGCCTGCGAGGTGAAGATGGCAAAAATAGCGGCGCATTCCACGCCAAACAGGCTGCCTGGGAACAGGGCGATAAAGCCGGTCACCGTGATCGACAGAAAGCCCAGAATGGGAATCGACTGCAGGATGTCGAGCATGGGCACCAGAAACTTTTCGGCTGCCCGGTATTTGGTGGCCAGCACCGCAAACACCACGCTGAACACCAGCGAGGCAGCCAGCGCCATGAACATGCGCAAGCTGGTGCGCAGCAGGTAGTAGGGCAGATAGCCCATGTCCAGCGAGATCGGCAGCTCGGTACCAATCTGGTAGGGCGTGGCCATCTGGCGCGCGCCAAAGGCCATCAGCACGATGACGGCCAGCACCAGGGGCAGCAGCGCCCAGTCCCAGCGATTGCCACCGGCTTCCACGACCTGACGCGGAAAGAATGTTTTCTGGCTAGGCATGGTGGTAACAATTTTCCTGGATCAAGACCCGCGATTGTCCCTCATGTCATGTGACAGTTTTGCGACAGATCCATCCATGGCGAGACACGGGTAGCCGCAGGTGAATCTGGCGCGGGCAAACGGGGTGCTCGCATTCGCCGCTACCATATAGCACCCTCAACACAGGAAAATTCAGTGACCGCAGCTTGCACCAATGGAATAGATATAGGTTTCGCCTCTTTGGACTATTTGCAGATCAGTTTTCTGGGCGTGGTGCAGGGCATCTCCGAGCTGCTGCCGATTTCATCCACCGCCCACATGCGTATCGTGCCCGCCCTGCTGGGCTGGACCGACCCCGGTTCGGCCTTCTCGGCCATCATGCAACTGGCCGCGCTCGCCGCGGTGCTGTCCTACTTCGCCAAAGATGTGCGTGAGCTGCTGCTGGGCACGCAGCAGGCCCTGAAACGCAAGGACTACCAGGCGCCGGCGTTTCGCATGGCGGTGGGCATTCTTCTGGCCACCATTCCCATCGGCATTGTCGGCATTCTCTTGTCGCCCATTCTCAATGCCTGTGGTTCGCCGCTGCGAGGCTTGAATGTGATTGCCATTGCCTGCATCGTGATGGCCCTGTTGCTGGCCATTTCCGAGCGGACCTGCAGCCATTCCCGGCCCATGGAAAGCATGCGTCTGCGCGATGCCCTGTTGGTCGGCCTGGCCCAGGTCGGCGCCCTGATCCCCGGCGTGTCGCGCTCGGGCTCCACCCTCACCGGCGCGCTGTTCCTGAACTTCAAGCGCGAAGATGCGGCACGCTTTTCCTTCCTGTTGGGACTGCCCGCGATTGCGCTGGCCGGGCTCAAGGAAATCTGGGTTCTGTGGCATGCCCACATTCCGCTGGAAGCCTGGCAACACCTGGCGGTTGGCCTGTTGGTGGGCAGCGTGTCGGCCTTTGTTGCCATCTGGGCCCTGATGAAGTTTCTGGAAAAATTCTCGACCTGGCTGTTTGTCGCCTACCGCGCGTCCCTGGGCTGTTTTTTGCTGCTGGCGCTGAATCAGGGCTGGCTGGCATAAGCGCAGTCTAAGATCGGGCGCAATGCACACCGAATCCACCACGCCTGCGGCCGACGAGCCGTCACGGCTCAGCCAGCTCAAACTCTGGTACGCCTATTACGCCCGTCTGCTGGGCCTGCAGGGCAGGGGCGGCCTGCTGATTACCGTGGTGATCGCGCTGCTGTGGATCAACTCCGGCATCTACAAGGTGCAGCCCGATGAGCAGGGTGTGGTGCTGCGCTTTGGCAAATTCCAGGAGACAGTAGATGCCGGACTGCACTACCACTGGCCTTACCCGGTGGAGGCCGTGCTGTTGCCCAAGGTGACGCAGGTGAACCAGTTGCAGCTGGGCGTGGCACGCTCCGGCAGCGGCGCCACGGTGTCCAGCGAGGACTCGCATGAGCGCCAGATGCTGACCGGCGATGAAAACATCGTCGAGGCCGAATGCGCCGTGTTCTGGAAGATCAAGGACGCCAAGCAGTTTTTATTCCGGGTGAAAAACCCCGAGGTGTCGGTGCGCATCACGGCCGAAAGCGCGCTGCGTGAGGTGATTGGCCGCACGCCGATTCAGGCCGCCATGTCCGACAAGCGCCAGCAGATTGCCGACCAGACGCGCGAGCTGATGCAGGCGCTGTTGGACAAGGAAAATGCCGGCATTCTGGTATTGCAGGTGCAACTGCAGCGGGTCGACCCGCCGGCCGCCGTGATCGATGCCTTTAACGATGTGCAGCGCGCCCGGGCCGACCAGGAGCGGGCCCGCAACGAGGCCGACTCTTACGCCAACGACATGCTGCCGCGCGCCCGTGGCGAGGCCTCCAAGATCACCCAGGAGGCCGAGGCCTACAAGGAGCAGGCCGTCAAGCTCGCCGAGGGCGATGCCAAGGGCTTTATGTCGGTCTACAACAGCTATGTGAAGTCCAAGGATGTGACGGCCTGGCGCCTCTACATGGAAAGCACCGATGAGCTGCTGCGCAAGGCGGCCCGCGTCGTGGTGGACACCACCGGCAAGGGTGCAGCTGCCGTCATGCCCTATATGAACCTGGGCGACAAGCCTGCGCCCAAGGAGGCAGCCAAATGAAGCGCCCTGTGTTGTGGGCGTCGATCGCCACGGTGGCCGTCTTGTGGCTGTTCTCAATTACCAGCTATGTGGTGTCGGAGACCGAGCAGGCCCTGATCATCCGCCTGGGCGCACCGGCCGGGCTGGTCAGCACGCCGGGCCTGAATTTCAGGGCGCCGCTGATCGACTCGGTGGTGCTGTACGACAGCCGTCAGTTGCTCCTGGAGCCGCCGCTGGAGCAGGTGATTCTGGGTGACCAGAAGCGCATCGAGGTGCAGACCTATGCGCGCTACCGCATCGCCGACCCGCTGCGTTTTTACCAGTCGCTGCGCACGCCCGACCTGGCCAATGCCCAGCTGGGTCAATTGGTCAGCTCGTCCCTGCGCAAGGAGCTGGGCCAGGTGAACCTGCCCGCGCTCTTGTCGCTGGAGCGCACCAAGATCGTGGCCCGCGTGGAGGCCGAGGTGCAGACCAAGGCCCGCTCGCTGGGGGTAGAGGTGTCGGAGGTGCGTTTTCGCAAGGCCGACCTGCCGCTGGAAACCAGCCAGGCGATTTACGAGCGCATGAAGTCTGAGCGCCAACGNGAAGCCAAGGAGCTGCGTGCCCAGGGCGCCGAGTGGGCGCAGCAGATCCAGTCCAAGGCCGACAAGGAAAAGTCGGCCATCCTCTCAGAAGCGCAGCGCACCGCCAAGATCAGCCGCGGCCAGGCCGATGCCCAGGCCAATCAGATCCTGTCCGACGCCTTTGGCCGCGACCCGCAGTTCTACCGGCTCTACCGTTCGCTGCAGACCTACCGCCAGGCGCTGGCCGACAGTGCGCCCACCCTGTTCCTGTCGCCGGATACCGAGTTCCTGCGCGACCTGAAGACCGGGCCGCTGGGCGCGGGCCGCAAATAGCATGCGCCGCGATGGAAGCTGACGCATCGGTCTGGTCCCTGAATGTGGCGCTGGGCGTGCTGCTGGTGGACATTCTGCTGAGCGGCGACAACGCCATCGTCATCGCGCTGGTGTGCCGCTCGCTGTCCAAGGAGCATCGCACCAAGGCCCTGTGGCTGGGCGTGCTGGGTGCGTTTGGCGCGCGCCTGGTGCTGACCACGGTGGCCACCATGGCCATGAACCTGCCGCTGATCAAGCTGATCGGCGGCCTGTTGCTGCTGAAGATTTCGATTGACCTGATCGTCGACAACGCCGCTCAGGACGGGCTGCCGATCGACCCGGAACGCTCCACGGCGCAAGACATTTTTGCCGCTGCACGCACCATCATCCTGGCCGACATTGTGATGAGTCTGGACAACGTGGTGGCGCTTTCTGCCATCACCCAAAACAGTTTCCCGATGCTGGTGGCCGGGCTGCTGCTGAGCATTCCCATCCTGATGTTTGGCAGCCTGTATATCTCGCGCCTGCTGGATGTGTTTCCGTATCTGCTCTGGGTCGGGGGTGCGATTCTGGGGGGCGTCTCTGGCGCGCTGATCATTGACGATCCGATTTTTGGCGGCGCCAGCGCATCGTCCCTGGCCAATCTGGTGGTGCCGGTGATCTCTGCCGTGTTTGTGCTGCAGATGAGCCGCGTGATTGCCGACAATACCGCCAGCATGGGCGCGCTGGAAAAGCCGCGCCCCCTCTGGGACATTCTCTGGCAGCGTGCCGCGCCGCCCGAGCGTGAGCGGCTGCCACCGATCGAGGCCCTGCTGCCCACTAGGGACCTGGGCTTGGTCCTTCTGCCGCTGCCGGTCCAGGCGCCAGCGCAGTCTCTGCCAATGGAAGCCGACACTGTGGCCGCCGTGTTGTCCGCGCAGCCAACGGCCGCTGGAGTGGCTGCGCGTGCTGCCAAGCCCCTGCCGCCAGCGGGTACGCCTGCAGCGGGTGGGGAGTACCGGGTGTTGATAGGGCTGGGTCTGTTCATGATGCTGAGCGGGGGCATTCTGTACTACATGCTCAATGCCTACGAGCCGCCGGTGCCGGAACGCTTTATTACCTATGCATGCAAGGAGCCTGCCATGTCCATCAGCTTCAGGCCCAACGCCCGGGAAATCCGCTTTGCCACACCCAAGGGGGCGGTGCTGACCACGGTGATCGACGACCGCATCGTCTGGGATGACTACCGGGACGCAGGGCTCAAGCTCAGCATTGCGCCGCCGGTGAAAATTATTTCCGCCGATGTAGCCATGATGGTGGTGAATGGCGGCATGTTCGATAATGCCTCCTGCCCGGCCGTGTCACAACGATAGGCCCTGGCCGTTTGCGCAGGGTGAGGGCAGGCTGCTTGGACCGGGCTTTGTTCGGCCCAGAACATAAGGAATCAAACCCTGTTTTTCAGCTTACCCTGCTAGCTGCTACCTCAAAAAAGCCTCAAGACCCATGCTGCCGAGCCATTTGCCGATCGCCAACAAAATACTTGCCTCCCTGCCGCGATCGGAATACCAACGCATACTGCCGCAGCTTGAAGTGGTCCAGCTGACCGAGGGCGAGGTCTTGTGTGAGGCGGGCGCGCTCCTGCGCTACGTCTACTTCCCGTGCACCGCCCTGTTGTCCCTGTTGACGCTGGTGGATGCGGTTGAAGTGTTTGCCGTGGCCCTGGTGGGCCGCGAGGGGGTGACCAGCGTGGCCTGCGCCCTGGGTTCGCAATACTCGCCGTTTCGCACGCTGGTGCAAAGCTCTGGTGCCGCCATGCGCATGAAGGCCCGGGTGTTCACGGCAGAATTTCGTGCCAATGCCGCGCTGCGCGAGGTGGTGCTGGCCTATGTATTGCAGCTGACCATGCAGATTTCCCAGACTTCGGCCTGCAACCGTTTTCACGTCATCGAAGAGCGCCTGGCCCGCTGGCTGCTGATGACCCGCGACCGCCTGTCTTCCGATCACTTTCATATGACGCATGAAATGTTGAGCCAACTGCTGGGCGTGCGCCGCGTGGGGGTGACCCATGCCGCCTATGCGCTCAAGCAGCGGCGCCTGATCGACTACAGCCGCGGCGCCATCGACATCGTGGATGGCATAGGCCTGCAGGCTGCGGCTTGCAGTTGCTACCGCATGGTGGAAGGCCGTCACGGCAAGGCCTGAGCTGCGCAGCGGGCGACAGATATTCCTTGTATGTTCATTAGCGCACAGTAAGATCGCGGCATGACCACCAGCTCACTTCCGCGACAGAATCATCTGCTGGCTGCGCTTCCCTCCGCTGAATTCAAACGCCTGGAGGGCGATCTGGAACTGGTTCCGCTTTCTTTGGGTGAAGTACTGTATGAATCAGGATGCAAGCTGAGCTATGTGTACTTTCCCACCACCTCGATTGTGTCCATGTTGTATGTGCTGGAAGACGGCGCAATGGCCGAGGTGGCCATCATCGGCAACGAGGGCATGCTGGGCATTTTCCTGTTCATGGGGGGCGAAACCACGCCCAGCCGTGCCGTGGTGCAAAGCGCGGGTTGGGGCTATCGCCTCAAGGCCGAGCGATTGAACGCCGAGTTCAAACGGGCGGGGCCACTGATGCGGCTGCTGCTGCGCTACACCCAGGCCCTCATCAGCCAGATCACGCAGACCGCTGTCTGCAACCGCCACCATTCGATCGATCAGCAGCTGTGCCGCTGGGTGCTGCTCAGTATGGACCGTCTTTCCTCCGATACGCTGTTGATGACGCAGGACCTGATCGCCAACATGCTGGGTGTGCGCCGCGAGGGCGTGGCTGAGGCGGCAGGCAAGCTGCAACGGGCCGGCCTGATACGCTACAGCCGGGGCCGGATCACGGTGCTGGATCGTGTCGGACTGGAGCTGCGGGCGTGCGAATGTTATGCGGTCGTGAAGCGGGAGTTTGACTGGCTGCTGTCGGACATCCCGCCGGGTGACCCCCAGCATGTGCTGGGTCCTTCGG
>TBL_comb47_HYPODRAFT_10008598_pt1 | contig 10396 bp, 10 predicted proteins | sample TroBogypolimnion_40_FD_10682 | JGI IMG/M metagenome (IMG submission 10682)
CCCCCTTCAGTCTGAAATGTGAATTTCTGCGTTCAAGCTCGACGTCACTCACTTGGTAGGTTGATGCAGAGTCAGTCCCAACAGTCACTATTTCTTTGTTACAGCGTTGCCCCACTCGTTTGCTTCCGGGATCACCATTCCAGACAACAACAGGACCTGAAGTCCTCTGGAGTAACTGCGTAAAGGCGTCTTCTAGTTTTTCGAGTGAACCGTAGTGGTCAAGGTGATCTGGCTCAACATTTAATAGACCCAAGGCATAGGGACTGAGTTCACTGAAGGTGCCATAGCTTTCGTCAACTTCCATAAGCAGCGCGGGGCTCCCCCAGTGACCATTAGCGCCAACGCCGAGTACGGGTGCTCCAAGGAGTCGTCCATCGTCCCTGCCTGCTGCCTTTAGGACGCAGGCCATCATTGAAGTTGCTGTGGTCTTTCCGTGCGTTCCAGTCAGGCCCACTACTGGAGTCATCGCTCCAAGTTCACGAAGAAGTTCAATGCGGCTCAACATGATGTTGCCCTGTTGCTTTGCAGCAGCGAACTCAACATTGTCTTGCTTCACCGCAGGAGACCAGATAACAACAGCTGACTTTTCCAGTATCGACGCGTCGTGTCCAACGTGAACATCAATTCCAGCACTCTTCAGTTCACCAAGGACTGGCGAATCGGTGGCATCACTTCCAGAAATTTTGCAACCCATTTCCTTTAGAAGAAGCGCTACCCCACTCATCCCGGCGCCACCTATTCCGATGATGTGAACATTGGGATGAGAAGAAAAGATGCTCATTATCGTGCAATTTCTAGTACGTGCGTGGCAATGTTCTTGGCGGCATTGGCTCTCGCAAGTGAAGCAATGGATGCACCCATTGTAATTTTCTTCTCTAATACTGACTCAAGAGCACTTGCCAGCACTGTCGCGCTCAGTTGATTGTCACGAATCATTAGCGCACCACCAGATGCAACAACTTGTTCGGCGTTCTTTACTTGGTGGTCGCCAGGTGAACCAGGTAGCGGAATCAATACGCTTGGAATTCCTAGCTGGCACAATTCACCAACCGTCATCGCCCCAGCACGAGTAATCGCCACATCGCAAAGTCCCCATAGCTCAGTCATCTCACCAAATGGAACAATTCGATAGTCGAGTCCATTGCAAACTGGAGCGTTGTCTCTCACATATTCAAAGTCGCGTCGCCCCGTGACATGAATCAGCGTCAAAGAGTCCTTTGTCGACCACAGCTGTGCTAATTCCAAAACAGCCGTATTCACACTCTTTGCACCAAGTGAGCCGGTCATCACAACAACGACACTGTTGGTGCTCTTAATTGCTGGTTGCGCAGAGTGACGGAGCTGACTTCTGGCTTCTTCGCTGCGATCAAGTTCTTCGAGNGAGGTGCGAATTGGAACGCCAGTGGTGACGCAGTTTTTCATCGTGCTTTCAAAGGCAGTGCAACGCAACGCTGCGTGCTGTACGAGGTAACGCTGCGACGCACTTGGAACTGCATCAAGTTCTACAGACACGAGCGGGATACGCCACAGTGCGCCAGCGAGTGAAGTGGCAAATGATGCATACCCACCTACCGAAACAATCACCCGTGGTCTCCAAATTCCCACGCTGGCAATTGCACTCACAACTGCAGCGCCCAGCGAGAAGACAGCTCCGAGATTTGAGAGGATTGCTGATGGACTAAATGACCTTCGCAGTCCCCTCCCGGGCAATAGCGTGAGGCGAATGTCACCGCGAAGTAAATCTTTTTCCTGTCCTCGGCGACTCCCTACGTAACGAATGTCACTTTTTTTGACTCCGAGCTCCTGCAGTTGCTCAGCAATAGCGAGCATTGGGAAAATGTGCCCACCGGTTCCACCGCCAGTAATAACGATGGGGCGCGACATTAGTACTCCTGGTGGTCTCGGTATGAACGAGGACGTGCTTGGCGTGATTGCGTTCGTGATTCAAATTTTGCACGGAAGTCAGTGTCAACGTATTCACGGAATGTGAGGTCACCAGAGCGACTGGTGTCGTGAGCAATGTTGTAGAGAATTCCCACTGCCGCGAGTTCAGTAATGAGCGCCGTTCCTCCATAGGAGAAGAAAGGAAGTGGGATTCCAGTGACCGCCCACCATCCAACCACTGAAGCAATGTTCACAATTGCTTCGAAGATGATCCATGTTGTGATTCCAATAACAATGAATCGGTAGCTCTGATTAGTGCAGCGCTGGGCAATGCGCACTGAAGCGAACAAGAACGCTACGAAAAGTGCAATGACGACAAGTGAACCAATGACTCCTAATTCTTCACCAACAATTGTGTAAATGAAGTCAGTGTGCGGGTTGGGAAGAAATCCCCACTTCTCACGACTGTGGCCAAGTCCAAGGCCAGCCACGCCGCCAGCACCAAATCCAATTTTCGACTGATACAACTGATAGCCACTGGAAGCGAGATTTTGACTTGGATGTAAGAATGCCAGGAAGCGCTGCGCAGAATAGGGCTTCATCAACATGTATCCACCAAAGCCAACAACTGAAAGCACTGCAACACGGGTTTGAATCCATTTAGAAAGTCCGCCAATAGCAAGCATCGAAAAGGCGATGACAAGGACCACTGAAGAGGTTCCAATGTCTGGCTCTAAGAGAATCATCGCAGCGCCACCAGTAATCGGAGAAGTCCAGACTGCGAGCTGTTTCCAGTTATTTAGTTCGTTGTGATTGTGCTCAATCAACCACGCAATAAAAAAGACCGTCATGAACTTAAAAATTTCTGATGGCTGAAGGTTGATTAATTTTAGGTTTAACCAGCGCTTTCCTCCATTGGCGCTGACACCAACCACGTACACCGCCATCAACATTCCAAGTCCTAGAGCAATGAGCAAAGGGGCCCTGCGAATCAATTGTTCTATTCGTACCCGTGCGGTTGCGTAGAACGCAAAGAATCCAAAAATTAAATATGCACTGTCGTGCAACATAAGTGACCACGGAGAGCCGCCATTAGCCGCAGCTTGTCCTTCACTCGCTGAGGCCACCATGATTGTTCCAAAGGTCAGCAACAAGACTGTTATAAACGCCAGTGCACGTGCGTTGGCATTTCCGCGCGGAAATGCGTGAAAGAAAGCTCCAAACCTCGAACGAGTTTGTCGGCTCTGAACAGTAGTCATTATGCGACTTTCGCAATCTTCAAAAAGTCACCATAAAAAATGCCAAGACCCAATACTGCAAGAAGTCCAGCCAGAATCCAGAAGCGAATGATGACCGTTGTTTCTGGCCAACCCATCAATTCGAAGTGGTGGTGAAACGGGGCCATCTTAAAAATTCGTTTTCCCAGTGTTCGGTAGCTAATGACTTGGAGAATTACTGAGAGTGTTTCTGCGACAAATAGTCCACCGATGATGATGAGGAGAAGATCGAGATTCATAAGCAGACACAGTCCTCCAAGTGCAGTTCCAATCGCCAGTGATCCGGTATCGCCCATCATGATGCGAGCGGGTGCTGCGTTCCACCACAAGAAGCCAAGTGTTCCACCCACTAGAGCGACTGCAACCAGTCCGAGGTCAAGGGCGGCATGTAAGTGATAGATCGAATAGTGGCGAAATTGCCAATAGCCAATTATTGAAATAACACCGAAGCAAAATGTCGCTGACCCGGCGGCAAGTCCATCAAGTCCGTCGGTGAGGTTTACTGCATTTGATGTTGCAACGATTACGAAGATTGCTAGCAGCACCCATCCAACAGCGGTGAGGTTCCAACCTGGAAGTGAGAAGCGAGTAAATGAAAGATTTTCTGACGTGTGCACCCACGTAACAGCAAGTACCGCGAAGGTCGCCGCGATTGCGAGCTGTCCAATGAATTTTCCTCGCTTGTGAAGTCCAAGGTTTCTGGAATTACGAATGGATAGCCAGTCGTCAAGAAAGCCGAGAATTCCTGACGCGATAGTTGCCAAAACCGCCAGCACGCCAGCTCGAGTAAAAGTGATTGAGGTTCCAACGTGTCCCATTGCGTAACCAATTGCTCCCGCAGCAACAATGATCACTCCACCCATGGTCGGAGTTCCCGCCTTGGCATGATGCGACGAGGGACCATCTTCTCTAATGAGTTGGCCAATGCCACGTGCTTGGAGAACCTTGATCCACAACGGAGTAACAAATAGGGCAATCAAAAACCCGAATCCCCCGGCTTCCATCAAACTAAGCATCTTGTCCTCACTTCACCAATTCTCGGGCAACCACCCGGTCGTCAAACATCAGTTCCACGTCACCAATCGTCTGTGTTGTTTCATGGCCCTTGCCAGCAATAACAACAACATCTCCAGCGTTAGCTAACTGCATTGCTTGACTGATTGCGGCTCTTCGATCACTCTGCACATACGTGACAGAATTCAGTTCACATCCCGACATCACTGCATCAATGATGGCATCAGGAGACTCTGAGCGGGGGTTATCTGACGTAATAATTGTCACGTCAGACAATTGTGATGCCACGCGGCCCATTTCTGGGCGTTTCGAAGTATCTCGTTCACCACCACAACCAAACACCGTGATAATCCGGCTGGTGGGACTGAGTGCACGTACATCATGCAACAAGCGACGAAGTCCCTCCGGTGTGTGGGCGTAGTCAACGATTGCGGTTGTGCTCGCACCCTTTATGACTTCGAATCTTCCAGGAACGTTTGTACGAATTCCATGGCACCAGCGATTGCTTCATCACTCGCGCCAAGGCTTGAAAGAATGGTCATCGCCATGAGTGCGTTGTCTATGTTGTAATCACCAATGAGAGGTGTGTTCACCAAATGACCTCGCCAGAAGAAGGTAGTACCGGTCAGCGTCTGAACAATCTCAGAAGCATCACTTCGACGTACTTCGCTCACGGCAAGTTGCGTTTCTTTCGCGAGTCGCTGGCCATAGGAGTCGTCACACCAAATCACACATCGCTGTGCGAATTCACGTGTGAACAACCTTGCCTTCACCGCGAAGTATTCATCCATTGAACCGTGGTAATCCAAGTGGTCGTGACTCAGGTTCGTGAATGCAACAACAGCGAATGCCAGCCCTTCAACCCGAGCTTGATCGATAGCGTGACTCGAGACTTCAAGCGAGACAACTGACCTCGGCTTCGATGGGTCGAAGCCATCAACGATTGCCTTCAGAGAACGCATGAGTTCTGGCGCATCAGGCGTTGTTCGCTCATTGGTGAGCGTGCCGATGTTTCCACCGTTCCATGAGATCGCACGTGCCAAGTCACCAACAATTGTCGTAACACTGGTTTTGCCGTTGGTTCCAGTAACGCCAACCAATTCACAACGCAGCTGCGGATTTCCTGTAACTACAGATGAAGCATGCGCCAGTAGTCCACGAAGTAGGGACTGAGCAACGCAGAAGACCGGAACTTCAAGCTTGAGTTCTTCGGTACTCACCACGCACACTGCCCCGTTAGCCACCGCATCTTTCGCGTACTTCGACCCATTTTCAGAGGTTCCGTTCATGGCAAAGAACACTGAACCCGGCGTGCAGCTACGTGAATCTATCTCCACACTGGTTACTTCGATGCTCGCAGTGCGGGCATCGAATGAGAAGTCATCAAAGACGTCACCGAGTTGCATCACGTCACGTCCGATGAAATCTTTGCGCCCTTGCCAGTGAGTGGCTTNTGAACAGCACCATTGGATGGAATGCCGTAGTGGCGAAGGGCGTACGACATNACTTGCTGGAAAATNGGCGCCGCTACTACTCCACCAAAGATCGCTGATTGTGGTCGCTGAATAATGACGATCATTGAAAGCACCGGATTGTTTGCGGGAGCAAATCCGACAAAACTTGCGTTGTACTGACCAATAAGAAGTTTGGCTTTGCCAGGGTATGGAATTGTTGCGGTTCCTGTTTTNCCCGCAACGCTGTAGCCAGGAATAATTGCATTGGTACCCGTACCCGCAAGAACCACTTGTTGGAGCATTGAATTAAGCGTCTGAGCAACCGATGGGGACATGACAACGCGGGTTGCGCTTGGCGCTGTGGCTTTCACTGATCCATCTGGGTTGACAAATCCGCGAACGAGTTTTGGTTGAATGAAGACACCATTGTTCGCAATGACGTTGTACGCGTCGAGCACTTGAATTGGGGGCACGGCGTCAACTTGGCCAATCGGAAGTGAAACTTGGTCACTCGCATACCAAGTCGAAGCGTTCACCAGTAGCCCTGAAGTTTCACCAGGAAAGTCGATGGCAGTTTTTTGGCCGAAGCCCATTCGCTCAACCTGTGCGAGGAGTCCATTGACCCCCACCAGTGTTCCAATTTTGTATGTTCCAATGTTTGACGATTGCGCGAGAATCTGTGTTGCAGTTAGGTGGAGTGTTGCGTGGTTTTCAGCATCGTGAAAGAAGCGTGTTCCAACTACGACGCTATTTGGAACTGTGAAAACGGTTGTGGGAGTAACGAGACCTTGTTGCAGCGCCGCGGAGAATGTCACAAGCTTGAAAACTGAGCCTGGTTCGTAGGCCTGGGCGAAGGGAAGGTTGTTGATGGTCTGCTGGATGCCTGGAACACCAACGTCCTTGCCCCAGGCTGGGATTGGTCCAAGCACTCCAGGGTTTGTCTTCGTATTAACGAGAGAAACATTGGCGAGAATTTCGCCAGTTTTTACATCCATCACAATTGCAGTTCCAGTAATCCCACCGGTTGCTTGCAATTGCTTCGCTACAGCGCGTTCGGTCACAAATTGAAGTGCAGTGTCGAGAGTGAGCTCCAGTCCTATACCGGGCTTTGCAGCACGGATAACTGTGGTGCGAGAACTTGGGAGATTAACTCCTGACGTTGATGTGAGTTCACGCGTTAGCCCATTTTGTCCCGCTAGGAGTTTTTGATACGCGTATTCGAGGCCTACAGATCCAGCCCCAGAAGCATTCGTTCCACCGAGTGTTGCCAGAGCCAGTTGATCATTCGGGTAACTGCGAACCGAGGAATCTTGTACGACAATTCCCGGCAGATACATGGATTGAAGTTTTCTACCAGAAGCTAAATCGAGCGAATTATTAAGTACGACGTAACCACTCTTTTTGGAAAGCAAAGGTATTAGTTTTTCGACTGGGACCTTAACAATCGATGTCATTACAGCGGCTTGGTTGACAGGGTCTTTAATTTGAAAGTCATCAGCAATCACAAGAGATGTTGGTCTAGAAACAGCGAGAATCTGTCCGTTGCGGTCATAGATTCCCGCACGCAGTGCTGTCGTGGTGACTTTTTGGCTCACCTGTGATGAAGAAATCTTTGAATACATCGAGTGTTGGAAAACTTGAAGCTGAATCACACGAAACGAAAGGAGACCAAAGATTCCAACAAAGAGTGCGACAAGAATAATCAGGCGATTTGGTGAAGGGCGCCGTCCCGGTCCTTGTGGACTACGGGCAGAACTACCTCTTTGAGTTCGAGTGCGTGAGTGTGTTGAAGTTTGGTGGGTGCTCACCGGATCGTCCTTGATGTAGCCGGTGCACTACCAGAGAACTTCGGCAGCGGCAAAGGCGCATCAAGCGACGTTGAAGGAACCTGAACCACGACAACAGGCGCAACAAGGTGGAGCTCGCCTGCCTGTGCAGCAATCTGGCTAGGCGCAGCCGTATTTGTCATGGTGCCAACTTGCACTGCGTAGTTTGACTGTTCTTGCAATAACTGACTCTTCAGTTGGTGAATTTCAATCTGACGACTTGAAACCAGCATGCTGCCAGATAGTGAAAGAAGAATGGCGACCATCACAACTAGCGCAGAACGACGCGATGTTGAAGTGCCCTTCCAAACTGTGACTACGACTCGACGACGTGTCCCCTTAGCGCGGTGTGCCGGTCGACGTGTGGCGGGCTTGGTGTTAGGGCGAACGCGCTCGCGAGTTTCAACGCGACGTGGAAGGGTGACGACGCTCATGCTGGCAACTTTCTTGCCACACGAAGTCGAGCGGACCTGGCACGAGGGTTTGATTCAATTTCTGAAGATGAGGCGAGTTGTGCGCTGGCCTTAAAGACTGTGACGCTTGCTACAGCACCACAAACACACCCGAGAGCCACTGGGCACTTGCAGCCACCGGTTCCTGCTTCGTGTAGAACTGACTTAACAACACGATCTTCGCCGGAGTGATACGAAATCACCGCCAGGATGCCATTTTCGCTGAGAATTTCAAGTGCGGCTTCGAGACCTTCACTCAATTGCTCTTCTTCAGCGTTCACAGCAATTCGAAGTGCTTGGAATGCCCGAGTAGCCACGTGTCCACGGCGACGGGCAGCCATAGGAACTGCTCGCTCAACGGCCTCAGTGAGTTCGTCAGTGGTTTTTGGCTGACGTTCAATTACCGACTTGGCGATTGAACCAGCAAATCGATTCTCACCGTTGTCACGAAGGAGTCGAGCAAACTCGTGCTGGTCAATGCGAGTGATGTATTCAGCTGCTGTCTCACCCTTCGTAGGGTCCATTCTCATATCGAGTGGAGCGTCAGCGCGGAATGAAAATCCTCGACTTGATTCATCGAGTTGGTGCGAAGAAACTCCGAGGTCCATGAGCACACCAACAATTGGTGCACCATTTACAAAGTCAGACTGAGCGTTAACAACTTCCTTCATCTCAGCGAAGGTGGCGTCAACTATGCAGACGCGGTCTGCAAATTGCTCGAGGCGCTTCGCTGATGCCTCACGTGCTTCTGGGTCACGGTCAATGCCAATGAGTCGAAGCTGCGGTGCTGCAGTCAATAAAGCAAAAGCATGTCCGCCTCCACCCAGAGTGGCGTCAATAACCACTCCAGTGCTCGCACTGGATAGCAACTCAACAATTTCTTGTTCGAGTACTGGTTGGTGGTAGTTACCCTGGGCCATCTGCAGCCTTGCAATCGAAACAACAGGAGAGAGGGCGGAGGAGGTGTCCTCTCCTGTTCTAACGATTGAAAGGCTGCGCATGGTCCGCGGCCGGTACTGCTTGTAATCCCCTCTCACTTAATTTCTGCCTTGCTTGAAGATCGCTTCCGCTGAGCTGACCATCTGGTTATAGATGTCAGGATTCCAAAGTTCGATGTGATCAAGCACACCCACAATGAGGACTTCGTCGACGAGATTTGCGTATTCACGAACAGCTGGTGGAACGGCGAAACGACCTTGCTTGTCGAATTCAGCATCAGAAGATTGACCAGCCCAGTAGCGAAGTAGGCGACGCTCTTCAGCTCCACCGTTTTTTTCACTCGAGCGCATTTCTGCGGCACGGCGATCAAATTCTCCAGGAGTCCACAGTGCAACACACTGCTCATCGTTTGGGCTTAGGTGTCCGCCACGTTCAAATTCAGAACGGAACTTTGCGGGCAGGATGAGTCGACCTTTTGCATCCAGCGTGTGCTGAAACTGGCCAACAAAACTAAGCATTTCGGTCCTCCACCTAATGAGTCACCACTTGCCCCCACTGCGTCCCACATTACACCACAATGCTCCACATTGTTGCAAATCGTGGCATTTTTCACCATAAATGTCCCCCTAAACAGGGTCGCTTTTCGAGTCGGGACGTGAGGGGTTCAGATCAGGTTTGGGGTAGTTCGAGATTGACCCTAGGCGCGCAGGAAAAGCTGGCGAACCAGCCAAGGGCCGCTGATTCTGGCTAAATCCCTAGTCAGTGCTTCAGAATCGTTGAGTCCAATGGACCCCGTGGTTTGATGTGTAATCGACTGCACAAGCCCCGGTGGGGTTTCTCGTAAAACGGAAATGACTTCTGAGGAGACGTTGGCGTGGATCACCGAGGAAAGAAATGTGCCCTCTCGCACACGCCACTGAGTCACACCGACGGTTTTCTTGCCTTCAATAAAGAGCTCTCCTGGGCCCTTGCCGGCAAAGCACACAACGCGGTGCGAAGCGTCACCTTCTAGCGGACCTTGATGAATTGAAACAGACTTGGTGACGTGCGCTTCGAGCGCCTCTTTCCACCATGCACCTGCAGTTACCGAGGACACATGAACATCAGGGCTCCAGCGTGGATCGCCAGCTGGGATCCACCAGTCAATCCAGATGTCGTCAGGTTGAAGTAGGACCATTCCCCCACCACCGCGTCTGCGACGAATCTCAAGGTCTGACGTTTTTTCAAGGTCCAAAAGATCGACGGACTGGCTTGAGCCGAGTACCAACGTTGGCTTTTCGAGTCGAACAACAAACATCGTTGGCTCTTTAACTCGACGAAGAACGTCGTAGTCGTACAGCTCTTCTAGTTCGCTCACGAGGCGCGAGGAAGAAACGGCGCCCAGAGCGGATCAGGGTTTGGAACGTGACGCCAGCGCCACCAAGGGCCGTCAGGAATACGAGGTTGAAAGTGCATGAACCAACCAATCTCTTCAATGAGACGGTCACCCTTTTGCATGTTGTGACGTCGACACGAAGCGACAACGTTTGTCCATTCGTGTTTTCCTCCAC
>TBL_comb47_HYPODRAFT_10008600_pt1 | contig 10391 bp, 10 predicted proteins | sample TroBogypolimnion_40_FD_10682 | JGI IMG/M metagenome (IMG submission 10682)
TGCTAATAGTACATTTAGTTGGTGGGGGGCGTGGCTATCAACCCATGAAGAGAAAATTATAATTGCGCCTAGTATTCATGCAAAAGGAAATCAAATGGCCTGGGGCTTTAGAGGCTTACTGCCAAAAGCTTGGATTAAATTATGACACTGTTACAACAAACCCAACCTGCTGTTACTGTTTTAATGTGCTGCTTTAATGCTGAACGCTGGCTTACATTATCTATTACCAGCGTATTAAATCAATCTTTCAAGAATTTTGAATTTATTATTATTGATGATGGTAGCACTGATAATAGTTTGAATTTAATTAATAAATTTTCTGCCATCGATTCTAGAATTGTTGTCATCTCAAAATCAAATACTGGGCCAAGTCATTCGCGAAATGTTGGCATCAGCATGGCGAGAGGAAGGTGGATATCCGTAATAGATGCCGATGATCTTTTTGAATCCAATAAACTAGAAATGCAAATTGCATTTGCTAAAGCAGATTCTAGTTTAGTTTTTATTGGCACTGGATTGACTGTTATTGACGAATTGGGAAATAAGATGTCTCAGCATAACTACCCCGCTGATCATCATAACCTCGTTCATAATCTCAGAACTGCACGCAAATTTCCGCCTCACACCTCCGCATTTTATAGGGCAGACTTAGTTCGTGCCCTCGATGGTTATCGCACAAGGCTCTCTCAGGCCGAGGATGCAGACCTTTGGTTGAGACTCTCTGAGGTGGGAAGGCTTGGCTGCATGAATGGCGCATATGTACAAGTCCGGAAGCATGCTCATCAGATCTCTAATTTTGAAAATGGAAGACGTCAAACAATTGATGCTCGCATGTCTACTGTTGCATCTTGGTTGCGGGAGTTTAATTTCTCCGATCCGATAGCCGCGGATGATGAGAGTTTTAAAAAATATAGTTCCTGGATGCGAGCTCGTATTGACGAGGATGGGTTGGATAATTTTTTGGCTTTTAAGAGTACCTTCAGATTATCCTTACTGGAGTCTCTTATTTCCCCCGTCGAAATATATAGGCCAATCTTTAGATGCATAAAAAATCCAGTCTACACATTTCGTTTCTTTTGGGAGCAATTATTTGGCGAATCATTGTCATGTAAACTTGCAAAACGTTGGATGGCCACACAGTATAAAAAAAATGAATATTCATCTAACTAATGCGAGCAATATTTTAAATTTAACTAAATAAAATTGCTATGAAGAAAATTATCATTAATCAACCAAGATATTTGGGTGACATCATATTCGTGATGGCAATCGCACAAAAATATTATGATGCTGGCTATGACGTTGATTTTCCTGTCGATGATACTTTTATTGACAATAACCCCTCAATTGAGAAATATTTCCCAGGCATTAAATTTATCCCTATATCTAAATATCAATTCCCCCTTGATGAAGTTGGTTCAGGATTTTTTGGGAGCGCAGATCAAATGGTTATCAATTGCCAGATAACAAGTAAATTTAAAAACCATATGGGTATGAAATATACTCAATTAAACCTGCCAATAAATACTTGGCGGGAGATAGTAATAACAAGAGACTTTGATGCAGAGAGTAGGCTATTGGAGAAATTAGAAATAAAAAAAGATGATAAGTTTAATTTAATAAATGAATATTACAGTAATAAAAAAACCTCATACATGTTATTGGATATAAAAAATAATTATAAAAATATATTTTTGAGGAAGGTAGATGGATTCAGCTTATTTGATTGGATGGGCGTAATTGAAAGGGCAGAATCAATTCATACAGTCCATACTTCAATCCAATATATTATAGATACCATGAGTACGGTAACAAAAAATATCCATATATATCCAAGAGTAGAGATATATGAACCACATTCTTATTATGATTATTTATTTTCTAAAGATTATATATATCATCCCCATCCAAATAATTTAAAATATCAAATTATTTACAATTTACGTAAATTTAAGAGAAATTTACTAATAAAAATTAAAAATACAAGTGCTTTATTGCTTAACTAACTTAAAATTATTGGAAATATTATGGATGAGGCTCTTAAGACGAGACAGAAAAGAGGTGATGATTTTTACCTCAAGTACTTATCTGGAAAATTAATTGATATAGGCGCTGGGAAGGATTTGGTATCTTCAGGCGCAGAGCGATTTGATGTGGAGGATGGTGATGCAAACTTCATAACAAGGTACCGTGAGCCGGAGGCATATGATGCTGTGCATAGTAGCCATTGTCTAGAGCATATGTTTAATCCATTAAATGCCCTGGAAGAATGGTGGTCTCTTGTGAAGCCTGGCGGGTATTTGATTTTGGTAGTCCCAGACGAGGAACTCTATGAGCAGGGGATTTGGCCAAGCATGTTTAATGATGATCATAAAAATACATTTAGACTGGATTCCAAAGAATCTTGGTCTCCAGTTTCTTTCAATATATTGGATTTGGTATCTTCCCTGCCCAATGCAAAAATAATTTCAGCTGAATTGCATGATGACCTTTATGACTATTCATTGATGTCGACTTATCCGCCAAAGTATGTGCGCCTACCCGCGGCTATTATTTTCATTAAAAAATTAATCAGAAGATTTCCATTCGGTAAAAAATTACTTATTGGATTAGAAGATTTTTTATTTAAATACAAGGACTATCCATTGGATCAAACGATGCGAGACGCATTGGCCCAAATTCAAATTGTAGTCATGAAAAATAAAATATAGAGGTTGTAACGTTGAAGTATTTATTGCGTCAATTATGTGGTTTTTATAAGCTTTTTACACAAGTCCGTATGTTAAATGAAAATTTATCATGGTAATTTACTGGGGTCTATTCTTTATATTGTCCTGTATTGCTGCTGCGTCATGTTTGGGATTAGGTAGAGTCGTAGATAAGATTGGCCTATCAGTATCCTTTCTTCTAATTTTATTATTGGTTGGCCTCAGGGATCAAACCGGGAATGATTGGTATCCATATCTTGATTATTATGATTCTTTAGGAGCTAATATTGAAATTGAAAATCATTTTGAGCTAGGCTATAAAATATTTTCAAAAGTATTCAGTTACATTGGGTTCAGTTATCCAGTATTTTTATTTACGAGTACCTTCATATATTTGAGTATTTATTTTTATGTTTTTTCAAAAAATAAATACTCAAATATATTAGTTTTATTATTTTACGCATCCTACCTTTTAGGGCTTATGGGCACGGCACGACAAGTTTTAGCATTGGGTTTATGTTTATTAGCTGGTCAGTTTTTATTGGATGGAAAGAAAAGAAATTTTTTCATTACTGTATTAATAGCATTTTTATTTCACAAAGCAGCAATAGTATTTTTTCTTGCATATTATTTTATAAATAAAAATCTAACCAATAAAAATTATATATTAATAATAATTTGTTCAATAATTTTCAGTAATCTTCAGGAATTTATTTATATCATATTAAATTATTTTGGTCAGATGTCCTCAAGAATCCAAGATCAATTAAATGCTTACAGCACTGCTAATGGCTTAAGTCCAATTTACTATGTTGATGATTTTAGAGTTTTATTTCTAATTTATGCTAAAAGAATAATATTCTCATTATTTTTTATTTTATCTAAAAGATTTATTATAAAATCAAATTTTCAATACAATTTTTATTAGAACTGCTATATATTTTCGTTGGTATTATTTTTATTTTTATATAATATATTCCCTGCAATTGCAGTAAGAATTTCCTTATACTTTTATATTTATGATTTATTTCTTTTTTGCATAATACTATTTAATTTAAATGGAAAATATAAATTAATTTTTTTCATATTTATTATTATTGTATCAATGCAAAGATTATTCACGCTATTCGATTATGATAGTGATTTTTTGCTCCCATACAAAGGTATTTATATCAACGAATCATCATTTAAAGATATGGCTAGATGAAACAATTACATATCGTTAAAAGTATTGCTTATGAGTCTGCAGGAATGGGTTATGCAGCCTTGCGGTATGCGGAGACATTGGCTAAGTCTGGAAATGATATTTCTCTATTTATATTTGATCGTTCTACTCTAGAGTTTGAGCTTGACCCTGGCGCCGCGAATTTAACTCTATTAGATGCAAATAGATCAAACTTTTTTGAATTAAGAAATTGCATTCTTAATGGAAATTTTGACTGCGTTCATATTCATGGAACATGGACAATATTATTTGCGTTTGCATGTAAATGGGCATTAACTAAAAAAATCTCAATAGTTGTATCTCCCCATGGCTGCTTAGAGCCATGGGCATTTAGGCACAAATTGTGGAAGAAGAAAATTGCTTTTTACCTTTACCAAAAATGGATATTTTCTAAATCAAGTCTTTTGTTTGCAACCGCCAAGGATGAATTAGTGAGCATTAGATCCCTCGGCATCGAGACGCCGGTTGCAATCATACCAATTGGCGTTGATTTACCTGGAGAGATCCTTCCCATTGCCTCAGAAATCAAAAAATTTCTATTTATTTCAAGAATTCATCCCATAAAAGGCCTGCCTAATCTAGTGTCCGCTTGGGCTAAAGTTCGCAGGGACAATTGGCGCTTAATTATTGCAGGTCCAGATGAGTGTGGCCATCTCAAAGAGGTTCGTAAGCAAATTGATGCGCTTGGATTAACGGAGGATTTTGAATTCCATGGAATGGTAACAGGCACCGATAAGTCGAGATTATTTAGCGAGGCGGATGTATTTATTTTGCCTACACACTCTGAAAATTTTGGAATTGTTATTGCTGAGGCGCTCTCGTACGGGCTGCCTGTAATAACAACTAGGGCGGCACCTTGGAAGGATCTGGAGGCCTATAGTTGCGGTTGGTGGGTTGATTCTTCCGCTTCCGGATTGGAGTACGCGTTGCTTAAGGCCATGGACTCAACGCCAGAGCTTTTGAGTGAAATGGGTTTTCGGGCAAAGAAACTTATTGAAGAAAAATATTCATGGGGCTCAATAGGTGAGTCTGCCAATCAAGCGTATAAATGGGCTCTTGACCAGAATAAAAAAAGCCCTAAATTTATATTTTTTAATCAGATTCCTTTGAAATAAAACAGATATGAAAATTATTGTACTAGGCGCAAGTGGAATGATTGGGCATTGTATTTTTGAATTTCTAATGAACGATAAGAATTTAGACGTTTATGGAACAGTACGTAACGAAAAGAATTTATCTTATTTCTTCGATGAATTTTCTGGAAAAATATTAGCGCTTAATGATCTTAATGATGAAAAAATAGTTACTAACTTTCTTGTATTACATAAGCCAGATATTATTATAAATTGCATTGGAATAACTAAACATTTAACAGAGGGGGCGATGCCAATTTCCTCTATCGAAATAAATGCATTACTGCCACATATTTTAAGTAGTGTATGTACCAATATAGGATCGAGGTTTATCCATATAAGTAGTGATTGCGTTTTTTCTGGAAGTAAGGGTAACTATAGTGAGGGGGATATTCCAGATGCACAGGATCTGTATGGAAAAACTAAAGCCCTTGGCGAAATTGTCGATTCAAGTAGTTGCCTTACAATTCGAACTTCTACTATTGGTCGGGAGCTTGGGACTAGGCATGGTTTACTTGAATGGTTTTTATCACAAGAGAATTTCTGTAAGGGGTATGGTAAAGCAATTTTTAGCGGGCTACCAACGATAATTTTGGCACAGATAATTCACGAGGTGATTATTCCTAAGCCAGAGTTGGCTGGCTTGTATAACATTGCCGCTGATCCTATCGATAAATATTCATTGTTGAAATTAATATCTGAAATTTATTCTAAGAAAATAATCATAGAGCGTGATGATAGATTTCAAATCAACAGATCTTTAGACGCTACTAAGTTTGAGCAGGCGACGGGATACACCCCCCCCAATTGGCCTGAGATGATAAAAGTAATGCATGATCAAAAATATATGAGGAAAATCAATGTTTGATAATAAGACGTTATTAATCACGGGTGGAACGGGTTCATTTGGCAATGCTGTGCTCAAAAGATTTCTTTCCACTAATGTAAGGGAAATTAGAATATTCAGTCGGGATGAAAAAAAGCAAGAGGATATGAGGATAGCCCTAAACAATCCAAAGCTTAAGTTCTATATTGGGGATGTTAGAAATTTTGATAGTATTTCCCGTGCCATGAAGGGTGTGAATTATGTATTTCATGCGGCTGCTTTAAAGCAAGTGCCTTCGTGTGAATTTTATCCTATGGAAGCGGTTTATACCAATATTTTGGGCACTCAAAATGTAATGAATGCAGCAACACTAAATCATGTGGAGAGAGTGGTTGTCTTGAGTACAGATAAGGCCGTATACCCAATTAATGCAATGGGTATTTCTAAGGCCATGGCAGAAAAACTTATGATTGCTGAATCGCGCATTCAAATGGATGGCGAAACTATTTTATGTGCAACCCGATATGGAAATGTGATGGCATCCCGCGGCTCTGTTATTCCTTTGTTTGTCTCACAAATTAAAAAAAATCAAGAACTGACAATTACAGATCCAAATATGACAAGATTTCTAATGTCTCTTGAGGACTCTGTTGACCTGGTGCTGCATGCGTTTAGCAATGCCAAACAAGGTGATATTTTTGTTCAAAAGGCCCCCGCAGCCACTATTGCAGATTTAGCTATTGCATTAAAAGAGATATTCGAGTCAAAACAAGCCATCAAAACTATAGGTACACGTCATGGTGAAAAGCTATATGAATCCTTGATCTCAAGAGAGGAGATGGCAAAGGCTGATGATATTGGGGAATATTATCGAATTCCTGCCGATAATCGCGATCTAAATTATGCACAGTTTTTTAGTGAGGGGGAGCAAGCTATCTCTAGCCTTGATGACTATACCTCTCACAATACTAGAAGACTTAATGTTACTGAAATTAAAGAATTGCTCCTATCATTAGATTATCTCAAGGAAGAATTAAATGCTTAAAGTTATGACTATAGTCGGCACTCGGCCTGAGTTAATTAAGATGAGTCGAGCGATTGCTGAGTTTGATTTGCACACTAATCATGTGCTCGTTCACACTGGCCAGAATTATGACTATGAGCTAAATCAGCTTTTCTTTGAGGATTTGGGTATACGTAAACCAGATTATTTCCTAGAGGCGGTTGGAAGCAATGCGGCACAAACTATAGCTAGGGTGATTGAGAAGTCGGATGAGGTGATGGAGACCGAGAGGCCTGATGCAGTTCTACTCTATGGCGATACAAATTCATGCTTAGCGGTAATTGCCGCTAAGCGTAGAAAAATACCTGTATTCCATATGGAGGCTGGGAATCGATGCTTTGATCAGCGGGTTCCAGAAGAGTTAAATCGAAAAGTTTTGGATCATTTAAGCGATATTAATCTGGTATTAACAGAGCACGCTCGTCGCTATCTAATTGCTGAGGGAATTCCTGCGGAGACGATTATAAAAACTGGTTCTCATATGCAAGAGGTTCTTGATTTTTATATGCCGAAAATCACCAGCTCAGATGTAGTTAATCGAATGGGTCTTGAGCCAAATAAATTTTTTATTGTCAGCGCTCATCGAGAAGAAAATATAGATAGCCAAGAGAATATGCGGGATATGGTTGATGCGCTCAATGCTATTGCCGATAAATATAACATGCCGGTTATTGTCTCAACCCATCCACGAACAAAAAAGCGATTGGATACCATGGAGCTGGGTGGATTAAATAAAAATATTCAATTTCTGAAACCATTTGGTTTTTGTGACTACATTAAGCTTCAAATGGAGGCTCTTTGTGTTGTGTCCGATAGCGGAACAATTTCTGAAGAAGGTTCCTTATTAAATCTCCCTGCAATCACAATTCGGAATGCTCACGAACGCCCCGAGGGAATGGATGAGGGCACATTAATTATGGCTGGCTTGAAAAAAGATAGGGTGTTAGATGCTATTCGGGTGATTATTGCTCAACATGACAAGTCCAAAAGAGTAATGCATCCCGTTGCAGACTATGAAGGCGGCCCTGTTTCTAAGCAGCTACTTCGCGTGGTGATGAGTTATGTTGATTATATTAACCGTACTGTTTGGCATAAAGTAGCTAGCTAAAGTGAGGTTATTGATTCTTTCGCAATATTTCTACCCTGAAATATTTCGTATAAATGACTTGGTGCAAGAGCTTGTCACACGTTGCCATGAAGTAACTGTACTGACAGGCCTGCCAAATTACCCAGACGGTAGTATTTACGAAAGTTATAAAGCTGATCCTAGCCTATTTTCGGAGTACAGGGGCGCTAAAGTAATCAGGGTTCCTATACTGCCTAGAGGTAATGCTGGCGGATTAAGCCTTTTTTTTAATTATCTATCGTTTGCATTTATGGCCTCATTTTATGGTGCCTGGAAGTTAAGGGGGCAAAGTTACGATGCAATATTTGTTTGTCAGTTATCGCCTGTTACGGTGGGATTGCCAGCAGTGCTATTGCGGTATTTAAAGCGCGCCCCAATGATTTTTTGGGTGCAAGATTTGTGGCCAGATACACTTGCAGCACTCGGTATTATAAATTCACGGTTTAGTTTAGCTTTGGTTGGGATTGTTGTAAGATTTATCTATAAATACTCAGATTTAATTCTTGTGCAGTCTACAGGGTTTATTGCTGGGGTCGAGAAATATGTCGCAAATAAGAAAAAGATTTCGTATTTCCCAAATTGGGCTGAATCAGCCTTAAGGATTGATGGAGTTAGTCCAGCACTAGAAATTCCAATAAATGACCGTGGAGTTTTTAGAATAATTTTTACAGGTAATATTGGGGAGGCTCAAGATTTTCCAGCGGTAATTGAGGCAGCTAACGTCCTTAAAAACTACCCTATGATTAAGTGGTACATCATAGGCCAAGGGAGTATGAGCAAGTGGGTTGAGGAGCGGATATCTTTTTTGGGGCTTGAGAATAATGTGTTGATGCTTGGGCAATTCCCATTAGAGAAGATGCCATCGATCTATAAATGCGCAGACATTTTATTAGTTTCATTGCAAGATAGACCTATATTTTCTATGACAATCCCAAGTAAGGTGCAGGCTTACTTAGCATCGGGAAGGCCGATTGTTGGCATGCTTGGCGGTGAAGGTGCGGAGGTGATTAAGCGCTCTCGGTCAGGATTTGTTTGTCGGTCGGGAGATTATAATAATTTAGCTAAATTAATTCTTAAACTTTCAGATATGCCCAAAGAGGAGCTACTACGTATGGGGCAAGACGGTAGAAATTATGGTCAAGAACATTTTGATCGGGATCGTTTAATTTCTATGTTGGAAAAATATTTATCTACTGTTAAATTTGGCGATAACATGAAATCGTAATATGAAGGATCTACTGAATTAGTGGCGTTCTAGGTGAAATGATTTAAATTTTCTGACAGTGATTCGCGTTAATCTTTTACTTAATGTACTCTTAAAGTGCGCTGAAATTTCAATGAAACGACTAATTGATTTTGCAATGAGCTTTTTAGCGCTAGTAATATTTTCCCCGTTAATTATCGTGATTACACTGCTGGTCAGGTTAACCTCTAAAGGACCGGCCCTCTATTGGTCTAACCGGGTCGGTAGGCTTAATGCTATCTTTAGAATGCCAAAATTTCGCACGATGCAAGTTGGAACCCCTGCCGTCGCAACTCACTTACTTTCTGACTCTAGCCAATACTTGACCCCAGTCGGATCTTTTTTACGGAAATCTAGCCTAGATGAATTACCGCAGCTCTGGAGTATTTTGGTCGGTGATATGAGTTTTGTTGGGCCTCGCCCTGCGCTGTTTAATCAAGACGATTTAATTTCCCTGCGTACTGAATATAGTATCGATAAATTAGTGCCAGGATTAACTGGTTGGGCACAAGTAAATGGCCGCGATGAATTATCAATCCCAATTAAAGTTCAATATGAAGTGGAGTATCTAAATAAGCGGTCTTTCTGGTTTGATATGAAGATTCTGGGCTTAACCTTTTTAAAGGTAGTTCGGCGAGCTGGAGTTTCTCATTAATTTGGGATTGGTAATAAGCCCCCATCTTTTTTTGCAAGTCATTTGGGGTGGACGGATTTTTACTAAAAATTACTTATTTTCATTCGATTTTTAGATGTAAATGCCCACTCTACGGCATTAACGCCAATATCCCCCTCGATTTGACTATGTAATTTATAATTGAATTTGTGCCCATTAACGCAACTAAACAGTCATTATTAAATCTGCCTCGCTCGGTGAAGAGGGGCGTAGTAATGTACTGCGATGTCCTTATTTGCGCATTCAGTGTTTGGTTGGCTTTTGGGCTTCGCTTAGACCAGTGGGGATATTTTCAAGGCCAGCAGTGGATAGTTCTCATTGCCGCCATTGGATTTTCATTTCCCCTCTTTATTTCTTTTGGCTTATACCGAGCTATTTTTAGATATGTTGGCTC
>TBL_comb47_HYPODRAFT_10008612_pt1 | contig 10383 bp, 3 predicted proteins | sample TroBogypolimnion_40_FD_10682 | JGI IMG/M metagenome (IMG submission 10682)
TTGTAGCTTGCTGTAAATACTCAAAACCAGAAATTGGAGACAGTATAATCGTTGGGTTAATTTGGAGGATTTGAGGTGTGTTTTGAATGATAGTTGGATAATTCGGCGAGCTATCTGCTAGTGTCGCATAGATATAGTAAGGATCATACGCAGCTGTTAACAATGTGTTCGAGAATGTACCAAATGTAGTGCCTTGTGTGGCGTTGGCAAATGTGTTTAAAGCGGTAGATGAAATTGACCCATTGTAGTAAGTAACAGTACCAATCTGTTTATTCACGGTACTGATAAAGTTAATGTTATTCTGAACAGTAATGCTTGACGCAGCATCATAGCTTACAACTGATTGAGGGATAGAAATATCAAGACTACCAAGGGCATTCGCAACATATACTGAAAAGGTATCTACTGTAGTAACTGAATTGTTATAGTTCACTTGGTCGGTTGGAGTAAAGGTCATGTTTAATTGGTAGTTACCACCACTGCTTTGGTCAATCTGGTTTGCGTTAACATTCGCAGTCCATAACAGGTAATTCTCAGTAGGGGTAATACTAGCGAGTTGAGTACCCAATAATAGTGGTGTAATAGGAGGTAAAAATCCTCGGTACAATGATACTAACATCGGTGTATTCGGCATATAAAGTCCTACACCAGACATACTGTTTGTGGTAATGTCTAAAAATATACCCCAAAATCCTACAGAACCTAAGACATTATTGAAGTTGAACACAACTACATAACCGGTGGAATTTTGACTAATATTAGGGATATTAAAATTAAACACACTACCCTCACTGACTGAAACCCAATCTCCTGCTGTCGGTAAACCTACAACATTACTAGGATAGAAAGTTACTGAATTTGAAGTCATGTAAGATACCGACATTACAGTATCAGGAAGAGTATTTGTAATTCTTAATGAATATTCGGTCCCTTTGTGTATTATATAGTCGACGTTAGATAGAGTACGCCAACTACCGAGGTATGTAGGATTATAATTTCCTCCGAGAGGTGTGTAAGTGTATTTCATCGTCCCATCAATACCACTGTAGTCCACGTTGCCGTTATCGTATTGTTGTAACGCGTTAATGATCTGGAACGGATCATCGTAGGTAATCAAACCATATCCTAAACTAGTGCCAGGATATAACAAGTTGGTAGCAGGTTCAATCGGTGTAACCACTTGAATGTTATCACCTTCGATAACCGGTGTATATTTATTGATGGTAAAATTCATGGTACTATCTAATACGGTATAATTGGTGGTATCAGTAGGAATAAAGGTTATTTTAATGTTTCTAGTAATGGCCGATAAGATGGGAAGTTGGACTGTCTTTGTACTCACGATGTTCACCAAATTGTTAGTACTCACGCTACCGTTGTCATTGTTTACATCATAACTATTATTGAAAGAGATAGGGACACCACTAGCAAGGTAAGTGGACGTACCTGGAACGTCATTTCCAGTAACATAAGTTCCATTAATGGTAGCAGGGCTTTGGATAGCAACATTCAAGTAAGGAACTTGTTTGTAGTAGATCGAAGTAATCGGGATACCATCCTGGGGTCCCATAGTGACAGACATTTTTAAAGCAGGTGTCGTCTTGATAATGGAGAATGTAATAAAATAAGTATCGTCAATGGTAGAAGCAGCATCTTGTGAATCATAATAACCATTAATACCACTAAAGAAAGAGTTAACCAAGTAGGTACCGGTATTCAACCCATTTGTCTTTGGATTAAATGACCATGTCGCAGTGGTAGAACTTGCGCTAACGATTAGGTCGGCAACAGACACTGTACCAGTATACACTATATCCTCATGCTGGAGCAATTGAAATACCATATATCCTTCGTCGTTTTCTTGTGCATACGTTTGAGAAGCACTGGAAAGAGGAGTATTCACGATACTCGTTACAGTAAAAATACCATCTTGGTAATCAGTGTTGCCGTTATTTGTGAGTGACATTGATACTTCGTAGTTAATGGTTTGGATTGTTAGGTAGAATTCACCAGGAACAACTGTCGAAATAAAACTGGTAGAAACAAAGTTAATGGTGGTGTCATTAAAATCAAAATAAAAGACACCATCGTTATAGATACCATTGTCGTTAATCGGTACGGTCTGAGAGAAAGTTCCATCTGGATTGACTGGAATGCTGGCGTAAATAACTGTAATTGGTGTACCATCATTATAAGTACTCTTAATGCTGATGGTTCCAGAAGTAACGGTTGTGTACGTACTACTCAATTGACCACTCACGATCAGATCGTTTCCTGTCAGTTTGTTAATTCCGTTTATGAAATATTCACTAGAACTAGTCTGGTTTATACCATCCAATGACAAAGAAGCCAACGTAACCGTTGCGGCCGAAACAGTAACACTAGTTGGCGTCACACTCGTTAGTGTACTACTGTAATTAGGATCACTACTAGTAAAAGTTGCTGACAATGTATAAGCGGTCGTAGAAGCAGTTAGGGTTCCAACTAAGGTTGAGGGAACAGTGGCAGTCGACGATGCTGTGGTCGTGGATGATCCGATCGTTTGCCCACTCGTCACAATGTTGATGGTCCCCGAAATAGTTGCTGGAGAGGCAAAAGCAGTGGCCACAACTGTTACAGGGATACTCTGTCCATACACACTAGTAGAAGGTGCCGTTAATGCCAAAGACACAGGTTGAGGATTGACTGTAACATTGAACGTTGACACTACCGGTGAAAAGTTAGAATACGTACCAGAAGGCGTGAACGTCGCAACCAAGGTATACGGAGTAGTTGACGCATTCAACCCAAATGCTTGCGGACTACTCGAAGTAATAGAAACCACTGTGTTGTCAGCAAATGACACTGGGTATGTCGCAAGGGTATTCGCACCATTTGCGATTACCAATGAGCCAGACAACGGGATATAATCTCCGGTACCATTTACATAGGGCACAATTGAAGCATTTAGTGTTAATGCTTCCAAATAGGTTGGTGTGGGAACGGTAAAGGTCAAGGTGGCAAAAGATAAGACTGATGAAGAAGGTGTGATATAGAATGTACTGGTAACTTGGCTGCCGTAATACCGAGACAGGTCAGTGGGGGTAAAGACAGACTTCATGTTGTACGTACCGGTATTAATGTGTTCTTGCAAGAAAGTAAAATTAGCAGTAGTGATAGTACCGTTTGAGCCTAATGTGAATGGAGATCCAATATCGGTCAAAAAAGTCGTCCAAGAACTGCTAATATAATACTGGTAAACAACAGTACCAGGGATGACACGACCTTCTTTGGTCAACACCGTACTAGTAGCATTCACTGATTTGGTGATAGGAATGGAGGTCATGGCAACTTTTGTTGCAGCATCAATAAATGAAAAAGTAGACATAACAGTTTGTGTTTTGGAAACAGAAATAGTGGTAGGTAGAATGGTAGAACTTACAAAGTTTGAATCAGCAGTAAAAACGGATTCTTCGTTAATAGTACCAGCTTGGTACGTTGCGTTGAACGAATAAGTACCAGGGAGACCATTGTACTGGATCGGTTGGAATGAAAAGGTATACGGCATAGTAGATGCAAACACTAATGGACCCAATTCTTGAGAAGTGAGACCAGGGGCTGTATAGTAAATTTGAACTTGACCCGCATTGGCGAGAGAAGAATGATCCGTCACGGATGTTACGGCAAGGGAGAATTGAAAGGTGTCTTCCAAAGAGGAAACGCTACCTGAATTGGTGCAGGTCAACTGTGTCACAACAACATCAGGTGTGGCTTCAACAGTGAACACGGAAGAGGTCGATGTCTCAAATTCGCCGGTAGATTCCACCCACGAAATAGTGAAACTACCAGTTGAATGATCGTCAACACCGATATCTTTGGGAGAATTAACATTCATTGTAAAAACAGTACCTATCAAACTTGTATCGTAAAAAGTTTGCGCAATCTGTGTGCTAACACCACCGATGACACTGTTAAGATAAAATGCCCCAGTAATACCAGGGTAAGTTGATACTCCTGTTAGGGTACCCGTTATGATGAATGGTGTATCATAAATAGTCTGGATGGCAGTATTAGTCACTGTAATGTGAGTTGGTTGTTGAACAATCGTAAACGATTGTGAGGTGGAAACAGCTACTGTCACTGGAAATAAACCATCACTTATCGTATAAGTAGAATCGTCCGACATCTTAGCAACAACTGTATAAGAACCGATACTCAGTGTTGATATAGATGGTGACACGTAGTCAGCTCCGAATGTACTGTCAATTGTTGTAACAACGTGTGTAGAAGTATTGGTGACAAGAAATTTAACTGTACCTGTGATAACCGATACCAGCGATTTATCTCCAAGGACACCATTATTCGCGGGGTATGCCTCGAACGAAATTGAATCTTCAGCAGAAATACGTGTCGAAGATAATGGAACCATAACCATTCGTACCGGTTGAACTGCTAAATCAACACTGATCAGTTGCCCATACCCCGTATAACTGTAATTAGTAGTCGTTGTGGTAAACTTGGCATAAACACTGTTTATTTGACCAGCATTCATTCCAATTGTCTTGGGAACAAATGTACCAACCCATCTGTTTAATCCACTTGCAGTAAAAGAAACGTTGCCACGAAAAATTTGTAGTGTTCCAGGAATCTGATACGGATCGTCAATAGTAACAGTGACTCGAACTGTATCTGTCAGGGTTGCTGTCACGGGTGACAGCGCGCTTAACGTTGAGTTAGTCACGTTGGAAACAGTAATAGTAGGGAGAAAACCATGTGGATTAATTTGAATTGAAACAGGTGTTGTTGTCTGACAACTTGCGTATGGAAACAATGAAGACACATTGTAAACAGCCGTGATAGCAGGATAATTTGAAACATTAAACTGACGGTCTGTTAATAACAATGTTGCTGTATTATTACTGGTCACTATCGACGTGCCGAGTGTTGTCTGTATCTCTGTTGAATTATCAACACAATAAAATGTAACGGTTGCTCCTGTTAATGGATCTTGGGCAATATCTGTCGTGATAGCTGTTATAATTTCATGGTTAGTCTGAGCTTCATAGTCCAATGTTACACTCAATGGCGTAATGAAAGAGATAGTAGGAGTCACGTACGTAACACCGGTGAATGACAGCAAGAGATAAATATCAATGTTTGCTTGGTAGGTAGAACGTTTAATCTCAAACTGAAGATATCCTCCTACTGGAATACTCACAGAAATGTCTGAAATAATATTATATTTAATTCCAGACACAGGATTGATAGGAGTGGCTGTAGATACGAGCGTGTTCGAAGCAGTAAACACACTGTAATTCGCAGTGAATTGTGGAGAAGCTGTATTATTGTATAACAAGACTGCTGCAAAATGCGGAATAGTCATTTGGTAAGCATTTACATTATTGTTATAGATACGATAGTTGATCGCTGCGTTTGGTTGTGAAGAAGATTCTTCCAACGATAATAATGCAAACCCGTTTGGAAACAATGTAGTATAAGCACCCCAACTTGTTGGAGTAATAGGTGCCACACTTACAGCCTGAGTACCGTTGTAATAAATAAACGGGATCGAATCTTTAATCAGTTGATTTAGACAAGGATTGTTCAATTGTTTTGCAGGCTGAGCACCAGATGTTTGTGGTGACGGGGGAAAACTGTAATTCGCGCTATTGACATAACATAAAAAATGTGGTGCCGAAGGCGGAGATGGAGTTGCTAGATTATTGTTCACAATATCTGTTGAGAAACCTGTTGTAGTTACCACAAAGGTTGGTTGGGTTGGTTGTGACATTTATACTATGTTAAATAAATTTAATAAATTTATTTTACTGACAAAGATATAATGGAATGCCTCCGTATTCTCCAGCATCCCATTCCATATCCCCAATAGAGAATAAAGGAGTATAACCACATTCCATTACATTTTTTCTAGCAAATAGTTTGTACTCTTTAACGTCTTTTAAATGGGATGGACGAAAATACAGTAAATCATACCCTTTGATACCTAGTTTTTGTAATTGTTTTACGGTTTTTTTCATGTTTTCTGGAGTAGCTTCTCGAGCGGTGATAAATACAGTATACACATGCTGCATAAGAGCATGCATATAGAGTGAAAAAATAGGATGAATTATTAGGTTTGTGTGAGTGTCTAGTATTGTATCATCGATATCAAAAATAGCAACATGATTGGTAATGTGTTTATTACGATTATCAATAATTTCTTTTCCTTCAATCATTTTTTGTAAATAGATATCATTTTTCATTCCACCACCTTCCTTTTATTTACACTTTTAGAAAATTTAAAATTATTGTTGAATGGCTTTATTGAGTGTACCATTACCAAATCCGTTAAATAACGATGAATCATCACCGAATGAACTATGTTCATGGACATTACGAACACCCCAGCTGGAACATGCGGTGACTCCATCAAACGGTCCAACACGGGTGCTTGTACGGTCATTTGTAGGAAAATAAGGTTCACGATAATGATGTGTATGTTTTAGTAACAAAACAGTGTTGACAATACAAAGAAGTAAAATCAGAATGAGCACTTCCTTCATCTTTTATATATTAATAAAAATTTAGATCAGTAGAAAATTGATTTTTTATTCTAAAAAGTAACCCATATTAAATATTAAAATGCCCAAGAAAACAAAGGACGAATCTTCTAGATCTAGTTATGTATGCTTGGAACAAAGAGAACATATATTACTCCGGCCTGATACGTACGTAGGTACCGTACGTTTTCACAAGATAGAATACCATAGTGCTACTACCAAAGATGGTATTCTAAACATTGAAAAAAAAGAAGGTCTTATTAACCAAGGATTACACCGAATTTTTGTAGAAATTTTGTCTAACGCATGTGATAACTGGGTTCGTTCCAAATCTACTGACATTCCATTGTCAAAAATTAAAGTAAATATCAACCGTGATACTGGTGAAATCTCAATTTGGAATGATGGACAAACGATTGAAATTGCGGTAGATGAAAAACTTGGTATCTACAACCCTGAAATGATATTTGGTCGTCTTCTTACCAGTTCAAATTTCAACGACGAAGAAAAACGGGAGACTTCTGGTAGGAATGGTTATGGTTCAAAACTAACAAATGTCTTTTCAACGTCCCTAGGAATTAAAATGTTTGATAATACAACCAAACAACAGTATGTTCAAGCATGGAAAAATAATATGGAGGAATGCTCCAAACCAAAAATTACGAGTCCCAAGACAAAGAATGGATTTACAGAAATCACATTTACCCCTGATTATACTCGGTTTGGTTGTGAAGGTTTATCTGATGACATGCATAGTCTGTTTTATAAAAATGTAATTGATACCGCAATGTTGACTGGTGTCAATGTCTATTTCAATGACGAGAAAATACCGATGAAAACACTCAAGGATTATGCTTCGCTTTATCTAGTTGAAGAGAGCAACAAGGAAAGTGAAAAGGACGTTGAAAAGGACGTTGAAAAGGACGTTGAAAAGGACGTTGTAGAAGAAATTGAAAAGGAAGATACCGAGTCTGTCGTATCGTCTATTTCATCAAAGTCTGGGCGTAAAAAGAAACTAGAACAGGTTTATATTACATCAGATGATAGTGAGTTTGTCTTGCAACCCAGTTCTAACGGATTTACGACAATTTCCTTCGTTAATGGTATCGAAACACGCGACGGAGGTGTACACGTGGATGTTTGGACAGAATCTATTTTTCGCCCTCTCCTGGAAGCCATTAATAAAGGTGTCAAGAAAGGATCAACACCTATTGGGTTGAAGGAGATTAAACCTTATTTTCAGGTCTTTTTAAAGAGCACGGTAACAAATCCAGCCTTTAATAGTCAAGAAAAAAGCAAATTAGTGAGCCCTGCACCAATGGTCCCAGAAATTCTGCCAAAACATATCAATGCGATCCTGAAATGGGGGATTGCGAGTAAACTAAAAGACCTTATCAAAGGTAAAGAACTTATTGCCTTAAAAAAGACTGAAAAGAAATCACGAGGATTTGTTAAGATTGATGGATACGATCCAGCTAATTTAGCTGGTGGTAAAAATTCAGATGAATGTTCCCTGATTTTAACAGAAGGATTATCAGCCAAGACATTTGCTGTACTCGGTCTCCAGGAAGGTGTATTTAGTAAAAAAGGTCGCGATTACATCGGTATCTTTCCATTAAAGGGGAAAGTACTTAATGTCCGTAACTCATCCGTTAGTCAAATTTCCGGAAACAAAGAGATTGGAAATCTTATTAAAATTCTTAATCTTCGTTTCGGTGTTGATTATACCAAAGAAGAAGAATTTAAAACACTCTCGTATGGTCGTATTATTGGATTGGTTGACCAAGATTTTGATGGGATTCATATTATGAGTTTACTCGCAAACATGATTCATAAATTGTTCCCAAGTTTGTTTGATCGTGATGAGCAGTTTTTGACGTGTATGTTGACTCCTATTATACGCATTTATGACAAAAAAACAGAACTTATGTTTTATACCATACAAGAGTATAAGGACTATGCCCAAAAACATACGATCAAGGGTGAAATCAAATACCTAAAAGGCCTTGGATCAAATAGTAGTAAGGAAGTCAAGAATGTGTTTGGTAAAAAAATGATTGAATTTGTCAAAGATGAACAAACTGACGCAATGATGGATAAATGTTTCCTGTCTAAAATGGCTGACAAACGCAAGGATTGGATTGCGTTGTATGATCCAGTTAAAAACAACCTTCAATTGGGTAAAGCTGCAAATCAAAAACTATCCATCTCCGACTATTTAGACAAAGAACTCATTAAATTTTCAGTAGACGATTGTCGACGTTCCATTGCGTCGGTATGTGACGGATTAAAAGAGTCACAACGTAAGGTTATTTTTGCGTCTTTTTTGAAAGATTTGAAATACACCGGAAAAAGTTTAAAAGTAGCACAGTTAGGAGCATTTTGTGCTGAAAAAACAAGTTATCATCACGGGGAAACGTCTATTTTTGATACCATTATTCGAATGGCGCAAGATTTCACAGGGAGTAATAATATCCCATTTCTTTATCGAGATGGTCAATTCGGTTCATTGAGTATGTTAGGCGAAGATGCTGCATCTCCTCGTTACATTCATACTCGTTTGGATCGATGGACTCGTTTACTCTTTCGTAAAGAGGATGATGCCTTACTTACTTTTTTAGAAGATGAAGGAGAAACAATCGAACCAGAAGAATACTGTCCTATCCTGCCAACGATTCTTATCAATGGTACTATCGGGATCGGTAGTGGATGGTCTAGTAATGTACCGTTACACAACCCTAAGGATCTATTGGCATACGTGAGGGTATGGTTGTCTCAAGAATGTTATCTGTCTAACGGAACACCTGATTTTCGAGAAATTCACCCATGGTACAATGGGTTTGATGGAACCATTGAAAAAATCGAAAATGATAAACACCGATACATCACAAAGGGCGTCATCTCACGTGGAAAAAATGATATAATAACAGTCTCTGTACTTCCTGTAAACATGTCGATTGATTCATTTAAGAATAGTCTTGACGATTTATTGGAACAGAAAAAGATTAAAAATTATAAAAATTTCTCCACCGATAATATACCTCATTTTGAAATCAAAGAAAATTCAACAGAATTAGTACTAACAATCGAATCATTAAAACTAACAAGCACGATTTCTACGTCCAATATGGTACTATTTGATACAACACAAAAATTGAAAAAATACAATACAGTTAGTGAGATTCTGGATGAATTTTGTCACTTTCGTTATGGATTCTATGTAAAACGAAAAATACACCTGATAAAAACAATTGAAAATGAACTGTTGATCCTGAAGAATAAATTTAGATTCTTGAAAGAAGTTATGGACAAAACATTGTTGATTCAAGACGTGGAAGAAGATGAGATTATTAAAGTATTGAAAAAAACCGGATACATTCATGTTGATGGGGATGAACAGTTTGGGTATTTGCTTGGTATGCATATCCGATCCTTTAGCCATCAAAAACTAGAAGAGTTTAAAAAGAATATTACAAAGCTTGAAACAGACTTAAAAACCGTCAAAGCTATTACAGAACCACAGATGTGGGAGAATAATCTAAAAGAATTCGAAGCAGCTCTATAATATTTTCCATATTATTTATGGAAAATTTAGTTAGTACGTCGTTTATTAGACCTTCTTATAGAGATTATGATCTTTCACGTATTCGGATGCGGAAATCATCCCAAATCCGTGTTCCGCCATGACCCTCTTGACGATTTTAGAACGACGAGCACGGCCATCAGACTTCTTGGCGGACTTCTTGGCAGACTTCTTGGCAGACTTCTTGGCAGACTTCTTGGCAGACTTCTTGGCAGACTTCTTGGCAGACTTCTTGGCAGACTTCTTGGCAGACTTCTTGGC
>TBL_comb47_HYPODRAFT_10008613_pt1 | contig 10383 bp, 7 predicted proteins | sample TroBogypolimnion_40_FD_10682 | JGI IMG/M metagenome (IMG submission 10682)
GGCCCTGCCCGCCAACGAACCGGTGCGGGAGACCTTCGAGGTCACCTTCCCCGCCGGCACCCCCTGTTCGCAGCCCTACTGGCTGGGCGACAGCCAGGGGGAGGGCCTGCACCCCGGCGGTCCGCCGGAACTGGCCGGGCTGGCCGAAAATCCGCCCGCCCTCTCCGTCACCTTCCACCTGAAGGCCCACGGCGTGGCCTTCGACCTCGCCGCCCCGGTCCGCTACCGCTTCGCCGACCAGGTCCTGGGGGAACGCTGGCAGCCGCTGGCGGTGGTGCCTCCGGTGATGGTGAACTTCGACCGGCCTGTGCAGGTGCTGGCCGATGCGGCCGGGCGCCGGGTGGACCTGGTGGCCGTGGCCGGCAAGCGCGCGGTCTCCGGCAGGCTGAAGCTCCAGGCCAGCGACGGCTGGCGGGTGGAGCCGGCCGAGTTCCCCTTCGCCCTGGCCAGGCCGGGGGACGAGGTCCGGCTCAGCGCGACGCTGACGCCGCCGGCGGAGCCGCGGACCGGAACCCTGGCGGTGCTGGCGGAGACCGGGGGAACCAGCTCGCCCGCCCGGGGCGTGCTGCGGATCGACTACCCCCATGTCCCCCTGCAGACCCTGTTCCCCCCGGCCCGGGTCAAGCTGGTCCGGCTGGACCTCCAGCGCGGCGGCCGGCGGATCGGCTACGTGGCGGGGGCCGGGGACGAGGTCCCGGCTTCGCTGCGGCCCCTGGGCTACCAGGTGGACCTGCTGGGCGACGGCGAGCTGGCGACGGCCGACCTGTCGGGCTACGACGCCATCGTGGTGGGGGTCCGGGCCTTCAACACCCGTCCGTCCCTGGCCCGGCTGAACCAGCGGCTCCTGGACTACGTGGCCGGGGGCGGGACGGAGATCGTCCAGTACAACGTCGACCAGAGCCTGGTGACCCCGGCCGTGGGCCCGTTCCCGTTCCGCATCTCCCACACCCGGGTCACCGACGAGACCGCCGCCATGACCTTCCTGCGCCCGGACCACCCGCTCCTGAACCGGCCCAACCGGATCGCCCAGGCGGACTTCCAGGGCTGGGTCCAGGAGCGCGGCACGTACTTCGCCGAGGACTGGGACGCCCGCTACGCGCCGATCTTCTCGGTCGCCGATCCGGGGGAGCCGGCCGCCGCCGGCAGCCTGATCGTCGCGCCCCACGGCAAGGGCTGGTTCGTCTACACCGGCCTGGGCTTCTTCCGCCAGCTTCCGGCCGGGGTGCCCGGAGCCTACCGGCTTTTCGCCAACCTCCTGGCCCTGGGAAAGCAGTAGCATCGTTTTCCATGAGCACCCGCTTCCAGCGCTTCCGACAGACCCTCGGGCTCCGGCTCACCGGGATGCTGAGGATCCCGCTGCTGGGATCGGTGCGGCCCAGCGTGGTCGAGTGGGAGGAGGACCGCTGCGTGATCCGGATCCCGCTCCGGCGCTGGACCCGGAACCACTTCGGCTCGATGTACTTCGGCGCCCTGGCCATCGGCGCCGACTGCGCCGGCGGGATCATGGCGGTGGAGCTGATCCGCCGGCGCAAGGCCAAGGTCTCCCTGATCTTCAAGTCGTTCCAGGCCGAGTTCATCAAGCGCCCGGAATCCGACGTCTTCTTCATCTGCGAGGAGGGCGCCCGGATCCGGGACCTGCTGGACCGGGTGCTGGCCACGGACCAGCGGCTGGCGGAGCTGATCCCGGTGACGGCCGCGGTGCGCGCGGCGGACGGCGGCTACGAGCCGGTGGCCCGGTTCCAGCTGGAACTCTCGCTCAAGCGCTCCAGCCGCGGCGTCATGTGAAATTAGTGGGGAACGGTTCACGGGCTGGATGCACCTGGACCGTGTGAGCGACACCGACCCAGGGGCCTGCCCCCATGCATCCACTCGACCGGACCTTCCGCCGGATCCTGCCCGCGGGCGCGCTGGCCGTCCTGGCCACCGCCCTGGCGGTGGGCTGGTTCGCCCAGCCGGACCGCTACGCCAGGGGCTTCGCGCCGGCCCGGCTCCCGCCGGGCGTTCCTGGCCATCAACGCCTTCCTGCTGGCGGTGATGGCGGCGGTGGCGCTGGACTGAGCTGAATCCTTTCCCGCGCAATGGGCACCTTCATGGTTGGAGGTGGGCCATGGACTTTTCGGCCAAGGCGAAAGCCACAGAGATGCTTCGGGAAGATCACCGGAAGGTGCGCGAGTTGTACGACCGCTTCCTGGCGGCCCAGGATCCCGGAGCCCGGGACAACCTGCTCGAGGACTTCTGCCGGCAGCTGGAGACCCACACCAGGCTCGAAGAATGCCTGGTCTATCCGGAGCTCGCCAAGGACGGCCTGGCCGGCTCCGCGATCGGGGAGTTCGGCCGGCAGCACGGCGAGGTCAAGGCCCTGATCAGCGACCTCCGGCTCGCCCACGGGGAGGACCGCGGCCTCGCCAGCGGTTTCGACGGCATCCTGGTGAGGATCATGGCCAGCTTGCAGCTGCATGTGGCCGAGGAAGAGGCGGTGGCCTTCCCGGTCCTGGCGGCCGATCCGGCGCGGGACGAAGCGCTGGGCGAGGCCCTGGCCGGGCGGCGGCTGAAGCTGGAGGTGTTCCACCCCATCCACAAATGGATCGACGTGGCCGCGCCGGTCCGCACGGTCTACAACCAGTGGACCCAGTTCGAGGCCTTTCCGGCCTTCCTCGACGACGTGAAGGAGGTGCGCCAGCTCGACGACGCCCACGTGCGGTGGCGGGTGGAGGTCGGCGGCAAGGAGCTGCAGTGGACCGCGGAGATCTACGAGCAGATCCCCGACCGGCGCATCGCCTGGAGCAGCCTGGACGGCGCCCCGCACACGGGGTCGGTGAGCTTCCGCCCGCTGGCGGCCGACTCGACCCGGATGCTGGTGGAGCTCACCTACGAGCCCCAGGGCCTGGTGGAGGACCTGGGCGCGCTGCTGGGGGTGCTCAGCCTGCGCCTGTCCACCGAGCTGACCCGGTTCAGGGACTTCATCGAGTCCCGGGGGCGGGAGAGCGGGGGCTGGCGCGGGCGGATCGAAGGGAATCCCATCGACCCGCAGCTCCCGGGCATCGGCTCCTAGCAGTCTCGCACCGATGCAACACCGGATCGGGGGGCCGCGCCGGTCCCCCGATCTCTATTGCAAATTTACATGGCAGATAAGCGGACGGCATTTAGAATCGAAGCAGAATAGAACCACAATGAAAGAGTCGTAGATGCGGGGCGATCCCAGAACCATCGGGAGGTACGAGGTCATACGGGTGCTCGGCCACGGCGCCATGGGCGTCGTCTACCTGGCCTTCGACCCGCTCCTTAAGCGCCCCCTGGCCATCAAGACGGTGCGGGAGACCGGCGCGGGGGTCCGGCCCAGCCTGATCCGGTTCCAGCGGGAGGCGGAGATCTCGGCCCGCCTGAACCACCCCAACATCGTGACCGTCCATGATGTGGGCGAGGATCCGGAGATCGGGCCGTTCCTGGCCATGGAGTTCATCGACGGGCTGCCCCTGTCCGAACTGATCCAGCAGGGGATCCCCACCGAGAGCGTGGTCCACCTGCTGCTCCAGGGGATGAGCGCGCTCCAGGCGGCGGAGCGCGCCGGCATCACCCACCGGGACGTCAAGCCGGCCAACATCCTGGTCAGCCATGACGGGCGGCTCAAGCTGATGGACTTCGGCATCGCCCGGGGCGAAGGCAGCCGGCTCACCCAGACCGGGCAGATCTTCGGCACGCCTTCCTACACGGCGCCCGAGGCGCTGGTGGGCATCGAACCCAGCAGCGTCTCCGACCGCTACGCGTTCGCCGTGACGGCCTACCAGATGCTCACCTGCGAGCTCCCCTTCGAGTGCGCCACCATCGCGGCCACCCTGTTCCGCATCGTCCACGAGGCCCCCCAGTTCCCGGACACCATGGCGCCGGAACTGCGCGGCGTCTTCGCGAAGGCCCTGAACAAGCAGCCCGGGGACCGCTACCCCGACCTGGCGAGCTTCATGCGGGACCTGATCGCCGCCGTGGACCTGCCCGCCGAGGTCAAGGCCAAGTTCCTGGCCGGCATGGCCGGGGACCCCGGCGCCGAGGTGGCCCACCTGATCAAGGTCCGGGCCGAGGAATCGGCCAGCTTCAGCCAGGACCTCGAGACCATGGCCACCCCCGCGCCGTCGCGCCCGATGCCGACCCTGCCGGCGGAGGAACCGGCCACCGAGGCCTTCCGGACCCCCAGGCCGGGCACGCCCCTGCAGCTGCCGGCCCCGGTCCCGGCCCCGGCCACGGCCCCGGCCACGGTCCCGCCCCCCCCTCCCGAACCCCCGGCCAGGCGCCGCGCGGGCTGGCCGGTTTGGGCCGCGGCCGCCCTGCTCGCGGCGGGAATCCTGGGCGGCGGCGCCGCCTGGACGATGCGCGCCGGACCCTTCCTCCTGGACCTGTCCTCAACGCCGTCCGGCGCGAGCGTGCTGCTGAACGGCAAGCCTCTCGGCAGCACGGACCTGTCCCAGGCCAGGATCCCCCGGGACGGGGGGACCCTGCGCTTCGAGCTGAAGGGCTACGAGCCGAAGGAGATACAGATCCGCCGCGGGGACGGTCCGGTCCACGTGGTCCTGGCGCGCTCGCCCTACACGGTCCGGGTGGTGACGTCGCCCCCGGGGGCCGAGGCCTTCCTGAACGGCGCCGCCCTGGGAACCACCCCGATCCAGGCCCTCCAGGTCCCCGGCGACGGCCCCCAGGAACTGGTGCTGCGCCTGCGGGACCACCAGGACTGGTCGCGGGCCCTGGACCCGGACGTCTCGCTGCCCGAGGTCATCCGGCTGGAACCGCTCAGGACCGCCACCGCGCGCCGCGCCGCGCCCGCGCCTGAAGCACCCCCCCCGGAGGCCAGGCCGGTGGCCGCCCTGCCGCCGAAGGTCGTGGTCCCGCCTGTGGTCGAGCGTCCTCCCGTCCCCAATGGACGGCCCGAGCCGGCGCCCGTGTCCGCGCCCGTGCCCAGGGCGAAGCCGGAGCCGGCCCCCAAGGCGAGGCCCGCAGGCGAAGAACGGGTCCACTGAGCGGGTGGGCGTCCCTGCTATTCCCAGACGCTCAATCCGTAGAGGAATCCCGTGGCCAGGTCCAGGCCGGAGCTGTGTCCGAAGGCGGCGAGGCCCGCCAGCGCGTCCCCGGATCCGGTCCCGTCCCGGAGCGCCCGGGCCAGTCCGCGCAGCTCGCCGCCGGTCTTCCCTTCCGCCGCGCAGCGCAGGAACGTGGCGCTGATCGCGTTGGTGCCGGAAAGGCGTTCCAGGACCAGAGGCGCCAGTTCGGCCAGGAACGGGATCGGCTCAGGGCAGCCCAGGCTCCGGCAGTGGCCTGCGACCAGGAACCCGCAGAGCAGATCGTCGCCGCTGGGGGTGAGGCCGGGGCCGAGGCCCACCAGACTCGCCAGGGCCGCCCGGGCCGCGTCCGGGGATCCGGACCGGACCGAGCCGCCCAGGGCCAGGGCCGCGGCGGCGAGCCGCCGCCCGGGGAGGTCCGGGGCGGGGTCCGGGCCCAGGAGGTGGCCGATGCGCAGGCCGGCATCGGTTTGCGCCTGCAGCGCGGCCAGCGGATCGACCGCCGCCCTCCAGTCCGCGGCGCGGGGGATGGAGGGCAGCGGAAGCGCCGGGGCGCGGGTGGCCCGGGCGAAGGAAACGTGGAGCGGGGAGGCGCCGGGCCGGTCCAGGGTGATCCCGGTCCGGGCGATCCGGCCGCCGCACCCGGGCCGCAGGCCATGGGCGGTGAAGTCTTCGTTGCCGGCCAGGCGGATGCCCTGGGGGCGTTCCGGCCCATCGCGGCCGAGGAGCGTGACGAGCATGCCGGCCCCGCCGGGCTGGAGGTTGACGGCGCCGGGGAACACACTGTGGATCGTCACGGAGCAGGGGCCCGGAGGCACGTCGGGGCCGATGGTGCCGGCCTCCAGGCGCATCTCCGGGCCCCTCACCGGGGTGGCCCCTAGGCCTTGGGCCCGCCGGACTCGACCTGGGCGTCCGCGGCCTCGTTGCTCAGGTTCAGGCTGTCGAGCATGTAGAAGAACAGACTGAGCACGATCGCCACCAGGGTGGCCAGGACCATGCCCTTGAGCTGGGTGTGGCCGAAGTCGATGGAGACCCCGGAGATGCCCACCACCAGGACGATGGCGGAGGTCAGCAGGTTGCGGCTCTTGGCGTAGTCGACCTTGGCTTCGATCAGCATGCGCAGGCCGGAGGCTGCGATGACGCCGAACAGCATGATGCAGATGCCGCCGATGACCGGCACCGGGATGCTGCCGATGGCGCCGCTGATCTTGCCGAAGAAGGCGATGACGATGGAGATGACCGCGGCGCCGCCGATGACCCAGACCGAGTAGACCCGGGTGATGGCCATGACGCCCATGTTCTCACCGTAGGTGGTGGTGGGGCAGGAGCCGCAGAGGCCGGAGAGCATGGTGGAAAGGCCGTCGCCCAGCAGCGAGTTGTGCAGGCCGGGCACCTTCAGAAGGTCGCGGCCGACGATGTTGCTGGTCACGAACAGGTGGCCGATGTGCTCGGAGATCACCACCAGCGCCGCGGGGGCGATGATGAGGATGGAGGGCCAGTCGAAGATCGGGAAGACGAACTTGGGCACGGCGAAGATGGCGCCGTTGGTGACGCCGCTGAAGTTCAGGGTGCCGGGGATCCAGATGTTGATGACGGCGGACAGGGCGTAGCCGGCCAGCACGCCGATGAGGATGGGAATGGCTGCCATGAAGCCGCGGAACACCATGGAGCCGATCACCACGACCATCAGGGTGAACAGGGCGATGACCGTGGCCAGGCCGCTGATCTTGCCGCCCATGGTGAAGGCCATGCCGGTGGCGACCGGGGCCAGCTCCAGGCCGATGAGCGCGACGATGGCGCCCATGGCGGCGGGGGGCAGGACGATGTTCAGCCAGGCCCGGCCGGCGAAGCGGATGATCAGGGAGACGACGGAGAAGATCACGCCGGCCATGAAGAAGCCGCCCAGGGCGTGCTGGAAGCCCACGCCGGGGTTTGCGGCCAGGGTGATGCAGGTGATGGTGGGGGCGATGAAGGCGAAGCTGGAGCCCAGGAACGCCGGGGCCTTGCCGCGGCAGACGAAGGTGTAGATCAGGGTCCCGATGCCGTTCATCAGCAGCACCAGGGCGGGGTCGACGACCGTGGCCTTGGCGGCGTTGTTGAACAGGATCGGCACCAGGATGGACGCCCCGAACATCGCGAACAGGTGCTGCAGGCTGAGCGGGATGGCCTTCAGCAGCGGCACTCTTTCCTCGACCTGGATGATCTCTCTAGCAGCCATTTAGGCCCTCCACGGGTGTGCGCATCCAGGCGCAGGAACCACACGGTGTCGTCCCAGCGCCCTCGGCATGAATTTCATCTATCAAAGGCGACCGGCACAATGGTTTCCATTTTATGCGAAAACCCGGCCGTTCATGGCCATTCCGGGATTTTCGCCGGATTCTTCAACCCGGGTGCTCCATTCCACGCCGATTATCAGGTCAGCGGTAGGCGGCGATCCCGGTCACTTCCTGGCCGATGATGAGGATCTGCATGTCGTGGCTGCCTTCGTAGGTGTAGACGCTCTCCAGGTTGGCCATATGGCGCATGACCGGGTAGTCGTCCAGGATCCCGTTGGCGCCGAGGATGGTCCGGGCCTTGCGGCAGATCTCCAGGGCGGCGTTGACGTTGTTCATCTTGGCCATGGCGACCTGGGCCGGCGTGAGCGCGCCCCGCTCCTTGAGCGAAGCCAGCTGGAGCACCAGCAGCTGGCCCTTGGTGAGTTCGGTGACCATCCAGGCCAGCTTCTCCTGCTGCAGCTGGAACGAGGCGATCGGGCGGTCGAACTGGATCCGGCTCTTGGCGTAGTCCAGGGCGCACTGGTAGCACGCGTCGGCCGCGCCCAGGACGCCCCAGGCGATGCCGTAGCGGGCCTGGGTGAGGCAGGACAGGGCGGCCTTGAGCCCCAGGGCCCCGGGCAGGAGCGAATCCTGCTCGTCCACCTCCACGTCCTCCAGCACCAGCTCCGAGGTCACCGAGGCGCGCAGGCTCCACTTGCCGTGCATCTCCGGGGCCGAGAAGCCCTTGGTCCCGCGCTCCACCAGGAAGCCGCGGATGCCATCATCGGTGCGGGCCCAGACCACCGCCACGTCGGCGACGGTGCCGTTGGTGATCCACATCTTGGTGCCGTTGAGGCGCCAGCGGCCCGGGCCGGTGCGCTCGGCCCGGGTGCGCATGCCGCCCGGGTTGGAGCCGAAATCCGGTTCGGTGAGGCCGAAGCAGCCGATCTTCGCGCCGCTGGCGAGCAGCGGCAGCCACTTCTGCTTCTGCGCCTCGCTGCCGTAGGTGAAGATGGGCCACATCACCAGCGAGCCCTGGACCGAGGCGAACGAGCGCAGGCCCGAATCGCCCCGCTCCAGTTCGTACAGCAGCAGGCCGTAGGCGGCGTGGGACAGTCCGGCGCAGCCGTAGCGCTCCGGCAGGGTGGCGCCGTAGAAGCCCAGTTCGCCCATCTTCGCCACCAGTCCGGCGGGGAAGGTCTGGGCCTGGGCGTGGCCCTCGATCACCGGCAGCACTTCGCGGTTGACGAAGTCCCGGGCGGTCCGGCGGACCATCCGCTCCTCCTCGGTGAGGAGTGCCTCCAATCCCAGGTAGTCGGTCATGTGGTTGAATTGTGCATAAGCGCCGGCCATGGGGACCCTCTTTTTCCTAGGCCTGATGCTATCATTGACTGCACTTTTCCTTGCAAAGTGAGCCATATGATCAATCCGACCCGACGAATCGCCATTTGCACCGGTGGAGGAGATGCGCCGGGACTGAACGCGGTCATCCGCGCCGCGGTGATCAGCGCCATGGACCGGGGCTGGGAGTGCTACGGCATCCGGGAAGGCTTCAACGGCATCTTCTTCCCCGAACGCTACGCCGACGGCGGGGTGTTCCGGCTCACCCGGGACCGGGTCCGGGGCATCACCCACCTGGGCGGCACCATCCTGGGCACCACCAACCGGGGCAACCCGCTCTGCTTCCCCCTGAAGATGCCCGACGGCACGGTCCGGGAAGTGGACCGCACCGAGGAGATCCTGGAGTTCTTCGCCAAGCGGGAACTGGACGCGCTGATCTCCATCGGCGGCGACGGCTCGCTGACCATCGCCAATGCCCTGGCCCAGAAAGGCCTCCGCGTCGTCGGGGTGCCCAAGACGATCGACAACGACCTGGACAAGACCTTCACCACGTTCGGCTTCGACACCGCCGTGGCGTTCGCCACCGAGTGCCTGGACCGGCTGCACAGCACCGCCGAAAGCCACCAGCGGGTGATGGTGGTGGAGATGATGGGCCGCTACGCCGGCTGGATCGCGCTGCACGCGGGCATCTCCGGCAGCGCCCATTCCATCCTCATCCCCGAGATCCCCTTCGACCTGGACAAGGTGGCCGCCAAGATCCGGGCCCGGGACCGCCAGGGCCGGATGTACTCCCTGGTGGTGGTGGCGGAAGGGGCCCAGCCCAAGGACGGCCAGCGCAACGTGCTGGAGGCCGCCAACGTCGGCCACCAGGAGCGGCTGGGCGGCATGGGCGAAGTGGTGGCCAAGGCGCTCCAGGCCCGCACCGGCAAGGACGCCCGGGTGGTGGTGCTGGGCCACCTGCTCCGGGGCGGCAGCCCCACCACCTTCGACCGGCTCGCGGCCCTGCGCTTCGGCGCCGCCGCGGTGCGGGCCCTGGAGGAGGGCCAGAGCGGGATCATGGTGGCCCTGGCCAACAGCAGCGTGAACTACGTGCCCCTGGCGGAAGTGGCCGGGCGCATGCGCTGCGTGCCCCTGGACGGCGACACCCTGCAGACCGGGCGGGACCTGGGGATCTGCTTCGGCGATTAATTTACAATATTGGGGATGTCCCCATGTGGTGAAAAAGCTGGGCTTGATGGCGGTTTCGGGGAACCTTTGCCTGAATGACGACAAATTGTTAATGAACAATCTTTCGTCAACCCCTTCCCGGAGGTCTTCCGCCTTGGCTTTCCGCATCCTCTTCCTCGCCCTGCTCGCCCTGGCCGGAACCCGGCTGGCCGCCCATGCCGAGGCCCGCTTCAGGAACGCCTCCCTTGAAGCCCTGCGGATCCGCAGGGTGCTCGCCGGCGACAGCACGCCCGGCGGCGCCGTCACCTTCCATCTGGGCAGCGCTCCGAATGAGGCTTCGCCCTTGGCCCACACCAAGGGACTGGCCGGGTCCGACTGGAAGGACCTGAAGGTCGGGCAGACCGGCGTCCTCACCTTCACGGACCTTCCGGCGGACGGCCACAGCTCGTACTTCCAGGTGGCCTCCCGGGACCATGCCGGCAGTTTCACCCTGCGGGCCCGGGCGGTCCCGGGCGAAGGCGGAGGCCGGGTGGTGCTGGAACACGTGGCCGAAGAAGGCGGCACCGGCAGGCCCCGCC
>TBL_comb47_HYPODRAFT_10008616_pt1 | contig 10381 bp, 8 predicted proteins | sample TroBogypolimnion_40_FD_10682 | JGI IMG/M metagenome (IMG submission 10682)
CGCCTGCTCGATGATGATGCGGATCTGGTCGCGCGTCTGGATGCCGCGATTCGAGCCGATGGGCGAACCGAGCGGCATCACCGTGGCGCAGCCGACTTCCTGCAACCGTTTCGCCAGCACCGGATCGGCGTTGATATACGGCAGCACGGTGAAACCTTCCTGCACGAGAATCTCCGCCGCCTTGAACGTCTCAATCGGATCGGGCAGCAAATAGCGCGGGTCGGGATGGATTTCGAGCTTCACCCATTTCGGCAAACCGGCGGCGACAGCGAGCCGCGCGAGGCGGACGGCTTCCTCGGCGTTCATCGCGCCGCTGGTGTTGGGCAGGAGCAGATATTTTTTCGGGTCAATGAATTCGAGGATGTTCGCGAACGGGTCTTTCTTGCCGCTCAAATCCGCGCGGCGCAACGCGACGGTGACCATTTCCGTGCCGCTGGCGGCGAGCGCATCGCGCATGGCTTCCGGTGAGGAAAACTTGCCCGTGCCCAAAATCAGGCGTGAATGAAACGTGCGTCCGGCGATGATGAACGGCTTGTTGGCAAAAGACATCGCGGATAATTTAGAAAATTACGCTCGTTTGTCGAGGCCGGACGTAGCGGCGTCTCGGCAGAGCGCCGCATTTGTTTCTTCATTTTAAGATGGCGGCGCTTTGCCGAGTCGCCGCTGCGCAACATTTTTCACACGGATGGAAAATCTGGTTCTCAACGGATCGGATGCTTCACGGGACGTAGAGGGTGCGATAAAATTGTTGCGGGAGGCCGGAGAGGTTCGTGTCGGTAAAGCTGAACGGCGACGTGTTCGTAATCAACGGCACCCAATCAATCAGGTTGGTGGAGGCCTGCACCGCATAATGCAATCCGGGCACACCCGTGACATCAAACTGGATTTGATTGCCGCCTGAACCTGAAATGGCGTTCAGCACGGCGGGGGCATAAACCGTCAGCGTCACGTTGGAACTTGTCACCGAGCCATTGAAGTTGGTCACCTGCACGGCGTAAATGCCGGCTTGGCTGAGTTGGAGATTGGTCAGCGTCAGCGTGGAGTTTGTGGCACCAACTATATTGGTCCCGTTGAATGTCCACTGATAATTCAAAAGGTTTAGATTGGTCGGGAAGAACCAAATCCCCACGCCGGGAGATGCCGTTACGCTGAACAAGATTGTGCTCTTGGCTTGGTTGGTCTGGCTCTGCGGTTGAATTATCATAAAGGGAGGATTGGTGTTCCAAAACGCCGGCGTGAGGGGCGGCAGTTTGCTCAGGCTCACATAATTTACGTCGAAGCCCCATTGACGGATTGGCGGATTGTAATAGGTGCCCGGGCCAACCCAATAATTGGTGGCGTATTGGCTGGGAATCAGCACGACGATGGAGCCGTTGTAGGTTAGGGTGTCCGGACCACCGCTACTGGCACTGCTCCAATCCTCCAGCAGGCGCAGGAAGTTTTCCAAACCGCCGCTGAAGTGCTTGGTGCCGTTGACCGTGACAGAGGGGACAATTCCTTCCAGCACGGCGGCGTTGATTGTGGTGCCGACGGCATTCCGGCTGCCAAGACTGGTGGCAGAGGTGTAGGCGTCGCTCCAGTTGGTGGAGAGAATGGTGATGGCATCGCCCATGAGTGCCGCTGGGACGGTATTACTGGTCGAGCCAAGGGTAGTCGAGAACGTGGTGCCATTGATGGTGGAATTGTAATCGCCTTTTACATATAGAGGCTGGGGCGTGGCAACTGTGAAGCCATCGGGAGGCAGTCGCTGTCCATTGACCAGCCGCACCGCTGGAAGCGTGGTGGTGGTGAAGGGAATGCTGTTGAAAACATAGACCGAGTTGATGCCGTGTCCTTTGGAAGCACCGCCGATTCTGTTTAAGTTGTCGTAGTATTTGCCGCCTCGGGTAGAAGCGGAATTAGTCAGCCAGACCCGGAATTTATTCACATCAATCTGCACGGCCTGCACCGTCTTCGATTCCCGGTAATCGTAGAAGGTGGTGTTTGTCACAAAGGAGTAAACATAATTGGTGGCGTCAGGTTGGTGGGTGGCGAGATTGGTGTGAATGAAAGCCGAGTCCGGCAAAACGGCGGTTATAATCGGCGTGTTGAATAGGTTGTCGTAAAACACGGTGATGTTGGTCCCGCCGGTGGCGCCGTTGGAAATGATCAGGTCACAGCTGTTGTAAAGATAAACCATGCCGGTCGGTGAATACGCGGCATCGTTGGGGGCCATTAAATTGGCCGGCGGCAGATTCAGGAAGTTCCCGGAAGGATTGTTGTTGGTGCTGACCGGCAGGGTCAAGGTGGGGACATTGGTGAGCGGGTTGTTGTCCGAGATGGTGAACCTGACATTGCCCGTGGTGTAAGACTGCGGATCATTGGGACTGCGGGTGTAATAAATGTTCTGCGAAGCGTCCACCAGGCTGGCATAAGTCAGCAGTGATGACGGACTGTTGCCCGTCGTCCAAATGTTCTGGTTCGAATGCACATGCCCATTGATCGTCATGGCGGCACCGGGGCAGATCTCCAAATCCAAATTGTAAAAGACCGCAAACTGAAAAATCGGGACACTTTGTGCCTTCGTCGAAGGCATGTCCGATAAGACCAGAAACCCCAGCATCACGCAAATCGCCCAGATATTTCTGGGCTTAACCAAGCAAAATGCCGGTAAAACGGATTGTTTCATTGTCGATTGGCAATGCATGCGCGCCAATTGCCCGCACCATCCGTGCCACAACCGGCAACCTAATACGATATAAATCAGTCTGTAACGATCGAAGCCTGGTTCATCAATCAAGCCCTCGGACAGTTTGATGATTTGCCTCACTTCACCCGCACACACGCCATCTGGCTCCACGCGCTATGGCCGTGGGCGTTGCTGGCGCGGACGCGAAACCAGTATTTCCCGCCGCTCACCAAGCCTTTCACCAGACACTTTTGCTTGAAGCAGGTGTCTTCGTGGTGCCACTGATCGGCCTCGGGCGGATCGGCGTGCCATTGCACGGTAAAGGAACAGCGGCGCATGGTGCGTTGCCAGCGGAGCAGGGCTTCGCCTTCGTTGCCGGTCGGGACGCTGCGGAGATTCGTCGGGGCGGCGGGCCGTCCGCTCGCAGTGACCCAAGGTCGCCCTGTGGACAGGGACGTTCGCTTGCACGCTAAATCCGATTAGTTGCCTGCTGAACGCAATCCCTTGGCAACGGAAGCCATTTAGCACGCTGCTGAAAGCTTTAAGCTGGCTGCTGAGTCCGTTTAGCACGCTGCTAAATACCTTCAGCACGCTGCTGAAAGGATTTAGTTGGCGGCTAAGGATGTTTAGCACGCTTCTGGACGTCTTTAGTTGGCTGCTGAAGGCGTTCAGCACGCTGCTGAACGCAATTAGTTGCGTGCTAAACGTAATTAGCAGCGTGCTAATCGCGTTTAGAAACGCCTCCGTTTCCCACAAAAAGCCGTAAAAATGCCTAAAAACGCCCTTTTTCGATGAAAAGCGGCCAAAGAGGGCGTCCGCAGGCGATTTTTGACCAGATGCAAGGGCGCGTGACTCTGCGGCACGGCTTAAGTCTGGGTCAGGTGCAGTAGCAACAGCAGCAACCAGCCGGCATGTTTGCGGGCCCGCTCGGAACGGGCGACCAGCGCTGCATCCACTGCATGTTCACTGGCGTGATCTAGGGTCCAGCCGGCGGCGAGCACGGCATTGAGGTAATCCGTCACTTGATGGCGCCTGCTGGCGGGGCGAATCTCCCGGCCCGTGGTCCGGTCGGTGAACCGGGCTTCCACGCCGCGCAACATTATCGCGGGATGCATCACCGAAATGACGGCAAAACCCGTGGGGCGGCACACGCGACGCATTTCGGCGAACAGCGGTTTTAGATTTGGGATGTGATCCAGGACCAGCCCGCAAATAATGCGGTCAAAGGCAGCGTCGGCAAACGGCAGCGGTTGTGTCGGATCCTGCATGTGAAAATCCATCGGCAAAGCGCCAGCCCGATCACGCGCCCGGGTCAACATGCCTTCGGAGAAAGCCGGAGGGCAATTGACTGCCGGGTTGAGTGAGACTTGCCGGGTGACTGTTGTCGTTCAAAATTTTTGTGTTGATGGGGGCGGTTTGTGTTTTCAAGCCCTTGTCCCGGCCTGCGGGGGTGCATTGGGGTTGAAGAATGCCCGGGCGGGTGGCGAAACGGGGCAAACCTTTCTCAGCTCGGCATGCGAAGTTTCGTGGGTTGAATTTCCGCCGCCACGGGGCATAATGCGGCAATCCAATTATGAACAACCCAAGAATTCTCTTCACCTGTGCGTTACTTGCATTTTTTAGGGTCATTTCAGCTGAGGCACAAACGAATCCTTCGGCTCTGACGACGAACTCGTTCGCCTCCGAGCCGTTGACAGTGACCAAAGATTCCAGGGGCCCGAAACCGCTGCTTGATCTTGGGGCCAGGCCCGTCACGAATGGCTGCACGGTTTTTCTGATTGGCGACTCGACGATGGCGAACAAACCGTTGATCCCGGAAAATCCCGAGCGGGGCTGGGGCCAGATGCTGCCGCCCTATTTTAAAGCCGGCGTGCGGGTGGAAAATCACGCGATAAACGGGCGCAGCTCCAAAAGTTTTCGCGCCGAAGGCCGCTGGCAGGCGGTGGAAACTTCCCTCAAACCTGGCGACTGGGTCATCATCCAATTCGGTCACAACGACGAGAAGGAGCAGGATCCGACGCGGTATTCCGCGCCATTCGGCAGTTTCAAGACTAATCTGACCCAATACGTCCTGGATACGCGGGCGCACGGTGCGACCCCGGTTTTGGCGACCCCGACCGTCCGGCGAAAATTTGACGACCATGGCACGCTCGTGGACACGCATGGCGATTACGTGAAGGCGGTTCGCGATGTCGCGGCGGAGCAGGGCGTGCCGCTGATTGATTTGAATAAGCGGAGTGACGAGTTGTTGCGCCGCGAAGGGCCGGAGCTGGCCAAGAAGAATTACATCTGGGTGACGGCGGAGGAATACCCGGCGCTGCCGAAGGGCCGGCAGGATGACACGCACTTCTGCGCGTTCGGCGCGAGCCGGATGTGCGATCTGGCGGTGGAGGAAATCAAGACCAGCGTGCCGGAACTGGCGCGTTTCCTCAACATCTCGAAATAATCAGGTCTGATTTGACGAATAAAACTATCTTTGGAAGAATCCAAGTGGTGAAGCTCGTCATTGGTTTAAAGCTGTGGTGTTTGTTTTACGTGACGGGCATTGGCCTCGGGCTTTTGTCCGCTGGCGCTTTTTCCGCCATTGCTGCCGGGCCGGGCCGGCAGAGGTTGCATGGACATGTGCCAGCGGCGGTGGCCAGGTTGCAGGCCGCCGGGCTTTTCCCGGCGACGAACCGGCTGCAACTGGCGATCGGCCTGCCGTTGCGGAACGCGGCGGCGCTGGATGAATTACTGCAGCAGATTTATGATCCGGCCAGCCCGAAATTCCGCCGGTATCTGACGCCCGGACAATTCACAGATCAGTTCGGGCCGACGGAATCAGATTATCAGAAAGTCATCGCCTTTGCGCAGACGAACGGCCTGACGGTGACCGCCAGGCACGGGAACCGCGTGCTGCTCGATGTCAGCGGTTCGGTGGCGGAAATTGAAAAGGCGTTCAATGTCACCTTGCATCTGTATCAGCATCCGCGTGAGAACCGTAAATTCTTTGCGCCGGATAGCGAACCCTCGGTGGATTTGGACGTGCCGTTGGCGGACATCAGCGGCCTCAACAACTACTCGTTGCCGCATCCTAAAAATATCATTACGAGCCATTCGGCCGGCGTGACAACCGCCTTGCCCAAGGCGGGTTCATCCGGCGGCGCTTACCTCGGCACGGATTTTCGAAATGCGTATGCGCCCGGCACACCTCTCAACGGCGCCGGGCAGATGGTCGGGTTGCTGCAATTCGACGGGTTTTATTCCAATGACATTGTGGCATATGAAAATCTCCTCCCCGGCTCGCCGCGCGTGCCGTTGGAGACTGTCGTCATTGACAGCGCCACCAATCCACCGGGCGGCGGGAATATTGAAGTGTGTTTGGACATCGAAATGGCAATCGCGATGGCACCCGGATTGGCGAAGATCTTAGTCTTCGAAGGAAACACCGCCTCGGGTTTTTTTAATCCGAACGACGTCCTGAATACGATGGTCGCGAGCAACCTGGTCAAGAACCTCAGTTGTTCCTGGGGCTGGAGCGGCGGTCCCGATGCAACCACCGAGAATATTTTTTTGCAGATGGCCGCGCAGGGACAGTCGTTCTTCAATGCTTCCGGGGACAGCGATGCATTCACCGTTGGCTCCGACTCCGTCAACGGCGTGGATAATCCATTGGTCACGGGTTCGCCCTCGAGCAGTCCCAACATCACGCAGGTTGGCGGGACGACTTTGACCATGACCGGCATGGGTGCTTCTTACGCATCGGAAACCGTGTGGAACACGGGTGTCGACAGCGGCAGCAGCGGCGGGGTCAGCAGTTATTATCCGCTTCCAATCTGGCAGCAAGGCGTCAGCATGGCCGCCAATCAAGGTTCGCCCAACAATCGCAACATTCCCGATGTCGCGCTGACGGCGGATAATGTTTTCATCCTATACAACAACGGCGGCAGCGCTACGGTGGGTGGCACGAGTGTCGCAGCGCCATTGTGGGCGGGCTTCATGGCGCTGGTAAACCAGCAGGCGGCAGCGGCGAACCGGGCCTCCATCGGGTTCGCCAATCCTTCAATTTATTCACTGGCGAAAGGGACCAATTACGCCAGCTATTTTCACGACACCACCACCGGGAACAATATTTCCGGCGTCAGCCCGACAAATTATCCGGCCACCAGCGGCTATGATCTCTGCACCGGTTGGGGCACACCGACAGGAACCAATCTCATCAACGCGCTCGTGGCTCTGGCGGACGCATCCATCATCCAAAACGGCGGATTCGAAACCGGTAATTTTAATGGCTGGACGTTGGCAGGGAATAGCACTAACGGCACCATTGTTTACAATGGGGTGGTCGGCGCCGGCTCATTATCCGGCAATGCTGGAACTAACTTCATCCATGCGGGACCTATGGCGCTTTTCTCGGCGACAATCAAATAGCCACCCTATCGCAAACAGTGAACACCTTTCCGGGGCAGGGTTATTTGTTGTCGTTCTGGCTTGCCAATCCGGCGAGCGGCTCGGTCCAGCAGTTTCTCGTCAACTGGAACACCAACAGCCCGGTCGTGAATCGAATCTACTATCTCACCAATCCGCCGGTTTTGCCTTGGACAAATATCACCTTCGTTGTAACCGCGACCGGCACGAACACCACGCTCCAGTTCGGTGCGCAGAACGACCCCCTCGGATTTGGCCTCGATGATGTTACCTTGATCGCCATCCCTGCGCCGGCGTTCACCACCTTTTCAAAAATGACCAATGCCTTCGCCTTTGCCTGGAACTCGCTCGCCGGGGTCGACTATCAGGTTCAATACCAGACCAATCTGATCAAAAGCAATTGGCTCGTCCTCTCCAATGTTACTGCGACCGCCAGCACCATGCGTTTTACCAATGTCACCGGCTCCGATCTCCAACGCTATTATCGTATCCGCAGGCTGCCATGAACCCGCGTCCTGGTGCCGGGTTGACAAGCGTCCTGGCAAGGTTAGGCTTGGCTGAACATTTTGTTTCCGACGCGCATCAAGTTTTATGTTTATCAGCAGAGCAACCAGCCTGGCGCTGGCGATTTTTTTTGTGGCCGCGAACTTGGGCTGGTGCGGAGACCCCGGCTGGAAAAGGCTCCCTGACCACGTGCCTTCGGTTGTTGCGCGGCTCGCGCCCCAAGGCGATTTGCCGGCGACCAATCACCTCTCCCTGGCCATCGGTTTGCCGTTGCGCGCTCAGCCGGCGCTGAATGAATTACTCCAGGAGCTTTACGATCCCCAGAGTCCGAACTTTCATCGATTTCTGACACCGGACGAATTCACCGCGCGTTTCGGCCCAACGGAAGCGGATTACGCGGCGGTGAAAGCCTTCGCCCAGAGCAATGGTTTCCAGATCACTGGCACGCACGGCAACCGGCTCCTGCTTGATGTCCGGGCGAACGTGGCCGACATCCAGCGCGCGTTTCACCTCAATCTAAGAACCTTCAAGCATCCGCGGGAGGCCCGGGACTTTTTTGCGCCGGACACGGATCCGATGGTGGCGCTCAGTTTGCCGATTGCCGACGTCAGCGGCTTGAACAATTTTCGCTTGCCGCACCCGAAGCTGGTGAAAAAAAACACGGCCGCAGCCGCGGTCGGGGCCAAGTCCGGTTCTGCGCCGAACGGTGATTTACTGGGTGATGATTTTCGGGCGGCATATGTTCCGGACACGACCTTGACGGGTGCGGGTCAGATGGTGGGGTTGTTGGAATTCGACGGGTATTATCCCGGCGACATTTCAGCCTATGCCAGGCAAGCCGGCGGCGGCCGGACGGCCATTCCCCTCCAGACGGTTTTGGTGGATGGTTACAACGGCAAACCGACCGCCAACGGCAACGGCGAAGTGGCTTTGGACATCCAGATGGCGATGGCGATGGCGCCGGGACTGGCGAAAATCATTGTCTTCTCCGGCGGGCCGAACGGATTGCAAAACGATATTTTGAACGCGATGGCGGCGAGCAACACGGTGAAGAATTTGAGCTGCTGCTGGGGCTGGAGCGGTGGCCCGAGCGTGACGACCGATGCCATTTACCAGCAACTGGCGGCGCAGGGGCAGTCCTTTTTCAACGCGTCGGGCGACAGCGATGCGTTCACCACGGGTGCTAGTTCCGTCAATGGGGTCGATAATCCGTCACTGCCCAACGCGCCGTCCAGTTCGCCTTACATCACGCAGGTGGGGGGCACCACGTTGACGACAACCGGGCCCGGAGGGGCGTGGCAGTCGGAAACCGTCTGGAACTGGGGTGGTGGATCCGGCAGCAGTGGCGGCATCAGCAGCTACTATGCAATTCCCTCCTGGCAGTCCGGCGTCAGCATGACTGCCAGCCATGGCTCGGCCACCAAACGCAACATGCCGGATGTGGCGCTCGTGGCGGACGGCATCTATTCCTGTTACGACAACGGCCAGTCCGGCTCCATCGGGGGCACCAGTTGTGCGGCGCCGTTGTGGGCGGGATTGACGGCGTTGGCGAATCAGCAGGCGGCAGCGACCGGTAAACCGGCAGTCGGTTTCGTCAACCCGGCGATCTATGCGTTTGGCGAAGGCCCGGGCTACGCGCAGGGTTTTCATGACATCACCACCGGCAATAACATTTCGGGCGTTAGCCCATCGCTTTTTTATGCCGTGACCGGATACGACCTTTGCACCGGCTGGGGCACGCCCGCCGGACAAAGTCTGATTGATGCGCTGACGGCGAAGGGTAATCCGGTGACGGGTTCGCTGGGAATCGCCTCGAATCCACAACTCATCGCCAGCGGTGCGGTTGGCGGACCGTTTAGTCCGGCTTCCGCCATCATCACCCTGACCAATTCCGGTGGCGCTCCGCTGACTTGGGCCTTGCTCAATTCCAATGCGGTGACCTGGCTGAAAGTTTCTGCGACCGGCGGCGTATTGAATCGCAAAGCGTCAACCAATCTCCTCCTCAGTTTCACCGCGGCGGCGAACCGCCTCGCCGTGGGAAATTATTCGGCCAGTTTCAAGTTCACCAACTTGACCACGGCGGTGGTTCAACTGGTCAGCTTCCAGCTTCGGGTGTTGCCGGTTTTGTCGGCGCAACCTGCCACCGGCTTCACCGCCACCGGGTCGCAGGGGGGACCGTTCATTCCGGCCGCGCAGGTTTTTACCGTTTCAAATCTGGGTGCCACTTCCGCCGTCTGGAAAGTTGTGGAATCCAGCGCGTGGCTTGCGGTCAACCCCGCCAGCGGCACAACGCTCGCGGGCCGGCAATCCAAATTCACCGTCAGCCTGACCGCGCGTGCGAACACGCTGGCTGCCGGGAGTTATAAAACCGTCGTGACGTTGCGAAACGGCAACAACCAAATCGTGCAGAGCCTGCCGGTCACTTTGACGATCACTCCGAAACGCGTTGCGGCGGCAAGAATCCAGACCGTGACTCCTGCTCCGGTGTCGATCGCCTTTGCCTTTGTCACCACTGCCGGTGCCCGTTATCAAGTCCAATACAAGACCAACCTCCTGCAGCCGGACTGGATGAATTGGGGCGACCCCATTGTAGCTGAAACCAATTCGCTTCCATTCACCGATACCAACATCGTGAATGATCCGCAAAAGTTTTACCGGCTGCTGCTCGTTCCCTGAAACTCCGCGACAAAAACCATGCGCGTCCTGAAGCACCCAATCCTCACCCCGCTGACCCTCGCTTTTTGCCTTGCCGGTGCCACCGTTACAAGCGCGGAGCCCGGCCGGAAAACGCTTCACGACCAC
>TBL_comb47_HYPODRAFT_10008617_pt1 | contig 10380 bp, 9 predicted proteins | sample TroBogypolimnion_40_FD_10682 | JGI IMG/M metagenome (IMG submission 10682)
ATTGGTAGTTATACTGTATGAGTTTTTGCCCATCTTCAAAGCACCACTTGACCTAACACACCCACAAAAAAAGACAGCAAGGCCAGCACAAGCAATTATCATTGCCACATTCTTCATAATCTCTCCCGCTTTTTTGATTATTCCTGGATAATAATGGAACTTGTACTTATAGAGCTAATCCCCGGCAACTATATCATAAACCATCCCTTTATCATCAAGGCAGATCCCGGCACCATAGCCAAACCATCGAAGAATATGTCGCATTCTTCAGTACCTCCTTGGGTAGCCAATGAGCATCTCATCTACTACAGGTTCCATCTTCGTTCTTGTATTTCCCCATTTCGTAGGCGAAAGACCTCCTCCTCCATTCAAATGATATTCTGCATATCCGACTTGCAAATTGTTGTGGTAGAGGCGAAGTTCGGCATGCTTCATATACATTGCCAGGTCCCAGGAGCGTTCACACATGATCGACAAGTTGTATTCACATTCAGATGGAGGAGTTCCTGAATAGACTTGTGTGGTAATTCCATGGCGATCAAATCCATCGCGAACCACCCCCATCATTTCCCCTTCAAAACAAGTACTCTGACAGTCCTCAATGCATACGTGTTTTAATTGTAATGAAGCATCTATTGGTCGAACAGTTACAGCCGTACATCCTGAGAGACATAAAATCGAAATTAGCACCATGTTCAGAAATAGCTTTTTCATTATATGCTTACCTTGTTATTGGTTAGGGTGAAACCGCTATTTATAAAATAAGCTCATCAAGGATTCCATTCCTATTATTTGGATTCGTCAGGTGGATACCAAACCCTAGTTGATGGGCCGTCTGTCCGCCATAAGCGCGATTTGCGGAAACCCATCTGGTGTAACACCTTGCCGATGGTAGCAGTAGAATCGTAGAAGTGATATCGGAAGAAATCCATCGTGTAATATGGACGACTCTTTTCCTCCTCTCTGAGACTATGCCACCAATTCCGGAAGGTATCAAGGGGAGTTTCTTGGTAGGATTTCTGTGATTCTTTTTCCTTGGCTGCCAGCTCTCGTAATTCTGTCATGAATGTTTTTGGGAGACTCATTGTTGACGCCTTTTTGGTGGTGGTGGCTAAAAAGGGGCGGGTTAAACACACCCGCCCCCTTGCCTTTTATTCCCCTTGATACCTTCCGTCGTAAGCAGCTGGTAAGTACCTAGAGAGTGCGGAATCCAGTGCCGAGAAAACATTTACCGCCGAGTGGAAAGAGGCGAAGTGTATTTCATAGCCCTCTGATGTCTCTTGGACTAAAGGCCTGTTCCATTCTTTATCTGTTTCGATGCGAAGTACCGCACCTTGGTAATTAGTGCCGAGATAAAGATCGACTTTCGCTCCGCCGTCCTCATCGTGTGACTCTGTTGAGCAAACATGATCAGTTTTATCGTGAATCTCAATCTTACCGTCGTTGCGGCGTATTAATATATCTGGTGACATTGCATAACTCCTTTCTGTATCATTTTACATAAGGACGCATTGGGGCGCATTTTGGGCTAAAATTTCTTTTTTCTATATGAATTTTTCTATAGGGTAATAAGAAATGGCAAAAATGCGTCCAAAGCGTCCACGCTTTAAAAATTTCCGTTGATTTGTTGCTTGAGGCGGATGCCCCTCCAGCGCCTGTCCCCGCCGCTTTTCGATTTCTCAAACCCAGCATCTGAAAGCATCCTTCCAAACTTATTGGGGTTCAAGCTCTTCCAGTGGGAGAAGTTAATAAAAGAGCTTAGCAAAGCTTGTGGCCGTTCAGAAAATTGAGGTCCGAGTTCGCAGAATTCATCTATCCACGATTGCAGTATATCCTCGGCTCTTTTGTATTCATCAACTGCAGCCTTTACCTCACATGGTGGGTTTAAACCCTGTTTCTGCCAAGCGAGACAGCCCTTAACTGCCCAGGTGAGTATTCCTGGAAGTTCATACCGGAGTTTCTGATCGAGATTAGGGTCACATTCTGCATCGGTAATCGTTACACTGAAATTGAGAAGGTGAATTCTCCGCCAGACTCCGTAATCTCTCCCTCGGATATTTGGCTTGTAATTACCAAAAAGGAGCAGTTTGAATTGTGGTTTGTATGAAAAAAAACCCTGGTGAAGAAACCGGCATGAGATTTCATCCTGACCAGTAAAGTTTTTGACAGCTGCCTCATTCAAGCGGTCTCCGTCATTAATCTCATTGAGAGTAACAAGCCTTGTGCCTCTCAGACCTGCCAGTGTGGCAAGCGAATTAAGGTCATTGCCTGTTCTATTCAAAATGATACCTCCGTCTGCGGTAGCAGCGAAATCCCCGAGCAGTTCCCTTACAACATTCACCAGGGTGGTTTTCCCATTTCTTCCTCTGCCGTAGAGAAACAAAAGTACCTGCTCATTGGTCATCCCTGACAAGCAGTACCCAACCCACCTCTGAAGGTAGGAGATCAGCCTTGCATTACCTCCCATTATCTTTTCAAGGAAAGCCAAAAATACAGGGCAGGTGGCCTCTGGATCGTATTCTATGGCAATTCGCCGGGTAATAAGGTCAGCCGGGTTGTGAGTCAGTAGCCTGCCTTTCTTGAGGTCTATTGTGCCGTTCAAAACATTCAAAAGCATCGGGTTACTGTCAAGCATCGCACTTGTAACAATCAACTCCGGGATGTTTTTTGCCGATTCGAGTACAGAACATTGTTTCTGGTGGGATTCCAATTTGAGAAGCTCTTTTAGTTTTCCAATCCGCTCAGTCTCGCCAGGGATTAACCAAGCTTGGGCAGTTAAAGCGGCAACCAGCTCTTTTATAAAAGGAAATGGACCGCCGGGGAAAGTTGGATTGTATCTCGTACCGTCATAAATCAGGAAAAAATCTCTTTCCGACCAGTACCTTATTAACCCGTTTGCTCGTACTGTAAAAAACCACGCAACCTTTGTGTCAGTAAATACAGAAGGTGAATCGGCCACTAGCTCCTTTTTCTTTTGATCGGCAGCAAAGATATTACGGACTGTCTTCTCAACCTCATCATCTTCTAAGGGAGGGTTGTTTTTTTGATTCCAGACCTGGCAAAAGTCAGTTGCCTCGGGCAAACTCAAACCCCTGGCGATAACAGAACCAGCAACTTTTGTAAGTGCTGTAACCCTTCCACCTTCTTCGACCCCGCGTAGAATATTATGGCTATCTTCCCTTGCGGGTAGCATCCTTTCAACTGCTTTTCCCTTTACGAAATCTGATACTTTCAAGGGTTCGCCTTGGATATGTTGAAATCGGAAAAGATCAACTGCATCTGGTGGACAACTAGGTGTGAAGAACAACTGATTAACCGTTCTGGATTTAGGGTCGATATGCAGCCCGATGACACTTTCGAAATGATCCACCATTCGACTGATTACACCTTCAATATCCTGAACCACGGGCTTATCCAAGAGGACAAAAATACGGAATTTTCCCTTTTCCAGAGAATGCGAATAGCTTGAATGGACAAAACATTCTAAACCAAGCCCTTGCAGTAATTCAGCAAGCGTGTTGAAAGCGTAATGCCCATCATCTAGATCCAAAATCAATACGGATCGGTTTTTTAAAGCCTCCTTTTTCCTGGTTCCTAAGCATGAGAATTCTCCACCTATCAAGCCCTTTCCATTCTTCTGCTTGGTCTGCACATCTTTCTCGGCCTTGAGGTAATCGGAGAGACTCAACTCCCCGCGGCCTTTAGGCTTTGAAAAGACGCGGATAAGGTTTCCCCATGTACATTCTGTAGCCTTGGGACTGGTATCAGTGACCGAATCGACTATTGAGATAGCTATCTTCTGTTGAGAATAATCTTTCTTTCCCAACAAAAGTGGGGTAAAATCATCTTGTGTTATGGGAATCTCAAGGGGCCAAAGCTGGGGAGCTTGAGGTGGGCACCCTTGGATTCCTTGCATTGATTGAATCATGCTGCACGTCCTCCTGCCTCAGTAGTCGAACTAAAAACCCGCTCTTCGAGAAAGGCTTCAAGGTCAGCCAATCGATACCGGCAGGACCGCCCGATTTTTACGAAACGTGGGCCACGCCCATTCCATCGCCATTGTCCTAGGGTCGCAGGCTTGAGGTTTAGGAATCTTGCTGCTTCAATGGTTGTGAGGTTCCGGGAGAGGGTGAATGGTGTCGCTGTTTGAATGTTGATACTTTGTTCCATTTTGAAACTCCTTATCATTGTGGTATTCTGTGGAGGAAAGAGAAACCTTACTGAAATCTCTCTAACCCTTTTGACGTCTACATGATAAGGTGCAAGCTTCCTGTTTTCCCGGTCTTTAAATAGCCTCGAAATTGATGATTTCGTGTCACTCCTTTTTTTCTGGAAAGTTTCCTTGTTGGGCGGCCTTGATTAGATCTTTAGCCTTAGTAATCTTCCGATGTACCTTCCTCTTTGTAGACTCTGACTCAGAATCCTCATAAGGGTAAATGATTCTTGCTATTTCCTTGCAACCCTTGCCCTCTTCTGACAAATCATAAGCTTGCAAACATAACGCAATTTCTTCAATTACTGTTTGGGGTGATCGTACTCCTTTTGCTGGTGCTTGGAAATCAGGAGGCGTAGATTCAGGGTTGTCAAAATCCAGCAGCCATCTAATGGATGGTTTTATATCTTTGGAGCCTATAATATCCTTAATTTTACCCCAGACCTCTTGCTTTACGCCTTTTTCAATTTCTTCCAATGTTGCGTATAGGTTCACACTAATGGTAAGGGCTGGAAGTTCTTGGAAATGTCCATTAGCTCCGTCCTTAGAAATAGGGAAAGTATTGCAATCAGATAACGAAACTTTGACCACAGCCTGCCCTCGGTAGTCTAATGCCCATTTTGCCCGATTTATTGCGCCTGTTTCCTCAGCCTGTCCTCTTTTGAGGAATTCAAGCCGCAGTTTCTCAAGTTCTTTCATTTCGTCCACTACATTGACTCCCTTTGTATTGGATCCATTGGTACTATCTGTCCGTGCTGTTTCCTTATCCGCTCTTGAATGGCATCAGTAATCTTCTGCATAGGTTCCCGTAGTCGCTCAACATTTAGGATGATATACCCGCCCGTAACATCGCCGAGTTGCTGCTTATGATTCAAGAGTGCTTTTACAGTGTAGCCGGACAAATCAAGACTTTCGGCAATGGTGGCAAAGGTCCGTCTCAGGTCGTGACAAGTGAAGATGATTCCGGTTTTAGCTGTCACGGTTCCCATGGGTTTTTTCGGTTCTTGCAAATGCCCTTCCTTGCCATTGCCAGGAAATACAAACGGATTGTCAGCCCAGGCCTCGGCCTTCCGCCGCATCAGAAGGGTTTTTAGGTAATCACTCATGGGCAGGGTGTGAGGTTCGCCGTTCTTTGTGGTCGGGATCGTAAAACATCCTTCTCGAAAGTCCACCTGATCCCATTGCAGCCTTGCTGCTTCATTACGCCGCAGGCCGGTATAAAGAAGGAATAGCAGGAAGTCACGCACTATGGAATTACTGAGGCCCTCAACGGCCTTGCTCCATTCGGGAAGATCACTGTTTTTTATCAGGGTCCGCCGCCGCTCTACTTGATACCAGGCTTTTCTTTTTTTCGATGAAAGCACGTTGACCGGGTTTATGTAGGTGGAATCGTTTTCTTCATTCTCAAAGGTGTAATTGAGGACAGCGCGAAGAGTCCGAAAACAGTTATCTGCTGCACCTTCACGGTTCTTTGGCGTCTCATCATTATTAGGTAGGCCATTTACGGTGTCTGCATGTTTTTTCAGTACCCTGCGGCCTCTTTTTCCTATGGCAATTTCCTTGTGGCGATCCTTCACCATATCACGGGTTATATCCGCCGCAGGTCGGATCAGCCAGTCGGCAAGATACAAACGGAAAAGGTCTTGATAAGTCCTGATGGTTCGCGGCTTCAATTTCCCTTTTTGCAGGTATTTATTAAGAGCCTGCTGCAAAGTAATGGACTGCTGCCGTTCCTCTTGGGCTCTTAATATAGCTTGACGCTTCTCTTCGTTGGGGTCTATGCCTCTTCCCATGTCAGCAAGAAGACCTTCGGCACGCTTCCGAGCTGCCTCGGCTGAGATTTTATCCGTGGTGTCAATCTTTGTCCGAACTAGCGTGCCATTTACTCGGCGCAGGGTGAAGTATGTTTTGCTGCTGGATGACACCCTGACGCCGAAACCAGTGAGCTTGTCGTCAAAATATTCAACCCGCCCTGCAGTGGGCAATTCTATTCTTTCAACAGTGGTTTTGGTTATGCGAATTTTCGGCATGATCAGCCCTCGTTTGGCTTAATCTGGGTAACGTATGGGTAACACTTTAGAGAGAATTATATTGAACAGTGTAGAACAAGAGTAATTGACAAATGACGTAAAGTCAAGTACTAATAGATGAAGGTAGAAGGGGAGGGGGTGTAGATAGAAGCTAAAACTACAAACTACGAATCCGTAGGTCGGGGGTTCGAATCCCTCCTGGTGCACCAGTAAAATCAAGGGGTTGGGCGTAATTGCTTGGCCCCTTTTTTATTTCAAGGGTTGTTTGTCCCGCTCCTGTCCCGCCTTTTTATTTTCCAAGGACAAAAAAGGCCGATACAGTGTGAACCGTTCGGCCTTTGCATTTGATCTTCAATATATTGGAGAATGATTATATCTTGTCTTCAAGTTCCGCCCACGTTTCAGATACTTCTGAGACAAAACCAGATAGAAAAGAGTCATTGTCCAAATGATCTTCTTCCCTAAAACCTTCATCGATCATGTCCCACAAAGCCCCCTCGTTAACATCTCCAAGCGCTCTTCCTGCAGAATCCCGGTTAATTACTACTCCGCAATTATCTGCTACCAATTTAGAGAACTGGCTTATAGCCCAAAAGGCCTCATAATCAATTTCTTTAGATTTGATGCAATCTCTGGCAAACTCCCTTCCTATCTCCTCGGATTTTTTTATAAATTCAATCTTCCCCCCTCTTAAAAATTCAATAAGATCCTCGGACTCTGATACCTTGAATATTTCCGATTAGGGCGTATGTCCGGAAGGGGTAACCTGCTCATGCTATACTGTAGTTGAGAGACTGCAGTGAGCAGGAGCAGGTTATTCCATTTCTAAATCAAATATGTTATAATATGTCTACCAAATAAGGAGGTAGACATATGGCGAGACCAGCGAGTGGCAAAGAAATGTTGAGCAGTGCAAAGGAACATTTGGCAAAGGCCCGGACTATTGGCGAGCTTCGGCAAGTTCAAGCGGTGATTTTACCGCTGGAGTTTGGTTTCACCATGGATCAAGTGGCCGCGATTATAGGTGTTTCCAAAGGATGGGCTTGCCAGTTGCGAATAGATTTCATTCGTTCAGGAGGGGGTGAAGACCGAGAGAAACCTCAACGAGGTGGGCGCAGAAGAGAAAATATGAGCAGAGAAGAAGAGACCTTATTCCTTGCGCCATTTTTTGAAAAAGCAGCAAAAGGTGGCATTTTGGTTGTCGGTGAGATCAAGAAAGCATTGGATGAACATCTGGGCCGGACCACAGCACTTGCCTCTGTATACAACATTTTGCATCGGCACAATTGGAGAAAGCTTGCGCCAGACAAGAGTCACCCCAAATCAGATGCCGAAGTCCAGAAAGAATGGAAAAAAAATTCCCAGGACATCTCCGCCAGATAAACGACAATTGGCCGGGTTCTGGGCCGATCCGGGTGATGTTTCAAGGCGAGGCGCGATTTGGTCGCATCTCCGACACACGAAGATGCTGGTGCCCCAGACCGACCCGCCCACTTTGTCGGGCGATGGTAACTCAGGAATATTCCTACGCGTATGCTGCAGTTTCCGTAGCCGATGGAGTTCTTGACACACTGATACTTCCACATGTCAACAGCAGCTGCATGCAAGTGTTTCTTGACGAAGTATCTTCACGCCACCGTGAGGACAGAATCGTTATGATCCTTGATGGCGCTGGTTGGCATAAGGCCGGGATACTTGTTATTCCAGACAATATGAGACTGCTTTCCTTGCCGTCCTATGCGCCGGAGCTTAACCCGGTCGAGCATATTTGGGATGAGCTGCGCGAGAAGAGTTTCGGTAATCTTGTATTTGACAGCCTTGATGCTCTTGAAGACCATCTTGAAACATCACTTCGCGAAATGTAGGCTGACACGAAAAAAGTGCATTCAATTGTCGGATGGCCATGGATTATAAATTCACTTATGAATTAGAAATGGAATTACCCCTTCCGGACATACGCCCTAATCGGAATAACTCAAAGTTACGCCTCATCCACTTCCTCAATATCTCAGACAGCCTCTGACCTCTCTATTGTCTTAAGGACCTCGCCATCCCCGCATCAACTTACGAAGAGGGGAAAATGGCATCTGTCAGCCCGTTCTATCTGGAAAATCGTGACAATTAGTTGGACCATGCAGGTTTGAGAAGATTCGTAGTTTTCACTATTCCGGAAGAATTTTTACGTGTTCCGGAATAGTGAAGGGATCTCTGCGGTACTGCGTTGTGTCAAATGTAAATAAAAATCGTAAAATCAATACGCTATAAATATAATAAATTATTTCCACATATTGGCGTAATATTTGCAAAATCAGCGAAGCGTTTAGGTGTAGGGCCGCTGCTTCTGCTTTTGCCGTGAAAGCAAAGATATGCGTACCATTCTGAGGGATTCATTATCTAAACAGCATGGCTGGACCTGAACGACCAGCCTCAACGGAAACATGACAGTATGGCTTGGCCAGCATCAAAACGAGACTTTCATATAAAGCTTCTCAAAAGCCGCCTTGCTGCAAGGCGGGTGGCATCCTGATGGGGGGAGATGTCAGCTCTTCAATCACCAGAACATCAGTACGACGCATCTGTGGCCTTGAAACTGTCTCAATGCCCGGAATTTTGTTTGTAATGTAAGGATTCATCCGAAGTTGTCTCGACTTTATTTTTCAATAGGTGAGCTATCTTGAAGCATCAGAATCTGTATGCGATTGCGGCCAGGGAGAACAAGGAAGGGGGGAACTCTATAGGCGCCCTTTCCTGTCGTATTAAGGGGAGAGACATGAAGAGTTTTCGCATGCGTTCTTTACGCAGAGGCCTGGAAAAGATTCCGCTGCTGGTCCTTCTCGCTGTTGTTTTCCTCTCGGCGTTGCCGGCGGCGTGGGCGGCGAGCTTGACGCCGGTCACCATTCCTGCGGTCGGAACTCTGATCTACGACCCCAATACCAGCACAACCGAAACCGTCGTGTCCCCGACAGCGGGGGTGGTTGCCCCCTTTGTGCAGGTCTCCAACGGTGATCTGATTTTCGTTCCCAACGCGATTGACGATTCGTTTACCGGAAGCAACGGTAATACATGGTATGTCAGCAGCACCACCCTCGTCGGCAGCATTGTGACGAGCGTCGCGGTCACCGATTGCGGGACGGCGGGGGCTACCCTTGCGCAGTGTACAGGTTCGTCGGCCACGCCGACTGCCCAGCCTATCTATGCCGGAAATGTGCCCCTGAGCACGCCCGTCGGCTCGAACGGTAACGGCTCAAGCAGTTACACCCCTTCCTTCTCTTCCGGTGACCACAACGTGTACTCGGACATCCAGACCGGTGGTTCCGGCGGTAACGGCAGTGCGGGCGGCGGAGTATGTTTACCCTCCTGGCTGGGGGGCGGTTGCCTCCAGTGGGCTCCCACGGCGGGCGGGGCGGGTGCGATAGGCCCGCCCATTAACGACACGATTCCCTTAACGTGGGGACCCATTACCACGGTCTCGAACAATCTGCCCGGAATCTCCGTGGGCAGCACCGGCGGCAACGGCGGCACGGGCGGCTCCTACATTGGCATTGGCGGCGCGGGAGCGCAAGGCGGAGCAGGCGGCCAGGGCGGCGATGTGACCGTGGCCAACTATACCAGTGTGACGACCACGGGGACAAACTCCTATGGAATGTTCGTCAAGAGCAGTGCCGGAGCGGGCGGAAGCGGCGGAACCGGTTACCTCGCCTCTAGCGCAGGTTCGGGTGGCAGCCCGGCGCAGGCGGGAGACGTGACCGTCACCAACTATGGCACCCTCATCACCTCCGGCCAAGGCGCGATCGGCCTGCTTGCCCAAAGCCTTGGGGGTTCCGGCGGTTCCGGCGGCGGCAGTTACGGCATCGTCTCGGAGAGCGGCGGCGGTTCAGCGGGCGGCAACGGCGGCAGGGTTTCGATCACCCTCGAGGACACCAGTATCATTACCACCTACGGGGACGGCGCCCATGGCGTGCTCGCCCAATCGATTGGCGGCAGCGGCGGCAACGCCGGGACTTCCGTCGGCATCGCGTCGTTCGGCTCGTCCGGTTCCTACGGTGGCAACGGAGGATACGTTTCGATCACCGCCGACACCGGCTCGCAGACATTCACCTACGGGAACGGTGCGGTGGGCCTGTTCGCGCAGTCCAT
>TBL_comb47_HYPODRAFT_10008619_pt1 | contig 10377 bp, 6 predicted proteins | sample TroBogypolimnion_40_FD_10682 | JGI IMG/M metagenome (IMG submission 10682)
ATTATAATTATAATTTCATTACGTTCACTTGTGGGCGGGCGGGCGGGCGGGCGGGCGGGCGGGCGCGAAGCGCCATAAGAGTTTCTTTAGAATATTTCATATTATTTTTAGATTTTCAATAATAACATGAACATGAACCTAATATGGTCTTACATGCTCTTACATGGGGCTTCGCCCCGCCCGGGCGCGAAGCGCCATAAGAGATTTTTTAGAATATTTCATATTATTTTTAGATTTTCAATAATAACATGAACATGAACATGGACCTGATATGGTCTTACATGCTCTTACATGGGGCTTCGCCCCGCCCGGGCGCGAAGCGCCATAAGAGTTTCTTTAGAATGTTTCATATTATTTTTAGATTTTCAATAATAACATGAACATTAACATGCTCTTACATGCGCTTACATGGGGCTTCGCCCCCGCACCCCACCACCTCTTCTTTGTTTGTCTAGAGACGATGAAAATATTATCATGTGTATGTCTATTGAAATGAAATTGAAATTTGGAATTGACCAAGCTACAAAACTACTAAATAATTTATATTCAGATGATGGTTTGGGGACAATTATGATGCACAATGGCCAAATTAAACCGATTCAAGATATTCAAAAAGGCAATGAATTAATGGGAGATGATTCAGAACCACGAATTGTACATTCTGTTATAAAACGGTATGGCAAAATGTATCGTATTAATAATTCCAATGGACAATGCTATACATTTAATGACACCCATATATTGTCTTTATATGCGCCTACATTTCCAATACACCAAATTCTTGCAAACAATATTATTCAAATATCATGCATTCACAATAATGTTATATGTCAAATACATTTTTCGGCAGATGATGAACATGAATATGAAAAAGCTGAAACATTTTACCAAAACGTATTGTCTTTGAACAAAACAATGTTGGAAATAAAAATCAAAGATTATTTACTTTTATCACCAGAATTACGTTCAGAATTGAGATGTTATCGGGTCGGAATAGATTTTACAAATATTCAATCATCATTATTATACAATAAATCATATATATTGGGTCATGATCTCGGGTCTAGTCTACTACTATATAATCATTATTCACATCTATCCAATATTCCACAGTGTTTCAAGTATGGATGTAGAGAGATACGACGAGAATTTTTAGCGGGCGTTTTTGATTCACAAAAAGAAAAAAATTTCCTCGGCAAAGTTGACAAGATTATGTTGAAATATCCAATTGAACGGTATGCATTTGTTAATGATGTTTGTTTCATCATTCGTAGTTTGGGAATGAAATGTACTATATTGGAAAAAAAATCTGAACAACATCACCAATATATTCTTCATATCGTTCTTAGTAATAACAATGACCATTGTCATCACCATTTAGATGATTCGTTCACACTTACACCACTAAGTCCTGGATATTTCCATGAAATAATATTGCGTGGTAACAATCCCCGCTATGTTTTGGCTGATTTTACAGTTACTTGTTCTTTAACGCACCAATTAACCGACCACAGCAATTATAGACTATCAATTGGTTTATAAACTACTAACAATTCTTTGGATTTTTCAATATTTACTAATTCAGTAATCAAACTAATTACACGCAACATGGCATCTGGTCCTAATCTTCCAACCAAATTTCGCGAAATTTTGTCCTTTTCAATCAATTTTTTACAATCTGTTATTCTGCGTACTTCAAAATCATCCGTCATTTTTGTAGTAAATTCAGTAAAACAATTGTTTAATATGGAATTCCAACGATTAGTATTTTCAGCATTGTCAGTATCATAGTCGGTACGTGAAAAAGCCATTCCCCAATTAGGTTCAAGTTCTTCAATCCATTTATCGTCACTACGAACATACATTACTTGATCTATTTCATTTGGTTGTTTACTTGAATGTAATGGACGTTGCGTTATTGGTAACTCGTTGAGATGATTTTCTAGTAATGTATAAAATGCATGTTCACATTTTTTATAATCCCGATCACCGAATTTTTGATAAAATTCTGGAGATGCAATAATAGATTTCAAGAAATCATCTAGATTTTTGGCTTTATTACATTTTTCATTCAAAGTCGTCATATTATTATTTACAATTATTGGATTGACATACTTATTGATTACTATTTGATTCAATATATTATTATTTACGATACTAGTATTATTGATAATCTTGCTATTAATATTATTATTATTATTATTATTGATCGTCGTTATTGTTGTTGTCATTACTGCTGCTGCTGCTGCCGCCGCATTTTCAACGAGTTGGTTAGCCGCATGGACGGTGGTACGATGTCTATATAATGCACTATAAGATGAATATTTGTTATTACATGTTGCACATTCATGTGTTTTTTCTGGTTTTTGATACATTTGATTTGTTTGTAATAAATGAAGATGTCTTTTACTTGATTCATGTTGTTTAAAATGTGCAATCTTTGTGGTTGAATATCCACATCGTTCACAAATATGATTTACAATAGGGTTTGTTAGTGCCATGAAGACATGAATCCTCATGTTTCTATACTCATATTACATTTTACCAGTAGAATGTACATGTTCAAATAAGTCTATTTTATTGTTTTTACATTTTTGAGTCTTAAACAATTCTGTAATTTCCAGCCCAATTTCATTGGTTATCACTGTCAAACGCAGTTTGACGTGAGTGAGAAAGATGGTGGAATTGGGGCAATAAGAAAGAAATCTCTTTTTTCCTGATTTTAATCTATTTACCGTAAAATTGTAATCTATTAGTACACCAAAACAAGAATAAATCCCACGTTAGTTGTAAAAAAGTACAATATATACCGGTAGAATATATATATACCAGTAGAATGTATATATACTGGTAGAATGTATATATACTGGTAGAATGTATATATACTGGTAGAATGTATATATACTGGTAGAATGTATACATACCGGTAGAATGTCTATGTGATAAAGTCTACTTATTGAGTGATAAATTTCTTCGTATTAGAAAAATAACTGAAAATTTTACAATTATGGTATACAAATATGTTCAAATAAAATCAATCAAGTAGAATCTATACATTCAAACAAACAAGTCTATTTTACTGTTTTTACATTTTTAGATCTTAAACATTCTATCATTTCCAGCCCAATTTCATTGGTTATCACTGTCAAACGCAGTTTGACGTGAGTGAGAAAGTTTGTGGAATTGAGTCCATAATAAAGAAATTCCGTTTTGGTGAATTTATATATATTTACCATGAAAATGTAATATATTAGTACACCAAAACAACAATAAATCCCGTATTAGTTGTGAAATAGGACAATATATACCAGTAGAATGTATATATACCAGTAGAATGTATATATACCAGTAGAATGTATATATACCAGTAGAATGTATATATACCGGTAGAATGTATATATACCAGTAGAATGTATATATACCGGTAGAATGTATATATACCGGTAGAATGTATATATACCGGTAGAATGTATATATACCGGTAGAATGTATATATACCGGTAGAATGTATATGTAATAAAATTTACATATTGAGTGAGAACTCTCGTCGTATTGAAAAAATAACTTGATAAATTACGTTTTTTGAACACAAATAGGCTTTAACAGGTTCAAATAGAATCAAATATGATCAAGGATGTATACATTCAAACAAGTCTATTTTATTGTTTTTACATTTTTGGGTCTTAAACATTCTGTAATTTCCAGCCCAGTTTCATTGGTTATCACTGTCAAACGCAGTTTGACGTGAGTGAGAAAGATTGTGGAATTGGGTCCCTAGGAGAAGAAATTCTGGATTGACCAGCTGCTTTGGGTGATTCATCAATCCAGTTGCCAAATCTGAAACTTGAAGGATCACCGCCCCCACCGCCCCCACCGCCCCCACCACCCCCACCACCACTGGGACCAAGCGCAAGAAAACTAAAATCATCAGACTTATTTCCGTCTGTGCTATTTGAATCATCTGCTGGAGGAGGGTGAGGGGGCACTAACATTGAAAAAAAGGGGGGGACAAAGGAAAGGGCAAATGAACAAAGAGAGAATCAAGATCAAATCCAAATAAAGGGAGGGGGGTCAATATCAAATCATCCAAATAAAGAGAGGGTGGAGGGGAAATAAACAAGGGTATCAATAAAAGGGAGGGGGGAGGCTCAAGTTAATATGAAAGGATGCCTTACCAAATTCTAGAGGCGGTACGGGCATTCGGATCACTGGGTCAGTGGGGACCATTGGGTATTTCCTTTTACCAGTTATACGACCATCTGGTGGGTTAATGGGCGAGTAGAAACGACAAATATAAACATAAACATAAACAAAGATGGGCAATTGAGATAATTATATTAATTAATCATACCTGCATTCAATAAATTCCCACCAATTGCAACGGATGAAGACATATTAACTGGAATTACCATAGCAGGAATTTGTGGTGGTGGCGGTCCTGATTGGTAAAAGGTCGCGATAGAAATATAAATATGGAGTAAATTAGTTTTCTAAAAATATAAAACAAGCAAGTTCTTACCTTGTCCGAATAGCTGGTGTCTCATAATAGCAAGTTTCCTTTTAACTCCACACAAATTCGGGTTACCAGCATTGTCCTTCACAATACGAAGGATCTCTGTATCAAACACTTCTTGGGTTACATACGCCAGCTTCTGCATCAATGTCGCAAATTTCCCGAGCTTGTCATTCGCTCGGACAAGAATAGCTTCTCGGATTATATCGTGCCATTGTGTCATTGTGTATTTTCAATATTTTTATTTCCAACGTACTTGTGTTTCCATAATATGGGTGCACGTATGTGGTAAAAATTGGTATTTATAGGGAGTGAAACGGCGGAGGCCCACGGTGGACAGCCCCCTCCTTGATGATGTGAAATTTTTTTGATGTGAATTTTGATGTGAAAACACGAACTATACCTTCAGGAAATACTTTGATTTCTTAATTTTCTCGCAAGAAATAGATCACCTTGCAAGACATTATAAGGGGATGATAGAGTATATACCGGTTTAATGAACGGTTATGTTTCTCTAGTCTATAAAAACAATGTAAATATATTATCAATATATTATTTATACCAGCAAATCAAATCCAAATTTTCAAATGATAGTTGACAAGAATTGCGAAACAACTAATCATATGGGCGGCTCTGATAAATTACCGGCGAACAAGGAAGACCTTGATTCTGTCATTGCATCTGCCATAGCGAAAGCCATAGCAGAATTCAAAGCAGAACATGATGCTGAGAAAAGGTGTAAAAAAGCTTTTACGGTTGTAATTGTGTTATACTAAAGATCAAAATGTGAATCAATTTTATCCTATTATTGTTATCATTTTTAATAACAATTAAAAATGACAAATAAAAAAGAGCGAAAGATAAAGTATTATCTAGATACAATTTCGTTGCAAATCCAATGGAATTTTAAATGTATACCCTCAATATATATTAAAACCTTGGAATAATAATGCACAAGATTTTTAGAAAAAAGACCCAAAAACGGATAACAAAATATAACAAGAAAAATCATAGAATAATGACCATAAAACATGGTGGCAGCGATAGAGACAGTCCTGACGAAAACTCGTCAGAACTTGGAGATTATAGCAACAAAGAAATGAATGGGGAAGATTTCACAAAAGCACAATTACACGGCGCAGATTTTACAGGGGCAAAATTAATAAACTTAAATTTTACTGAAGCAGATTTAAGAGACGCAGTATTCGCAGATGCAGTTTTAATAGAACCGAATTTTACAGGTGCAGATTTAACCGAGGCAGTTTTCGCCGATGCAAAATTAACAAATGCCAATTTTACAGCAGGAAATTTAAGAGATGCCAATCTGACAAATGTAAAAATAGATGGAGTAGATTTTACAAATGCAACTTTAACAATGGCAGAAGTCTCACGATCAAAATTACGAGGCGCAAATTTTAAAGGGGCAGATTTGACAGAGGCAGACTTCAGACGAACAATTTTACGAGGCGCAAATTTTCAAGGGGCAGTATTGACAGAGGCAGACTTCACGCAGACACAATTACACGGCGCAAATTTTCAAGGGGCAGTATTGACAGAGGCAGACTTCACACGAGCAATTTTAATTGGTGCAGATTTTAGTACGGCAATAGATTTTGATAGTGCTAACTTTAAAGATGCGGATTTAACTGACATCATTAGACCAGTAGATCCATATCAAGTTCATACGCATGTTAATAATATTACATCTGGTGATACTAAGATTTTTATTTTAAATAAATTATTCCCAATTATTCAAGAGTTCATATCTAATCGTGATTCATTTTATACTGAACATGAAAATATTTCTCAATATGTATTTACAATATTTGAACAATATATTGACAATCATCATGATTTATCAAACGAAGCAAAAACTGACAAGAAACACAAATTATCAATTATTTTTAATCAATTAGAAGCCACTACATTAACATCTAATGATCCATTTACAAGATTAGTTATTGGAAAAAGTGTTGAATTCGTTATGACACAAGAAAAGGCATTTATAGATTTATATTTAAATATTTTTATTCAAGATTGTTATCATGCATATGGTGATGGAACTGAGGAGGGTATGAGTTGTACATTAGGTATTGTAGAAAGAACTTTTTTTACAATTGGTGATGTAGTATATTCATTGTGCCCAGAATCGTGTGAGAATGAATTATATAGTAAATTAGCAATAATTTTCAAAATGAAACAAGGACAAAAAACTATTGCTGATTTTACACAAGAATGGGACACGAAGTTTTTACAAACGGGAGAATTGCGTAATAATCTAACTATGACTGAGAGTGAAAGAAAACAACATTTTATAAATTTTGTCAAACAACGCTATCATGCCGAAAATTTATGGGACGAAACAACATCTGATAGTGAAATTAATAATTATGCAGACAAAATAAACTATGTTTTTGAACGTTTGAATTTTGGAGGACGCCGGCGAATTAATAGCATTAAACCCAACAAGAATGAGAACCACAGTAAAAGTAAGAATAAGAATAAGAATATTAGTAGGACGAAGAATAAATATCAATCAAGAAGAATGAAGAAACTCGCATAGTTTACACCCTTGAACATTTAAAATGGCACGGTTAGTGCCAAAAAAAGAGGTTTAATGTTGGGTCTTTTCAATCCCGTGTAAATTTTGATTATAGCCACTCTTGAAAATGACTTGAGAAGTTCCTCTACATAAATAATCAGGTCGGCTTATTTGTTTCACCGCATTAACTGCTATTTTGTAGATGTTTTTTGCTCCGTTACAATCTCTTTGTAAAATTTCAAATTATATGTATATCAAGTGTATTTGTTCAAATCAAAGAATCAAAGACAATTTACTACAATGAAAGAATTATAGAATTTAGCATATAGAATGACAATTTATTTTTGCGGTTGTATTGTCTTCTACTAATCTATAAATAAAATATAGTGATTGATTAAATATTTAAAGATTTGAATACTTGAATACCTGAATATTCCAATGTCTAATCTTTCATTCCAAAATTTTAGTACAAATCCGTCGGTATATGTAAACTGGACAAATAGTAATTCAAGTTATGTGAGAGTAAAATGGACATTATCAGGTGATGTAAATTTCGCCAATATTGTTGGAAATGTAACAACAACTGAAAATTCCTATACAATACCAGGATTACAAGTTGGATCACAATATTGGGTACAAATAACACCATATAATAATGCAACACCTCCAACTCCAGGTGCATCATCACAAATCACTGTCAACGCGCAGCCACAAATAACCCGAACGTATACTACCGCGATTGATTGTAGTAGTCTTACATTGGCATGGACAGGTGTGTATAGTCAAGTAGATATTTCTTGTAACCGTCTGACCGATATTTGCGGGATTACAAGCTATTATAAGACATTTACCTCGTTGAGTGGAAATACAATGTATAATTTTTCAGTATTTGGTTGTGACATATCAGGAACAAAATATGGCATTGATGTTAGTAATACAACAAGTACACGCACTCTGGTTCAACCCCCTAAGAATCCAGCTGTTACCACAGCCGCAACTGATACTAGTTCTCTAACAGTTACATTCACTTTACCCACCAATTATGTCCACTACTCAATCAATTATATTGCTACTGCAACCGATTCGTCATTTGGTACAGTATATACCGCATCTGGAACTGGACCCTCGTTGCAAATTGCGGGCTTAAACACGTATACTTCATATAATTTAAAGGTTTCTACTCAAATAGATGGTAGTACGAATCTTATGGCAACCTCGCAGATACCAAGTTCATATTATACATCTATTCAAGGCATGTCACAAGAAACTCTTTATTTTTTAGATTCTTCCTCTGTATCATTTGCGTTTAGTCCTGCTACAAAGAATACTGGAATAACAAAGTATACATTGACCTGTGTAACTGCAAGTGGCGCGGTCGGTGGTGGTCCTGTATTAGGAACTAATTTGAATCTACCAACATCAATACCAGGTTGTATTTTATGGATGGATGCACAAGATCCATGCGGTAATGGTACAATTCCAGCCAATGGTAGTACAATAACAGGATGGCACGATAAATCAGGATACGGAAATAATGCAACATCGGTTGCTAGCCCAATTACTTATAGTACAACTGGACTAAATGGTTATCCAGCGTTGAACTTTACTACTCTTCAATATTTAACAGGTCCGGTTATAAATAAAACCAACAACACGACAATTTTTATCGTATGCTCTCCAGATCCATTATGTAATAACCATACACGAGTATTGTCGTTGGCTGATAACTCAATGTCCTCATCCGCAAATGATAATGATTATGGCAACGCTCTCAATATGTGCATCCTTTACACAGGGGCTGGAGTACAAGGTCAACGTGGTTATCAAATGAGTCCATTGGTTAAGACAATCTCTGGCTCACCATATGTTTTTGAGACATGGATGGACAATTATAACTTATACTCGTGTGCTCAACAGGGGAGTGCAACTCAAATAACCTCAACCTATTTCGGTGCATCTCCTTTTGGGATTAATTACTTCACCATCGGAAACGTGTGTCCCATTGCTCCTACAACTAGCGTAGATGGACAATTCTTTGGATTTCTTTCTGAAATATTGGTTTATAATACATGTTTATCAGCAGCTGACCGACAGTCAATTGAAATTTACTTGTCATACAAGTGGGGATTACAGGGTAATTTATCACCTGCAAATCAAAATCTAAATAATCTAAGAATTTCAGCATATGGTTTATATGGATTTGCACCTTATTCTACAAATATTGTGACAACTGCAGGTCAAGCAACTGGTCAACCCGGTGGTGGTGGAATAACATGTGCTTCCTTTAATATTTTTACACCCGTACAATCTGCTAGTGGAGTGACATTTTCTGCAGATTCAAATTCAATTACTGCCTCATTTTATCAACAATATAATGTAAATACGATTAAATATACTCTAACAGTTTGTGATTCAATTACTGGTTCAATTATGGGAAATAGTAGTTTGGTATGCAATGGAATGTTGGCAGTACAAACAACCCCTATGACGTTGACGGTGACTGGTTTATTAGGAGGTAGTAGTTATACTCCGACTTTTGTAACATCTGGTGTTTTATGTCCCGTTCAAAATGTGACTGCCATCATCATTGATACGAGTAAAATTTCAGTTTCGTTCTCAGCGGCCGACTCTAGTACAAATACATTTGTGGATCCTAATAACCCACTATCGTATACTTTGAATGTAGTAGATACTACAACAAACACCAATGTCGTTACGGGTATACCAGCATCCATTTCATTGACAGGGCAAAAGTATTCATGTACATTAACTGGTGGTCATAATTATTCGGCTTATATATCCACGACTTGTTCGGGAGGTATGTATTTTACAAATGGTCCGTACCTATCGTATACTTCCAATAGTGCCGGTGCAACGTTTTCTCCGACCTATTATGGTGCAACTAGTGTCAGATTTACAGTATTTGATTCATCTAGTATTAATGTAGTATACACAAATGTATCAGCAGGTTTACTTACTGCTACTGCTAATACTGCTGCAAGTACGGCTACTTATACAGAGAATGTATACAGCCCGGCCGGAGTAAAACTACTCGGAACGGCAAATGGTAGCAATGGAAGTGCCTTGGTAACGAATCTTTCCGGAAATAGCAGTTACCAGTGTATTTTGAGCAGTGTAGTATCTGGTGGAGTAAGTAGTACAGTGACGAGTGATGGATTTTTGTTAACGACGCCGCCGCAAATAAGTGTAGTAAGTGGTGCAGGTTTATCGCGTGCAGCGCCGTATGACACGAGTAGTTTGCAATTGACATTGAATAGTTTTGGAAATAATTATTTTGTAAATAGTGAAAAGTTTTATTTGA
>TBL_comb47_HYPODRAFT_10008621_pt1 | contig 10376 bp, 7 predicted proteins | sample TroBogypolimnion_40_FD_10682 | JGI IMG/M metagenome (IMG submission 10682)
AGGTGGAGACCATTGAGCTGCCTGCCGGGGACTACGTGGCCACCTTCGTGACGGACGATTCCCACTCCCCCGCGGACTGGAATGCGGCTCCGCCCTGCGACCCCGGACTCTACGGCCTCACCTTGTCCCTGCCCCGGGTGGGCGATGCCAGTGCCTTCTCTCTGCGCCCCCTGCCCAGCCCCGGCCCTGTGCTGGCGGAGCTGGTGAAGGTGGGCAACAGCGAGGACCGCAGCGCCCCCTTCAAGCTGGGTTCGGCCCAGACGGTGTGGGTCTACGCCCTGGGCGAAGCCAATGAGGATGAGATGGCCGACACGGCCTGGATCGAGGATGCCGCTGGCAAGCGGGTCTGGGAGCTGGACGAGAAGAAGACCCACCACGCCGGCGGTGCCCACAAGAACCGCGTCGCCGACGAGCTGGTGAAGCTGGGGCCGGGTGCCTACACCCTGCACGTCCGCACCGACAGCTCCCACGCCTATGGACACTGGAACGACGATGCCCCGCGGGACGTCGAGCACTACGGAGCGACCGTCTATGCGGTGAAGTGATGTTTGGATCGTCGGAAAGAAAACCGCTAACCGCTGAGAACGCTGAGAACGCGGAGGGAAAGAAGTTAACCGCAGAGGACGCAGAGGGCGCAGAGAGGATCTCGCTTTCCTCTGCGCTCTTTGCGTTCTCTGCGGTTAATCAGTTTTTGGAATGACCGATGCCCTGAGAGCCAGCAGCACTTCCTTTTCGTCCGGAACCACCACGAAGGCCGAGCGGAACTCCTCAGGCACCTGGCAGGGGCGGCCCGTTTCGGTGCTCAAGAACACCCACTGGGTGGTGGCCCGGGCCAGGACCTTGCGGTCCCGCTCTCGCCAGACCAGGTAGTGGCGGGGTGAGGTCTGCGCCTCGAAGCCGCCGACCCAGGTCAGCAGGCGCAGTGCCTCTCCGACAAAGGCGGGCCGCAGGTAGTCGATGTGGTGGGAACGGATCACCCAGGTGCCCCGGGCCTTCTGGTACCGCGCCAAGTCCCAGCCACAGGCGTCCGAATGGGCGATGGCCACCTCCTGCATCCAGCGCAGGTATTCCAGGTTGTTCACGTGGCCGTTCCCGTCGATGGAGGCCTCGGGAACCTCAAAGAGGTGTGTGAAGATGCCTGGGTTCGTCATGGAATTGCCTCGATGGATGCTCTTGTTGACGACAGCGCCTCAAAAGGTGCCAGGTGATCCTTGGCTTTTTTGCTTTGTGCCCTTTGTGTTCCTTGTGGCCAATTCAAAACAAGAATCATTCAGAGGGCCTTGTTGGCAACCACGTGGACTCTGTGGTTGATCAGGAACACTCTGTTCCGGCTGCAGGGTTGGAAAGAGCTCAGCCACAAAGAACACAAGGGGCACAAAGAACAGCCATGTGGCCTACGAGGAGGCTGTCGGGTCATGCGGCAGGCTGCCCCTGGGGGAGCGGAAGTAGGCGAAGGGGGTGGCCAGCAGGAAGTTCGAGACGCGGCTGGTGTAGATGTCGGCATAGCGCTCGATCTGGCGGGTGAGGTGGCTCTTGTCGTTGCCCGCGCGGGTGAGGAGGCCCCAGCGGGTGTTGGTCAGCTCCGTGGCGGCCTGGGCCAGGGGGGCGATTTCGGCGTCCAGGGCCAACAGCTGGCCGCGCAGGTCCTGGACCCGGGCCTCCAGGGTGGCGTGGTCCGGGCCGGGTTGGGGGCCGTAGCCCGCGTGCAGGCGCTGCAGGTCCAGGCGGGCCTGGGAGAGCCGAGCCTCCANGTCCCCCTTGGNGCGCATGAGGATGAGCAGGCGCGCTTCAATGGCCTGGAAGCCAGCCAGGGCCGCCACCTCGCCTTCNAGTTCCCGGAGGACCAGGGCCGTGCGCCAGCTGAGGGTGCGCTTGCTCACGTGGACNTCACCGAACATGTGGTCGCCCACNTAGAGGATCTCGTCGCCGGAGATGCCCAGATCCCGCTCCACCTGGGCNGCGCTGCCCCCCAGGTAGATGCCGCCGCTGCGCAGGGGCCCCAGNAGGGGACGCAGCAGGCCCTCCTCGTCCACCACCTCGAAGAAGGGGCCGTGNTCCGTGAAGAAGGCGGGCTTGCGGGCGCTGACGATGACCACCTCGAAGAGCTCCCGCCAGGTCATGTCCCCGGGCAGGTGGCGGTCGAAGGCGTGGGCCATCATCTTCGCGGTGAAGGGCCANTCGGAGTTGGTGATGAGCAGCAGCTTCTTGCCGGCGATCTTCTGGTCCAGGAGGGCCAGGGCCGANTCCGGGTCCTGCACCACGTAGCGNTCNGGCGCGGCGGNGATGGCGGCCTTGAGGGTGCCCTCGATGTGCTGGGCGTCCACCCGGGCCCGCACGTGGCGGTATAGGCTGGCGTACTCGAAGGGGCGGGGCAGGGCGCCTGCATCCAGGAGGTCCACGGCCTGGGCGTAGAGGCAGCCCTCGCTCAGCGAGAAGAGGGTGTTGAGGAAGACCCAACGGCTGTCGCTCAGGTCCACCAGGACTTGGCCATAAGCCTGCTGCTGCTGCGGGAAGTCCAGCATCCGCGTGCCATGCATGGCCCGCTTCACAAAGCCGAAGCGGTTGGCCTTCACAAGGTTGCCCAGCTCCGTATCGATGACCAGGCCCCGGGTCACCATCTCGGGGTCGAAGGCCAGGTCGCCCACGGGCCAGCCCTCGGTGCCCAGGCGCTCACGGGCCTGGGCGTAGACCATCTGCTCGAAGGCATCCACCCGGTAGTCCACCAGGGTGTAGTCCATGTCGTAGCCGATGGCCCGCACGGAGCGCAGGTTCAACGTCCGGTTGCAGAAGACCCCGCGACCCTGGGGATGCGGTTCGGGTGGGGCCGGAGGGGGCGGTATCGACATGGGCCAGGATACCAAGGCCCGGCGGTGGGTCGGCGGTTGGCGGTCTGTGCCGCCGAGCGTGATCTCTTGAGGGGGTCATGCGATCCTGGAGGCTTGTGTTGGAGGTTCCATGTCCCTGTTCCAGCGGTTTCTGATACCCGCCGTGATGCTGCTGGCCCCGCTCTGCGCGGCGGAAAAGCGGGCCTTTCAGATCGAGGACCTATACCGGCTCAAGGGGGTGCAGCACCTGGCCCTGAGTCCCGATGGCTCGCAGCTGGCCTTCGAGGTGTCCACCACGGACCTGAAGGCCTCCACCCGCAACACCCAGCTTTGGTTACTCGACACCGCCACTGGCGCCTCCCGGCAGCTCAGCTTCTCGGGCAAGGCCGACACCGCGCCCCAGTGGTCCAAGGATGGCCGGAGCCTCTATTTCCTTTCCAACCGCGAAGGGGCGAATCAGCTTTGGGCTCTGGACCTGCAGGGCGGGGAAGCCCGCAAGGTCACGACCTTCGAGGGCGGCGTGGGCGATGCCAAGGTGGTGCCCGGCACGGCCCAGGTGGTGTTCACGGCTTCGGTATTCCCCGAGGCCATGACCGATGGGGCCAAGCAGAAGCATCTGGCCGAGCGGCTGGAGAATGGCCCCGTGCAGGCTCATCTCGCCGATTCCCTGCTGTACCGGCACTGGACCGAGTGGCGGGACTTCCAATACACCCACCTGTTCAAGAGCAGCGCCGGGGGCAAGGTGGAGGCGCTCACCGGCGGCAAGCAGGACTATCCAGGTTTCTGGCAGACTTGGGATCTGAGCCCTGATGGCAAAGAACTCTGTGTCACCACCAACACCGATCCGGCCACGGCCCGCAGCACCAACCAGGATCTTTTCCTCATCTCCCTGGAGGGGGACCGCACGCCCCGGCGCATCACCAGCAACAATCCGGCCGCGGACCAGGATCCCAAGTATTCGCCGGATGGCCGCTACATCGCCTATCGCATCCAACGCAAGTCGGGCCACGAGTCCGATCGTTTCCGCCTGGCTCTCTACGACCGCAAGGCCGGAACCCGCACGATCCTGACCGAGGAGATCGACAACTGGGTGGATGGGTTCCAGTGGTCCGCGGATGCCAAGGCCCTTTGGTTCACGGTTGAGGAAAAGGGCCACTGGTCCCTCTACCGGCTGGACGTGGCCACGGGCAAGGCCACCCGCGTGCTGGAAGGCCAGAGCATCAAGGAGTTCGTGGTCAACTCCAACCAGACCGCGGTCTACCTCACCAAGACCCGGGTGGGTGAGCCCGTGGAGATCTGGCGCTACGCCCTCGGCACCAAGACCCTGACCCGCCTCAGCGCCTTCAACCAGGCCCTCACCGAGACCGTGGACTTCCGCCCCGCCGAGGAGCAGTGGGTCAAGGGGGCCGATGGTCGGGACATCCAGGTCTACGTGGTGAAGCCCCATGGCTTTGACCCCGCGAAGAAATATCCCCTCATCCTCAACGTTCACGGCGGGCCCCAGATGATGTGGTCCGACACCCTGCGCGGCGACTGGCAGGTCTATCCCGGTGCGGGCTACATCGTGGCCTTCCCCAATCCCCACGGGTCCACGGGCTTTGGCCAGGCCTTCACAGACGCCATCAGCGGCGACTGGGATGGCAAGGTGCAGGTGGACATCGCCAACGTGGCCGAGCATCTGGCGGGCCTGCCCTACGTGGACAAGGACCGCATGGGCGCCATGGGCTGGAGCTGGGGCGGCTACGCCATGATGTGGCTGGAGGGGCACACCACCCGCTTCAAGGCCCTGGCGGCCATGATGGGAGTCTACGACCTGCGCTCCATGCACGGCGCCACCGAGGAACTGTGGTTCCCGGAGCACGACCTCACGGGCACGCCCTGGGATCAGGCCGCCACCTACGAGCGCATGAACCCCAGCAGCGCTGTGAAGGCCTTCCAGACCCCCTGCCTGGTCATCACCGGTGAGCGCGACTACCGCGTGCCCTACACCCAGAGCCTGCAGTTCTTCACGGGGCTCCAGGAGATGGGCGTCCCCAGCCGCCTCATCGTCTTCAAGAACGATGGCCACTGGCCGGACAACCTGAAGTCCATGCCTGTCTACTACAACGCCCACCTGGAGTGGTTCCAGAAGTACCTGGGCGGCGGTGCCGCCCCCTGGAGCACCGAGGACCTGGTGCGGAACCTGGTCTTCGAGAAACCGGTGAAATAGGTTTTCCAAGGCGATTCTTGACTTAGAAAAAACAGCGAATAAGCAAAAAATCTTAGAAAGCTGCTTTAGGAACTGGCCCGGACAGACGATACGACATCAGATCTGTGCGCAGAGCTCGTGTGGCTGCAGAACGATCACTTCTGCGAGGCACTCCCAATGGGGAGGTCCTCCTGGGAGCACCATGCACCGGGTTGCCTTGGGCGCTTCGCTCTGGCTTACCCGGGCGGTGGTCTATTCGGCTTTTCGAGACCCACCCACAGGAGATTCCCATGAGCCAACGCACCACCGGGATGCTGCAGGGCAGTCTTACGCTCCTGGGCCTTGCCCTCTCCGCCCAGTCCCCTGAGGCCATGCGCCAGAGCCCGGCGGGGGACGCGGGCCTCACCCTTCGGGTGCTGGAAGATGGGCGCGCCGCCCAGGGCCTGGACAGCCTCCACAGCTTCCGCAGGGTCCGGGACATCAGCGATGCCTTCGGCACGACCCACATCCGCGCCCAGCAGTACTACCAGGGCCTGCGGGTCTGGGGCGGGGAGCTGATCCTCCGGCAGTCGCCCCAGGGTGACTCCGAGATCACCACCGATGCCCTCGTGCGCGACCTGGCCCTGCGCCCGGAGCCCAGCCTCGGCGTGGCCGAGGTGCTGGCCGTGGCCCACCAGGCCGTGGGCCCCAAGGCCGCCTACCGGGTGGCCCCGGAGGTGGAGCTGGTGGTCCTCCCCTTGAGCCGCAAGGTCGCCAAGGAGGGCCTGCGCAGCCCTGACAACGCCGACCATTTCGTGGACCAGGCCCAGCGCAACGAGTTGGCCTACTGGGTCCACGTGGAACTGGAAGACGCGGCCGACACCCGCCATGAGGACCTCCTCATCCAGGCCCACACGGGCGAGATCCTCCAGCATTGGTCCAGCCTCCACACCAGCGCCCAGGTGGGCGTGGGCCGTTCCGAATACAGCGGCAACGTGTCCATCAACGCCAACAGCCTCAGCTCCGGCTTCGAGCTGCGCGACCTCACCCGGGCTGGAAACTACACCAACAACATGGGCAGCGGCACCACCGGCAACGGCACCGTCTTCACCAACAGCCTGGACGACTGGGGCGACAACCTGAACTACAACCCCGCCCAGCCCGGCAGCTCCAAGAACGGCCAGACCGCCGCTGTGGACGCCCACTACGGCATGCAGGTCACCTGGGACTTCCTGAAGCAGGTCCTGGGACGCAACGGCCTGGATGGCGCGGGGCGGGCGATTTTCAGCCGCGTCCACTACAGCTCTGCCTATGACAACGCCTTCTGGTCCGACGCCTGCTTCTGCATGACCTATGGCGACGGCAGCCTGTTCAAGACCCTCACGGCCCTGGACGTGGCGGCCCATGAGATGGGCCACGGCGTCATGGCGAGCACCGCCAACCTCAACTACTACGGCGAGAGCGGCGGCCTGAACGAAGCCAACTCAGACATCTTCGGCACCATGGTGGATTTCTACGCCAAGGGCGCCGGCGGTGCCGGTACGGTGATCCCCAACACCGGGGGCAACTTCACCATCGGCGAGCAGCTGGAGACCGCCAGCTTCCCCGTGCCCCTGCGCTACATGTACAAACCCAGCCTCGACGGGCACAGCCCCGATGCCTGGAGCGCCAGCCTGGGCGGCCTGGATGTGCACTACAGCTCGGGCCCCATGAACCGGGCCTTCTACTTCCTGAGCCAGGGCGCCTCGGCCACCACCACCAGCACCTCGTACAGCAGCTACCTGCCCAAGGGCATGACGGGCCTGGGCAATGACAAAGCCTTCCGCATCTGGTGGCGCGCCGTGTCCACCAAGCTCACGTCCACGTCCGACTATCTGGCCGCCCGCAATGGTTCTATCACCTCCGCCCGGGAGCTGTACGGCGCCAACGGCGCCGAGGAAGCCGCGGTCTGGAAAGCTTTCGCCGCCATCAACGTGGGCAACGCCTGGACGCCCCCGGACACCACGGCCCCCATCGTGAGTGCCAAGGCCACAGGCACCCTGGCCGCCATCAGCTTCACGGCCACCGCCACGGACAACGTGGGCGTGACCCGCGTGGACTACTACGTGGATGGCGCCCTCAAGGGCAGCGCCACGGCCAGCCCCTACACCTATGCCTGGGACTCCACCACCGTCACCAACGGCACCCACGCCCTGGTGGCCAAGGCCGCCGATGCCGCAGGCAACCTGGGCACCTCCGCCTCGGTCTCCTTCACTGTGGCCAACCCTCCCAAAGACACCACGGCCCCCGTGGTGAGCGCCAAGGCCACGGGCACCTTGGCCGCCATCAGCTTCGCGGCCACGGCTACGGACAACGTGGGCGTGACCCGGGTGGACTACTACGTGGATGGCGCCCTCAAGGGCAGCGCCACGGCCAGCCCCTACACCTATGCCTTCGATTCGACCACCGTCGCCAACGGCACCCACGCCCTGGTGGCCAAGGCGGCCGATGCCGCAGGCAACCTGGGCACCTCCGCATCCGTTTCCTTCAGTGTGGCCAATCCCCCGAAGGACACCACGGCTCCCGTCGTCAGCGCCAAGGCCACGGGCACCGCGGGTAGCATCGCCTTCACGGCCACGGCCACTGACAACGTGGGTGTGACCCGCGTGGACTACTATGTGGACGGTGTCCTCAAGGGCAGCGCCACGGCCAGCCCCTACACCTACGCCTGGGACTCCACCACCGTCACCAACGGCACCCACGCCCTGGTGGCCAAGGCCGCCGATGCCGCGGGCAACTTGGGCACCTCCGCCTCGGTCGCCTTCACTGTGACCAACAAGGACACCACGGCTCCCGTCGTCGCAGCCCAGGCCTCAGGCACGGCTGGATCAATCACCTTCACGGCCACGGCCACGGACAACGTGGGTGTGACCCGGGTGGACTACTACGTGGACGGTGTCCTCAAGGGCAGCGCCACGGCCAGCCCCTACACCTACGCCTTCAGCTCCACCACCGTGGCCGATGGCACTCACACCCTGGTGGCCAAGGCCGTGGATGCGGCGGGCAACCTGGGCACCTCCGCTTCGGTTTCCTTCACGGTCAGCAACACACCCTCCACGACCTACAACGAGGTCGAGAACAACAACAGCGTGGCCACCGCCAACGCCGTTCCCGACACGGCCACCACCATCAAGGGGGCCCTCAGCACTGGCAGCGACCTGGATACCTTCGCCATCCGTCTGGTGGCCGGCAAGTCCCTGCAGATTACCCTCACCTGCCCTACGGGTACCATGTATGGCCTGGCTCTCGTGGGTCAGAGCGCGACCGCAGGGCTGCGGGGCGCGATGCTGGTGTCGGGGACCTCCGTGGAACGCGACAACCCCGCAGATGGCAAGTGGGCCCGGCGCGCCACTTCCAACACCCAGGTGCTCACCATCCCGCCCCAGCCTGCTTCGCTGGCCATGGTCACGCTCTACATCCAAGTTTACAGCCTGACCGGCGTGGGCAGCAGCGCGCCCTACACCATGGCGCTGGTCCGCTAACGCCGGCCATCCCAGCCAGCGAGTTGAGCAAATCGTCAGGGCTTAGGCCCTGGCGATTTGCTTTTGTGTGAACCCCAAGAGGGCGAAAAGCCTTGGGGTTCTGGCAAGCTAGGTCATTGCCTCCGGCCCCGGGAACCCATGTCCAAGTCAACCGCCATCCTCCTCATCTCCTGCCCTGATCAGCGCGGCATCGTGGCCCGGCTTTCGGGCTTCGTGTTTGAGCGGGGCGGCAACATCGTGGACTCGGACCACCACTCGGATCTGCAGGCGGGCAGGTTCCTGGGCCGCATCGAGTGGGAGGACGAGTCCAGCCCCGAGGAACGGGCCCAGCTGCGCCGGGACCTGGAGGTCGTGGCCGGTCCCATGGGGGGCAGCTGGCAGCTGCACTTCTCGGATGTGGTGCCCCGCATCGCCATCTGGTGCAGCCGCCAGGAGCACTGCCTGCTGGACTTGGTCTGGCGCCACCAGGCGGGGGAGCTGGGCGCGGAGCTGGCCTTTGTGCTCAGCAACCACGAGCTGCTGCGCCGCCACGTGGAGCCCCTGGGCATTCCCTTCCACGTCTTTCCCATCACCAAGGACACCAAGGCTGCGCAGGAACAGCGGCAGCTGGAGCTCCTCCGGCGGGAGCGGGTGGATCTGGTAATCCTCGCCAAGTACATGCAGGTGCTCAGCGGCGACTTCCTGCGGGCCTTTCCCGAGGTCATCAACATCCACCACAGCTTTCTGCCCGCCTTCGCCGGGGCCCAGCCCTACCATCAGGCCCATGCCCGGGGTGTGAAGATCATCGGCGCCACGGCCCACTTCGTCACCGAGGACCTGGACTCGGGGCCCATCATCGAGCAGGACGTGGTGCGCGTGAGCCACCGGGACACCGCCGAGGACCTGGTGCGCAAGGGCCGCGACATGGAGCGCCTGGCCCTGGCCCGCGCCGTGCGCCTGCACCTGAACCGCCGCGTGCTCACCTACGGCAACAAGACCGTGGTGTTCGAGTAGGGATCAACCATCAGGTTATTTGGGTCAAGGACAACACTGATCACCACCAAGGCACCAAGAAAAGTAGGCTTCGCTAGAGGCCTTTCCAGTTCTTGGTGCCTTGGTGGTGAATCCTTTGCTTGTCGAACTGCTTGGGCGCAGGGCTCAGAAGCGCCAGGTCGCGCCGAGGGTGATGCCCGTGGCGGTGAGATCCGGGCGGATGGGGCTCCAGAAGGCCTTGACCTCCGCGCCCAGGCGCGGGGAGATCTGGTAGCCCATGCCGCCCTCCAGGGCAAAGCGGGTGACGGAGAGCGTGGAGGTCGTGGCCCCCTGGGCGCCCACCTTCCACATGTGGCCGCCCACGGAACCGATCAAGTAGGGCCCGCCGTGCTCCGACTCGCCGGGGAACCAGAGGGTGTCCAGCAGGAAGTCCACGGAGGAGACGCCGGTCCGGGTGCCGGGCAGGCCAGCGGTGGTGCCCGTGGGGATGACCTGGGCGCCCACATAGGGCCGGAACCGGAAGGGGAGCCCTTCCAGGGGGAACTCCACGAAGGCGCCGCCGCCCGCGCCGAATGTGCTGCTGGTGGTGTTCCGCAGGTCGCTCATGGTGAGCAGGCCGTAGCCTTTGAGGCCCAGGGCGGTGTCCTGGCCCCAGAGGGGCAGGGAGGCAAGCAGCAGGGCGGCCAAGCGTCGTGAGGTCATTCGTTCACTCCGTACTTACCAACGGTGTCGGCCCAACGGCCCTGGGCCTTGAGGATGCGCTCCGCCACGGCCCGCAGTACACCCTGTCCTCCGGGCACGGCGGTCACCCAGTGGCAGGCGGCCTGCACTTCGGCCGCGGCGTCGGAGGGGCAGGCGGCCAGGCCCACCCGCTGCAGCAGCGGCAGGTCC
>TBL_comb47_HYPODRAFT_10008622_pt1 | contig 10376 bp, 13 predicted proteins | sample TroBogypolimnion_40_FD_10682 | JGI IMG/M metagenome (IMG submission 10682)
AACGTACGGCCGTTAGCCGTCATCCCGCTCTATGCAGCCCGGACTTTCCTCCCCCTATTACTAGGCGGCGACTGTCTAGCCAGCTTCAATCACATTTTACCACGCTACCAAGGCTTAGCTGAGCTCAATCTTCAACCAAGCTTCATTTTCCAAACTCAAGCTCGGTCATTTAGCGCTAGTGAAGACTAGATAATTTCCAGTGCAAAGTCTGCCCCGCCCAAAGAGGCACCAAGGCATCATCAGCAAACGGCAAACTAGTCGGCACAGTCCAACTTTCTTTCACTAGGGTAATTTGTTCAGTATTACGTGCTAATCCATAAAAATCCGCACCGTAAAAACTCGCAAATCCTTCCAACTTATCCAACGCATCAGCCCGATCAAACGCTTCAGCATAAAGCTCAAGCGCCGTATGGGCTGTGTACATACCCGCACAACCACATGCGTTCTCCTTTGTTGATTTTGCATGTGGTGCACTATCAGTGCCTAAGAAGAATTTAGCATTGCCTGAAGTGGCCGCCTGCACCAAAACCAATCGATGCTGCTCGCGCTTTAAGATAGGCAAACAATAATGGTGAGGTAAAATGCCACCTTTAAACATATCATTGCGATTAAGCAGTAAATGATGCGCAGTAATGGTCGCGGCAACGTTATTAGGCATGGCTAATACAAAATCAGCTGCATCTTTAGTCGTAATGTGTTCAAACACGACTTTAAGCTCTGGATAGTTTTTCATAAGTGGCAGCATATGTCGCTCAATAAATACGCGCTCACGATCAAAGACATCCACATCAGCATCCGTCACTTCTGCATGCACTAGCAACGGCATGCCCAACTTCTCCATTGCCGACAAGGCCTTACTGCAACTCTCTAAATTAGTCACCCCAGAATCAGAGTTGGTGGTTGCGCCAGCTGGATAAAGCTTAATCCCGTGTACGATGCCACTGGCTTTAGCTTCAGCTATATCGGCAGCACTTGTGTTATCAGTCAAATATAAAGTCATTAGCGGTGTAAATTTTGAGCCTGCTGGTAAGGCCGTGACAATACGCTGCATATAAGTTAACGCTAGCGCGGCCGTGGTCACTGGTGGTCGCAAATTAGGCATCACTATCGCGCGCGCAAATTGGCGCGCTGTATCTGGCAGCACTGCATGCAATGCAGCGCCATCTCTAAGGTGAAGATGCCAGTCATCTGGACGGGTAAGCGTAATAGTTTTCATGATTTAATGGATGTCATGTTATTGATCAGATTTTAATGAAAGGGCCAGCTCGTAAAGTACATTCTTTTTTTCACCAGTAATTTCAGTGGTTAATTGCACAGCCTGCTTTAGCGGCAAGTCTGCCAACAATAATTTTAAAACACGCACTGTGTCTTCCGGTATTTCTTCCGCATCTTTAATGGCTGCAGCTTCCACCAACAATACAAATTCTCCACGCTGCTGATTAGCATCCGCCTGCAACCAAGCTTCAGCTTTACTCAACTCGCAGCTATAAATCGTTTCAAAAGTCTTGGTAATTTCACGCGCAATAGTTATGCGGCGCTCAGCACCCAATACAGCAGCCATATCCACAATACTCTCAATAATCCTATGTGGCGCCTCATAAAAAACCAGTGTAACGGCTTGTGCTTTAAGTATTTCTAAAGCTTTACGGCGAGCCGAACCACTTGCTGGCAGAAAACCATAAAATAAGAATCCGTTTTGTGCGATGCCAGAAGCAGATAATGCAGCGATTACCGCACTTGCTCCTGGAATAGGCACCACTTTAATCCCAGCTTTACGAACCAAGTCAACCACGATTGCGCCTGGATCGCTGACGGCTGGTGTGCCTGCATCAGTTACTAAGGCAATATTTTGCCCCGCCAGCAATAACGCTAATAGCTTTTCTGCTGATTGATGCTCATTATGCTCATGCACCGCAATTAATTTTTTAGCAATGCCAAAATGAGACAATAGCCCCGAGGTATGCCGCGTATCCTCTGCCGCAATGGCATCCACACTTTTGAGCACTTCCAAAGCACGCAGAGTAATATCACTCAAATTGCCAATTGGCGTTGCTACCACATATAATAAGCCATTACTTGTCATTCATTGGCATCACATTCTAGTTAGAATTGTTAGAGTAAAAAATCTTCATGAATTATTGTTACTACCTACCAAAGTTGTTCACAACCCCTATTGTTAAAGGGTTGTTACAACTATTGCGATGCTACTTGGTTGGCATCATTGCGATAAGCTCAAATAGCTGGGCAAACGATATTCCTGACAAGACAATAAACGCTGAACAAGCTTTTATGCAAGGACAGCAATATGTAGAACAGGCTGACTTGGGATTAGCAGCGCTCAGTCTAACGCACATTCCACCCAGCTCACCCTACGCGAAGTTGTTAGCTGGCAACATCGCCGCTAAGAATGCAGACTTTGACCGTGCATTTATACTGCTACTCCCTTTGCAGTCAAACCTTGATTTTAACCAAACTGCGATCGCTAGTTTACATGCAAGTTTAAGTGATGCCTACGAAAAACAAGGCGATATTACGAGCGCCATAGAGCAACTAGTCCGCAGACATCATTATTTAATTGACTCGCAAGCAATTAGCCATAATCAGGAACGCATTTGGAAACTGCTTTCAACACAAACCCAAGGCGATTTAATTGCCATGCGCGGTGAAAGCGCAGACACCACAATACAAGGCTGGATTGATTTAAGTTTGGCTACAAAAAATCAAGATATCGCCTCCAGCTTAAGTAGTTGGAGCAACAGTTATCCAGATCATGTTGCTTCAGCATTCGCACAAACACTAGTGACGACGGCACTTGAGCCGTCAACCATGCCAGCAGTCATTAATGGGAATATTGCCTTAATTTTGCCTCCAGTCCACGAAGGCATTTCCGAAAGAATTGCGGCGTTTAAACTCGGCTTACAGGCAGCACTGAGTAAAAGAAATATGCCGAATGAAATTAAATCGTATACTCGCGAAAATGATTTAGAGGACATTAACACGCAATACTCACTCGCAAAAAGTGAGGGGGCTGACTACGCAATCGCGCCTAATTTCGGCATAGCCTTAACCAGTCCAAACCCTGTTTCCGTCGTTGCATTAAACGCTAATATTAGCAGGCAGCAGGCAGATCTGTCGCTTCAGGATGAGGCGCATCGAATTGCGGAGTTCGCAACCCGCAATGCCATGCAAAATATCCTAATACTGACCACAGCCAACGAACCCGCCAGCCAAATGTTTCAAAGCTTCGTCCAGGCGTGGCAAACCGAACGGGGATTTTCGCTAAAAAGCATCAGCCTAACACCCAGCGCAGTCGGTGTTAAGGACACTTTTGATTTAAACCAACTAATGGATTTAAAAGCTAACATTGCCTTACAGGCACCAGATCTGTTGCTTTTAGCAATATCAGGCCCAGAGATCAAAAACGTGCGGCCTTATCTTGATATCAGCATGCCCACCATGGCCTTTTCCGAGATCAACATGCTAGACAGTGATACCAATGCTACCATGGCACTCAATGCGATATATTTTGTTGACATCCCATTTTTATTAGGACCAAATAATTCACAATTTAGCGATTACCGCGAGCCCAGCGCCACTTTAAAAACCAATGAGTTAAAACGCTACTTTGCCTTGGGCGTTGACTATCTGCAGTTACTTACAACTGGCCCTGTTGGCAATGACCTCATCATTGAGGGCTTAACTGGCAAAATCTCACTCGATCATAGCGGTCAAATTAAGCGCCAACTGTCTGTTGCAAAATTTACCGACCAAGGTGTGGTGTTAGAAAAATGAGATTAACTCACTAATCTGAATAGATGAAACAAGTTATAGCTGCTGAAGTTCTGACTGCAATACTTTTGCAACAAAAGGGGCTTAATATTGCTTAAAGGCGAAAGCTAGCCTGAAAAAATTTAATGATGCGCGACAGCCATGCATGGATTTTTGTTAAAGTATGCCTGCAAAGCAACGCCATTTAATGCAAAAAAACAGATGTATCCGCAGTAAAATAGTACAGGATGCTTTCGAGCAAAGAAAAAACCGCACTCGTCGTTGCGTTAGAATTTTAATCACTAATACTTTATATAAAGGATGTTCACGATGAAATTAATGCCCGTTATAAATATGTCGCTCACATTTAAATTACTGGCGGCTATCGCGCTAGCCACCCAAATATCTGCATGCGTTCCAGTAGTGGTTGGTGGTGCAGCTGCTGGCGGAGCAATGGCTGCTGATAGGCGCACTACTGGCGTTTACGTTGAAGATCAAAACATTGAACTCAAGACCGCACAAAAAATTTCAGCCAATCTGCCAGATAGCGCACACATCAATATCACTAGCTACAAAGGCAATGTATTATTGACTGGGGAAGTCGCGGACGATGTCACCAAAACCAAGACCGAAAGCTTAGTCAAAGCGATAGAAAACGTCACTAATATCAACAATGAGCTAGTGATAGGCGCAAAAACTTCATTAAGCTCACGCGCCAATGACGCTTATTTAACCTCAAAAATTAAGACACAATTCGTTTCAGAAAATCGTTTCCAAGCTAACTTGGTAAAAGTCATCACTGAAAATACCGTCGTGTATCTAATGGGTTATGTGACACAAAAAGAGGCTGATGCTGCGGTAGAAATTGCACGCAATACCCACGGTGTATCTAAAGTGGTTAAAGTTTTTGAATACATGCCTTAGCATCTTGTCCCAACAGCGCAGGCAATTTCACTTGCGCTGTTACAATGCCTAGCTTCTTAAGGCTCAACTATCGCACTAAATATAACGGCATAAATATAAATGACTAAAGAACCAGTAGTTGTTACAACTAGCAAACCCATCAATGCCGAAATTATCATTGAAGGCAATACACGTGAAGGCAAACCTTTTCGCCCAAGTGATTGGGTTGACCGTATGTGTAGCACCTATGCCACTTTCGGCGAAGACCGTAAACTTAAATATTCACCTTACCTCAAACCTAAAGTGGTCAATGGCGTGCGTTGCTTAGCAGTGGATTTGAAGTTGAAAACTGTGAATCCAGACGGATATGCGCAATTAATGCATTTCGCAGATGAAAATCAGCTGAACATACTAGATAGCACAGGCGCCAGCATTGCGGTGCCTTATTAAATCCACGAAACCTTTATACTGGCAATTTTAGGTCGGCAAATAACTTGCAAGCACTCCTATTTCTTATTAGGTCCGATGATATTTTCAATATATTGCTTAGTAATTAAACCGCGCTTAACTTTAACCAGGATGCCTTGCGGATTATAAATAAAAGTGGTGGGAAGCACATCGGCAGATCCAATCTGCGCCTTAACTAAATCTGTGCCAAGTATGATGGGATATGAGATTAGCATGTCATCGACAAATGCCGATACTTCCTGAGTGTTTTTGTATTCAAATACCACCCCCAATACCATCAAGTCCTTATTTTTTCGCTGATCATAAAGATTCACCAACTCAGGCACTTCTTCTAAACAAGGCGGGCACCAAGTGGCCCAGTAATTAACCAGCACCCATTTTCCCTTGTAGCTGGAAAGTTGATGCTTAACACCCGCGGTATCTTTTAACGAAAAATTTGCTCCTAAATTGTTTTCAGCATAAGAAAAATGACTTAAAGTTAGAAGTAATAGGGTACATAAAAATATGCGCATACAAATTTTGAACTCATTAAGTATAAAAATAGTCACAACTTATATAAATAACACACTTCAAATACTCAGCATTAGGCTTTATATTCATCAATGCACCTAATCAGCAATATAAAATTAAGTGGACTCAGATTTTTTGCAGCAACGGAGCAATTAACAATAGCGTATAATCATAGCCAATAATTAATGCACACCGAACTTAAGTTTTAGAGCCTTATTTAATATTTGGTGCTTCACTAAAACGTTTTTTTTCGTTACGATACACACTTACACAAAGCAAAATTCAAATAGAGGTTTACATGAGCGAGCATATCACACACCTTAGCGACGCAAGTTTTGAGCTAGATGTTTTACAATCACAACTTCCCGTTTTAGTTGACTATTGGGCGGAGTGGTGTGGTCCATGCAAAATGATTGCACCTATTTTAGATGAAATCTCTAAAGAATACGCAGGTCGACTGAAAGTAGCAAAACTGAACATCGACGACAACCAAGCGACGCCTCCTAAATATGGCATTCGCGGCATTCCAACTCTAATGCTGTTCAAAAATGGCAATGTAGAAGCGACTAAAGTCGGCGCATTATCAAAATCACAATTAACTGCATTTATTGACAGCAACATCTAAACCTATTACGCTTAGTAAACTTCTAAAAATATGAGTGCTTGATTAGGTCTTAAACAATCAAGCAATCATATCTAAGCAACACCGAAGTACTAAGCAATTCAGCAATAAGCTTAATATTAAGCACAATCCATTAGTTCAAACCCTCTTGCGATTTACCCTACCCCATCTACATCTTGTTTTAGCGAGCCTCCATGCACTTATCAGACCTTAAGCATCTACCCGTTACCGAGTTAGTTGATATGGCTATTGCCAATGAAATCGAAAATGCTAGCCGTATGCGCAAGCAAGATTTGATTTTTGCAATTCTAAAAAACAAAGCAAAAAAAGGCGACAGCATCTTTGGCGATGGTACGCTTGAGGTTTTACAAGATGGCTTTGGCTTTCTTCGCTCTCCTGACAGCTCATATTTAGCTGGGCCAGATGATGTGTATGTTTCCCCTTCACAAATTCGACGCTTTAATCTACATACAGGCGATACCATTCAAGGTGAAGTGCGCATTCCTAAAGATGGTGAACGTTATTTTGCCCTAGTTAAAGTGGATATGGTTAATGGTGAAACGCCAGAAAACACCAAACACAAAATATTATTTGAAAATTTAACCCCACTATTTCCAACAATCCCACTCACACTTGAACGCGATATTAAAGGTGCTGAAAACATCACCAGCCGCGTGATTGACATGATTGCACCAATTGGTAAAGGTCAGCGCGGCCTTCTAGTTGCTAGTCCGAAAAGTGGTAAAACAGTGATGATGCAGAATATTGCCCACGCCATTACCGCGAATCATCCAGATGTGATTTTAATCGTACTATTAATTGATGAGCGTCCAGAAGAAGTAACGGAAATGACGCGCTCAGTGAAAGGTGAAGTAGTTGCCTCCACCTTTGATGAGCCAGCTACACGCCACGTTCAAGTAGCTGAAATGGTCTTGGAAAAAGCCAAGCGTTTGGTCGAACACAAAAAAGATGTAGTCATTTTACTTGACTCGATTACTCGCTTAGCTCGCGCATACAACACTGTAATTCCTTCATCAGGTAAGGTACTGACCGGCGGTGTAGATGCAAATGCTTTGCAACGTCCAAAACGTTTCTTCGGTGCCGCACGTAATATTGAAGAAGGTGGTTCTCTGACTATTATCGCAACTGCGCTAGTAGATACCGGCTCACGTATATGGATGATGTCATCTATGAAGAGTTTAAAGGTACCGGCAATATGGAAATCCATCTTGACCGTAAAATGGCTGAGAAACGCCAATATCCAGCAATTAATGTAAATAAATCAGGCACTCGTCGTGAGGAACTGTTGATCGAAAAAGACGTGTTGCAGAAAATATGGGTACTTCGCAAACTACTTTATCCTATGGATGATATAGAAGCGATGGAATTCCTATTAGATAAAATCAAAGCCACTAAAAACAATGCAGACTTTTTTGACAGTATGCGCAGAGGCTAAGTCATTAATAAATTTAAATGACTAAAAAGGCACTTCGTGAACTGACCCCCAAATGCTAGACGTTTAATTTGGGTTAAAAGATAAGGACTGATTTCTGTATTCCACAGGACTCAGTCCTTTTAATTTTGTCTTAATCCTTTCGTGATTGTAATACCAAATATATTCTTTGAGCTCTTTAATGAAGGTCGCCACATCCACAAAATATATTGATTTAAACCATCTGCCTTATGATTTCAATTAATGCGCCAATAGTCAGTATTAGAAAAGATAAGAGCGATAAACCAAATCCACCCCCACGTTTTTTAGCATCCTCACAATATGCCACGGCATACCAGATTCTTCCTATGAGCCATGCCACACCAAGCACTGCACCATAAATCACACTAACATAATACGAAAATAGCCAAAGTGCAGGAATAAAAGCCACGGCATTTTCAACTGTATTCATCTGTACACGATAAACCAACTCAAACTTAGGGTGCCCTGTTGTAGCTGGAGCGTCAATTTTATACTTTGCCCTTGCCTTACCAACATTAAAAGCTACTCCAAAAAGTAAAATTAACGTGAATGTTGTGACAAGTGACGTGAGATGAAAATCCATAATATTTTCCTATACATTAAGCAAAAATTTTGCTGCTCTATTATATTCAGGTGTTTTACAACACATTACGTTGGCTAATCAACTTCTACCATCACTTCGTTTCGCCTTAAAAATGGCAAAGTCCAAGGTGGATTATATCTAGCTAGCTCTGGGTTGCTAATTGGCTTGAGATTCCTACTAACAATCCACTCATTTAAATCTTTAACTTTCTTATTCATTTTCTCTTCGTCAACGAGACCCGAGAATCTGATAACTGCAAATTTCTTCGCAGGAATCTGCTTGATACTCACTTGAGCATTGTTAGGCTTTGGGATGCTGTCTAAGGTGTATTTGCTTGGCATAACAAAATAAACTTTCCACCCATCCTTCACTTCTTGAACACCTAGAGGTGCAGTCATGGATATTTTCTCAGATTTTTCATACACTGATACTGGCGCAGTCATACTGATTTTTTCACTTCCACCTAGCCGTGAAGTATTGTTTCCAAATATGAAGTCAGCGATTAATCTAAAACCTTTACTAGATGACTCACTCAAATCTGCATCAATGGATACTTCGGCAATAATTTTTGGTTGATACACGCGAAGCTCAAAAGCGTTTTCTTTTGCAATTAGATTAAATTTTGGTTCTTCAATAGCCATAGCAGCATTTGATGTTGAGAGTGAATAAAAAATCCATAATAGCACTGTAAAGTTTTTCATTTAATATACTTCTTATTTCCATCCTAAATAGACTAACTAACACTCTATTAATCAGGCTATTACTAAGCCGCCATCCGAAAATAAAAAGGGCTGGAAATTACTCCAGCCCTCATCATTTCATCTTTTACACATCAACAGCGTAACACTGCTTTAAACTACTTGGCAGCAGTTGGTGTTTTTTCTGTTATTACATAGGTGATGTAGCTAGCTTTTTCTGCTGCAGTACAGTCACTTCCGATAACTTCTTTACAATGCTGAGTGAACTTTCCTTGTACTTTTTCAAAGTCTTCAAAACGCTTGGCGTTCACTACTGGAGATAAAGGACGAATGGCCTTTCCTGTTACTGAATGTTTGCCTTCGTCCGCAGGGTTGGCTGTATGGCATGAAGCACAAGCCGTTTCCTTACCATTGCCGAGTTTGATCTTGCGATTGAAAAAGAACTTGCCGTCAGTTGCCGTAGGGCCTGCGTACTCTGGGTTATCGTGCTTAGCAATAGCACTATAAATAGAGACTAACTTTTCTGCATTAGCTACATTCGCATTTGCAGAAGCTGCACTTAAGCTTAGTAATGCCAATAAAACGATATTGAAACTCTTCATTTAATACTCCATCTTTAGTGAATAATAAAAAGGACTGTTCGCCATTCTCACATTTATTTTAACCAAGTTTTTTCATCAGTGCCTTTATACACTGTACGAATATAACTAATAGCCTTCAGGATTTCATCCGTAGTTAAACCGTCACCTGTATGGCCTTCTAGCTGATTGTGCCAGATAAACATATTGCCACCAGAAAGGCCTGGTGTGCCGTTAGAAATTGTTTCAAACATACCCTTATCTGTACCATCTTTTGCGTAAACCCATTTCGTGTCAAATGCACCCACTCCACCATTTTTAACAAGTGAAGGCGCCATCAAACCACCTAAATTACCACCATGACAGCCAGTACACCCATTATATGATAATACTTTCTTACCTTGTTTTGCTGCTTCAGCATCTGCCGCAAATTTTGCTGTGTACGGATTCTTGCAAGTTGCTAAAAACTCCTTTGCTTCTGGCGAATCAGTATCAGTTCCTTTGATTACGAATGCGCTACCGTCTTTTGTTGAAACAAAATCACACGCTGCCTTAGCTTGGAATGAAAATGTAAGGCCTACCAATGTCAACATAGAAATAATTAAAGTTGATCTTAATGCTTTATTGCTAAACATGCTATCTCCTAATCTTTTTATACAAATATATGCAACGGCTTATGCACACTGCACATCCAGACGTATGTTCAATTTTTGAACATAATTCATATGCATTGACATTATTTTTAGAACAAAATTCAGTCTAAAGCAATCCA
>TBL_comb47_HYPODRAFT_10008624_pt1 | contig 10374 bp, 4 predicted proteins | sample TroBogypolimnion_40_FD_10682 | JGI IMG/M metagenome (IMG submission 10682)
TACTGCAACTTCTATACATGGATGCAGTGTAAAGGATACTATAGTTGTAAATGTACAAGCTCAGTATCCACCTCCTATTATTACAGGTAACTTTAACAACTGCGATACTATTACTACTTATTCCGCAACTTATTATACAGGGGCATATAATTTTACTTGGAATGTTATTAACTATATAGATACTACTGTTTCAGGCAATAACATTGTTGTGCACTGGAAAACATATCCAAATCTAACAAATGAGAACCCCGGTATAATTATTGGCTCATATAATTACGGTAAACATTGTTATTCGTCAGACTCAATAGTTGTTTTCCCTTGTTGTGGTGGCAAAGATCAAATTGTAAGTTTTCATGATACAATTATTCACCAATCTGAAATTGCAGCCCATAAAGAATATTCTATTGATGGAGTAGTAACAATAGACTCAGATTTAATTTTCAAACATAACCACATTTATATGGGACCTAATGCAAAGATTTATGTTGCACCGGGAGTACAGTTTAATGTACAAGAACATACTATTTTAGAAGCAGGTTGCGGATATATGTGGGATGGAGTATATATAGATAATCAAGCTGCTGAAGTTAATATTATCCTAAAAACTACTATCAAAGATGCTAGAAATGGCTTGGTGTCAAAGAATGGAGGCAAATTTACAATTGATTATGCATATTTTACTAACAATTATTGTAACGTTAAGGTAAAAGGCGATTTTATGACACCTTCACCGGGCAATCCCTATGATCTTTATCCGGGGATTGTACGTGAATCAGTTTTTACAGGAAGAGCTTCATTGCAATATCCTCCTTGTCAGGGTATGAAAACATTATCGGGTATTTATTGTGACAGTGTGCATAATTTTACATTAGGTGATTTTACTTTGCCAGAGTATTTGAATACTTTTGATACTATGCAGTATGGTGTTTTTGCATATAATTCAGATATTAATATATATAACAATGCATTTAATAATATATGGAATGGACAGAGTCCGAATAATTTTCCACATGTAGAGTTTTATAATGAAGGTGCTGTTTATGCAATGCATACATCAAACCACGACACTTTAAAGAACAATTTAACAGTTGGAGGTTTTGATTTTAATAAAAGTAATACTTTTAATAATTGCATGGCTGGGATACATTCATTTCAATATACCGATTCGTTGTTTAATAATATATTTGTTGCTAATAAAATTGGTATCAGCATGCTGAATGTAAATAATAACTCAATTGTGCAAAGTAATACCATTTCTCAATTATCGGCTTCAAATATGAGTGATTTTAGCGCTATCATTGCTCAAAATACATTTACGAACCCTGTAAATTTATTAATTGATGGCAATGTAATATTGTATCACCGTACCGGAATAACTATGATTGATGTTTACTCTGATAATTACAAGAAAGCTATAGTACAGAATAATCAAATACAGTATTATATACCAAATCCAATAAATACTAAATGTATAGGGATAAATATTAATAATTGCAATAAATCACTTGTAAAACAAAATAATATCACTCTTATCAATTCTTCACCTTTATCGAATGGTAATGACATACTTGGTATTAAGATTGCAGGCAGCCAATATGCTACCATCTTTAAGAACAACATGACGCAAATGGGGAGTGGTATATATACAAGCGGAATATTAACAAACACACAATTTGAATGCAATAATTTTGAGGATAATTATTATGGCATTCAGTTTGAATCGGGTTCGGCAATAAGCGACCAAGGCGATTCGGGTGTTTTTAATCCTGCTAATACATGGACTGATTATTATAGTACTGATAGAGCACATAAAACTGGTTCTTTAGCAAATACTTTTAATTATTATCATGGTAGTGGAGATAATCTACCATATCCAAATAATCTTATAGTAATTATGTTTCCTACTCTGAATTCTACTAATGACAATTTTTGCTCAAGTGATACCATATTACCTTATCCCGGAGGTATAACAACAGCAGCATTGCGTGAAAAAGCCTTAGGTAAAACAGTAAGGAATCAATTAGTTTATGATACACTATCATCTCAATATACAGCTATGGCAAGAGAATATGCTTATATATTATTAAACGAAAATACTAATTTAATAAATATGGGTGATACCAGCGATTATGTATATCAGGCATTTTACAATTCTATGAAAACATCAGATGCTGCCCATTATTTAAATGCACGAATAGCAATGGATACAAATAATCTAATTTTAGCACAGCAAGAACTAAATATGATAGCCGATACTAATGCTATAAATCACAACCGTATAACAGTTGGTAACATTTATTTAAATACTTGGGCACAGGATAATTATTTGCTGACTGATGAGCAAATAAGAACATTAACTGAAATCGCTTATCTTGACCCAAATACTAATGGTGATGCAGTATATACAGCACGGGTAATGCTTAATATTAATCCTGATTATGAAAACAATGAAAATAAATCGTTACAGCAACAATATCCGAAACAAGAGACAAAAACTAATGCGGTACATGTTTATCCAAATCCTGCTAAAGAATCAGTTACTATTGCTTTCGATCAACCTATTTCAGGAGAAGGAATTGTTGAAATCTGGAGTATAATGGGAAATAAACTATTATCTAGTTCTCTTCCTCAAGCTTCTTTAAAGCAGATAATCAATGTAAGCAGTTTAACATCCGGTATCTACTTTTATATTATAAAAGTGAATGGTGATAAATTTTCATCAGGGAAATTAATTATTTTAAATAAGTAGGCAACTTTTTATAAGTAAATCCTGTCTATATGGCAGGATTTACTTATTTTTGTATTCAATATGGCATATTTTAAAAAAATATTATTTATTATTTCTCTATTCTTTGTATTAAATATACAAGGACAGCAAATATTATCTACTAATTTTGTTAACAACCCTTCTTTTGAAGAATATTATAATTGTCCAAATGACCAAGCACAATTATATAAATGTAAATATTGGTGGGGTTTTAGTACCGAATATTTCAATACTTGTGCTAATATATATGTTTCGATTCCATCAAATTTATTTGGATTTCAATATCCACATACAGGTAGTGCTTATTCAGGTTTAGGTATTTATACAAATGATATAATTAATTATGACTACAGAGAAGCAATAAAAACAAAATTAAGTGATTCTCTAATTACAAATAAAAGATATTGTTCAAAATTCTATGTGTCTCTTGCAAAATTCACATATTTGTCATCACAACCAATTGCAAATTACATATTATTAGACTCAATAGGGATGCTTTTCACTAAGGATTCGGTTCAAGATACATTAACTCCAATTCTAAACAATGGTATAAAAGTTCAAAATAATATTTCAAATATAGACACTATTAATTGGTTTCAAATGTCAAATAGCTTTATTGCTAATGGTGGAGAACAATATTTAACAATAGGAAATTTTGATAATGTAATCAATTGGCCTTCTTCGTGGCCTTCTAACGAAACAAGTTTAACTTATGTATATATAGACGATGTTTCGGTATGTGAGTGTAGTTTTAATTTTAGCTTAGGTAATGATACAACTTTGTGTATCGGCGAAAGCCTTATATTAAACCCTAATATGCCTAATGCTACTAATACATGGCAAGATGGGAGTCATGATTCTACTTATAAGGTAACGCAAGCAGGTACTTATTGGGTAAAAGCTTACTTCGTAGAGTATGGTATTACTACTTATGATACAATAAATATAATGTATAAAGATTGTGATACAACTGAAAAAATAACACCGGATATTTATATACCTAATAGCTTTACCCCAAATGGAGATGGTAAAAATGATGTATTTAAAGTAGTAAGTTTATATGAGTTTAGTGAGTTTAAATTATCTGTATTTAGCCATTGGGGCGATATGGTATTCGATAGTGATGATATTAACAAAGGCTGGGATGGTACTTATAAAGGCAAGTTTGTTACCTATGGTGTTTATGTCTATCAGCTTACTGCTACAATAAAAGACACCGGAGAACAAAGGAAGATAACAGGGAGAGTGACGGTGGTAAGGTAAAAGCGAAATCAAATTATAGATGAAATATAAACTTATATATATATATATTATTTTACAATCTTTGGTATTTTATTTTATTAGTCTAATAACAAAAAAAACATGAAGATCAAATTAGTTATCCTTTTAATTGTAATAAGCAGTAGCTTTTCCTATGCTCAAATATTAAACAGTATAGGTTTTAAAGGTGGTGTATCATTATCAAATCATAATTGGAATGATACTTTTTGGCAACCTTACTTTAACTTCACTCCTATTCCTTCATTTTATGGTGTTATTTCTGCTGAATTTGTAAACAAAGAGCATTGGAATATAATGACCGATCTCGGCGTTTATCAAAGCGGAAGCAACGTTGATTTCAATCCTAATGCTTTTAGTTATTATTCTTTGGAAGCTCTACCCGGGGAATCTAAATTTACAATTGGTTTTATAACATTTAGTCCGGTTATTAAACTTAAAACACAAATTAATAGAATTACACCTTTTATATTTATTGGTCCTAGAGTTGATTATTATTATTCCAATCTAAATAAGAATGATATAAATTATTATTTTGACGGAATTACAAAAAAGCCTATCTGGGGATTTAATATTGGAGAAGGCTTTTGTTATCGTATAAAGAGATTCAGTATAATTGCCGAATACAAGTTTTTATACTCTTTTACTTATCTAATTGACAAACCTCATAATATTGCGTTTCCCGATATACCAAGAGATCAGTTAAAAACTACTACACATGTAATTAGTATTGGTTTAAAATACCATTTTAATAAAAAAGAAACTTCAGCTACCCCCACTCCCGAGCAAATTAATAGTATTAATAATTAAAATATCACAATCATGAAAATTAAATATATTATCCTTTTATGTTTGCTTAGCAATTTATCTTATTCACAAATAATAAAAAGCGTAGGATTAAAAGGTGGCGTAACAATTTCTTCTCAGAATTGGGAGTATGACCAGATGGACTATTATTATAAATTTAATACGACACCGGGGCTTTATAGTGTAATAACAACTGATATTATTTCAAAAGAATATTGGGATGTTTCTGCTGATATTGGAATATACAAAAGTATAAATAAAACTACAATAAATCCATTCAATTTCAACACTAATGAATATCCTTCTAATCTATTTTTAAGATTTGGATTCTTTACTTTTAGCCCATATTTTAAATTAAAGATACCTTTAAAATCATTTACACCATATATCTTTATTGGTCCACGAATGGATTATTATTATCCAAAACTAAGTAGTGATGATGCTAATTCGTTTAAAGACCAAATTACTAAAAAACCTATATGGGGATTTAATGTAGGAGAAGGTATCGCCTACAAATTAAATAGAATAAGTATATTTGCAGAATATCAATACATGTATAGTTTTAGTTATTTAATTGATATACCTGGTTATACCGCAACAGATCCTATGTATGGTTTTTACACAGTCAATCCTAAAAGGTTAAAAATAAGCACCCATCTTATTACAGTGGGATTAAAATATTATTTTAAGTAATGTAACATTATGGATGTTAATAAAAAGGGGCTGCCTTTATAAAGACAGCCCCTTTTTATTTTATTCGGTTTTAGGCTCCGGAGCATCGGGTTCGGTACCATTATCTCCAGCACCTGCTGATTTCATTGTTTCCAGGAATTTATCCTTTTTCCTTTCACTAGATATGTAATAAGAATAAGAAGGCAGACCACCACCTGCATCCAAACGACGTTTATCTGGCTTTTCTTTAATAATAAAATCATTAAACTCTTTGATGGACGACAAACCCATCATCATATTATTTGCATAACTAAAGAAATACCACTCTTTATCATCCAACTCAAAATACAGATTAAATGCATCGCCACTACGCTTTTTAATAATCTGCATGTAGCCTTTTACATACTTATTGATCTGGGTTTTGCCTATACTACCAACACCTATATTGCCTGTAGATACAAACGAACGGGTAACCGAATCCCACTTCATCTTAATATCACTAAGCAATAATGTGTAATTAAGTTTTTCGGGCACTTTCTTTAAAGTACCATAGAGATTAATTTCGTTAACCACCTTGTTGGCATCTTCTTCACCCAGTATTTCTTCCAGAGCTTTCTTGTATTTAACTTCGTAATCGCCCGACATTCCCGTAAGGGTATTATTAGTGTACATACTCTGACTCATCATCTTCATTGATTCGTCGTGAAACAAGAAATTCATTGGCATCACTATATCAAAGTTAGCTTCATTAGTCATAATACTGTTGGAAACATAACCAAAAGTAGCCATTTTAACCTGTCCGAACTTAGAGCCAAGGTTAAGATTCCCTTCGCCACGGGTCATGCAGTTGATAGTACTTAATGCTACCATATTCCCTAAAGTATCCAAATTGTTAAGCTTAACTTTGGAAGCTATTCTATATTCTTTAGATAAGTTATCAAAAGTAAGGAAACCACTTGCAGAAACAATAGAGGTATCGCTGTATGACATCCTTGGGGCAACAAAACAAGTGTAAATAGTTCCTCCGGTATTGGAATACAACACAGAAGAAGCAAGCTTACGACCATTAATATCTTTAGGATCGCCACCAATAGGGATATAAATTTTCTTTGGATTGATATCGGCATTAAACTTTAACCAGGCAGGCTGTGTTTGATTACATAACTTATTGATACGAGCACCACCATTAAAGTTTAGATGTTGTTTGGCAGAAGTTAGAGTTACATCTCCTGTAAAATCAAAAGCAGGACTTAAAACAAAATCATTTGAATCGGAAATATATCCATGAGCAGTAGTTCGGTATTCGGAAGTCACGGAAATCTTATCGAACATTATAGGATATTTAGTTCCTGTTTCGTCAGTATAATCATATTTACCTGCACCGGTATAGTTCTTACGACCAAGAATTGTAGCAATAGCATTGTAAATATAATGGTATTTCTTAAGCGTGTCAGCAAGTATTGTAGCATTAGCTAAAGGTAACATCTCTGCTTGACGCAAGATAGTAACAATACCATCGCCTGGAGCTATGGCAGCATCAGCAACCTTTATAAGTCGTACTTCTTCTGCTTTTAACACATAATCTTTAAGACTAAAAAGAGCTTTAGGCGAACGGAAACTCAGATAATCCTGAGCCGGATGTGATGAAATAAAATCAGAACCCGGCAAATCTGCACTCACTAACTCTTTAAGAGACATTTTGTCAAGATCGGCTTCAGTTGTTTTCTTGGTGTTACGCAAAGCAATTTCATCTTTATCCATCTCCCAATCTAAACGATCCATAAAACAAACATAACGGTTGATAGGGAAATTAACTTTGGAAACACCTCCATTAGAAGTAAATTCACCGGTACGTTTCTTGAAATCAATATGAGATTTATAGTTCTCCGTTTTAAAAGCAAGATCAGTAAGATCAATAGATTTAAGACGGAAGTTGGCAGTATCCGAATCAAACAAATGTTGTTTGAATTTATATAAGTTAGCATCCATTTCAGCTTTCTCGAAAGCCATAGTACCTTTCCCTGACAAGCCATCATGCGAAAGAGCTAAACTTCCTGACAAACTTGATTCTTTGTTGTACATCACAAAAGGTGTTTCGGTATTATATAATAACATCAAGTCCTTGTAAGGCATCCATTGTTCTTTTATATTTGCAGCATTAACCTGTGGATATTCAGTACCTGCTACCTGTTCTTTAACATCAAACGACTGCACAAAAGCACTCATTGAATCAGGTGTAAATACAATCTTGTTCGATACCGAAGTAGAAGTTATATACTCAAGAGTACCATCACCACGTAAACCTAAATTACTTAAATCAATTTTGTTTTGATAATTTCCTCTGCCACCATAAGCAGGCAAACCTCCTGCTGGAGTTGTAGTAACAAACCCAAGTGAATAATCAGGCTGTACCTTTAATGGCTCTTGTATTTCTGGGAAGATCCCAGCAGATGTTAAGCTACCATCAAACTTAAGCTTTTCTGTCTGGAAGTTATCAAGACTATCAATTTCAAAAGGAAGAATATGATAGTAGAACCTGTCTTTTGTATAAGCTCCTTTCTGTATAAACTTTCTGTCGTAATATACATAGGAGTCTTCTTTAGTTCTCAGATAAGGGAATTTAGGAAACTGTTTTAACCCTGCTTTGTTCTTGGGTGAATCAATAAGTAACTCTCCTTTTAAATCTTGAATCACATTTTGAACAATCCGCAAAGGTCTATCGCCACTTTCATTAGGCTCAAACGAAGGCACTTTAAAACTCAAGGAGTCAATTACAGGAAGATCTAATTTAAAATCATCATATAAGAAGGTGGTATTCTTTGTAAACAAAGCAAACCTACCAGCTATTACAAGGCCGGAGAATACAAAATCACGATTCTTTTTCATTACTATTTGCTGTCTCAATGGATAAACAAATACCTTTTGCGAATCACTAAGAAGAATGGAAGGCACACCATTTATCTTTAAATCGAATGTTAAAAGACTAAGTACTGCATTGGTATCATTAGTAACCGTTGAATGAAACAACAAAGCATCGTAATCCGTTTTCTTATTCATAGCTTTAAGATATTCGAAAACCTTATCTTTAACAGTTATTTTTTCATCAGCAGAACTATAAATTAGGAATCCCATATTAGCCAAACGGATAAGCATAGCCTTAACTTCTTCAGGAGCTATTCTCATCTGCTTTGACATGTCATTTACTGTAAACTCACGTGTTTTATAAGTATCACAATAACGTTTTACACGATTTAATGGATTAATCTCGTCAATACCTTGAAGTTTATCATAACGATATTGAGCATAATAATTAAAGGACTCAAAGTTTGCTTCATTAGTTCTACCAGGGACAGGTTGTGTACCAAATTTTATCTTGCTTTCAGTAGTCTTCCAAAAAAGATTCTCACAATAAAGATCTATCTTATGGTAACTATCAACGAATGGACTACCTGTAAGATCAGATAAGCCACGAAGCAAAGTTAACTCTTTAAAGTCATTCATATATTTCATCTCCAAACCCGGATGATATATTGAATCACCTTCAAAATAGATATTAACTGCAGTTAACATAGAAGATATCCTATCTTTACGGATAGTATAATCTTTTGCAGCAGTTGTTACAAAGTTCTTTCCATCTTTCTTAAAATAAACATAAGCATCTTGTGTAACATCACCAAAACCCATTAATCTTGCACCTTGCATTGCAAACCCTCCCTCGTAATCAACATTAGGAAAGAGCTCATTGATACGTATTCTTTTATCATAAGAATTAAAACGCGGATAAGATGCTTTATCTTCGTCAAGATTAACTAATACTTTCTCTTGAAAAGAACCCATTAAAGGATTAGCAAAGTAATTTTTATTGTAAAACGTTACCGAATCAGCATTGAATCTGGAATACTTTAAATTGATTTCATAGTTGTTAAGATCAACATATACAACATCTGCATTAAAACCTGCCCGCTCCCATGTTATCTTACCCGTCTGCCCTACCCAGTTATTTGTTAAAGGATAAAATACACCCTTCGTATCATTTATAACCGAACTATCTTTATTTGCATTACAAATTAAAGTACTAGAAGGAAAAACTACTTTCAATATAGAGTCATTATCAAAAAAGAAATTACTATTAGATGAATACCAAAGTGTAGAAGGAGATTTATAAAGAATATTATTATTAATAAGGTTATTTGTAGTTTCTAGAAATGGATCAAAGAAATGAGAATTCTTTACAGACATTAAACTTTGAATACCTTTAATCCAGGCTCCAAAACTTTTATCATCCTGTTTGCTTTTCCTAAAACTTATAACAGTTGAAAAGAATTTATAGAAGTTTGGATAAGGACGCTGTCTGTACTTAAGCATAAGGTTCGACATCTTATAAATCTCATCCCTTTGAGTTGCATCCAGATTGTTATTCCAAAGTTGTTGGAAGTCATTTATAAGAACTTCCGCATCTTTCTTTTTGTCATTATCAAGAGTCTTATCATTATTAAACATCCCTTTGAGTTCATCGATAAAGAAAGTTTTATCTTTAGAAAAGTTCTTCAGGACTTGAGCATTACTCTGAAAGCTAATAAATATTATTATAGTTGAGATAAAAAAGAGACGTTTAAATGACATTGTATCCTAATTATTATTTAATGAATCGAACCGCTACCCAATTGTTATTGCAAATATAACGGTCAAACTTTAGATTATATTTTAAGCATTCTACTTTAATAGCAGGAATATCATTTTCGTAAAAGCCACTCATCATTAATATCCCATCTTTATTAAGACAAGAAACATAATGCCTGATATCATTTAAAAGAATATTCCTGTTGATATTTGCAATGATAATATCGAAA